>ERZ825896.2193-NODE-2193-length-19280-cov-3.733472_pt1 | contig 19280 bp, 19 predicted proteins | sample MGYA00519858_ERZ825896 | MGnify/ENA primary metagenome ERZ825896 (study PRJEB31778, sample SAMEA3449214) | human gut metagenome | biome: human gut; feature: human-associated habitat; material: faeces | place: United Kingdom | collected 2010/2012 ...
CCAGTGCCAGATGACGGTGTTGTGGGCCGCCAGCTTGTCGGACACCCCCAGAGCGTCCAGGGTGGCGGAGCCGCCGAAGCCCACGGTCTTGCCGTCGATGGCGCCGTCCAGGTAGGCCGCGGCCTCCGCCGCCGCCGCAAAGGTGCGTACGGTGTAGCCCCGGCGCTCCAGGGCCTGCTGAACCTTCGTGAAATCTGTCATGTCAAATTTCCTCCTTCTGATAATCCCCAAATCCCTCGCCCAGGATCTCATGGGCGTCGCACACGATGAAAAAAGCCTTCGGGTCGATCTCCCGCAGAATCCGCTGGGTATGCCGCTGGAGCCTGCCCAGCCGCTCGGCGGAGACCAGGGCCTCCCCGCTCACCGCCCCCGACTTGCTGAGCCGCAGGGGCAGGAAGCGGATCCCCTCCCCGCCGGGGCGCTCCATGGCCTCCAGCACCTCCGGGTCGTCCAGCACCAGCCCCTTCCGGCGCAGGGCGGCGTCCACCCTGCGCCGCCGCTCCTCCTCGGTCATGGACCGGCTTCCGGCCACCACGGCGTCCCGGGCCGGGAGGTAGAGCACCCCCGCCGGGACAATCTCCTTTCCGTACAGGGCCCGCCCCTCCTCCTCCAGTGTAAAGAGGTAGAGGAGCATCTGGAGCCCCAGGCCGTTCCACACGTCGGTGAGGTCGAAGGACTTGCGGCCCGTCTTGTAGTCTACCACCCGCAGGTAGAGGCGGCCGTCCTTCTCCCAGCCGTCCACCCGGTCCACAAAGCCGGAGACGCTGACTGTCACCCCTCCGGCTGTGAACTCCACCGGGGGCAGCTCCCCCTTTTTCCCAAACCCCAGCTCGAAGGAGATGGGCTTGAATGCGGAGGCGGCGAGCTCCTGGGCCACATTGTCCACTACGGCCCACACCGACTTCATAAGCCGCTGGAAGAGGTACCGGAAGCGGGGGCTCTCCCCCTCCAGGCCCCCCAGCTCCTCCCGCACGTACTGGTCCACCACCCGCTTCACCAGCTCACGGCCGGGGGCGGCGGTCTCCCGGAAGACGTGCTCCAGCACATAGTGGACGAAGGTGCCGTACTCGGGGGCCTGGAACCCGGCGCTCTTCCGCGCCTCGGCCCGCAGTCCGTACTGCATGAAATAGGAGAAGTGGCAGGACTTGTACTTGTCCATCCGGGAGGCCGACATGGGCACCCGCCGCCCGTACAGGGCCTCCACGGTGGGGCGGGCCAGACTCCCCCGCTCCAGCGTGGCGCACCGCTCCAGGCGCTCCACCAGGGGGGCGTATTCCGGCAGGGTTTTGAGGGCCGCCTCCGCCGCCGGGAACGCGCCGCACAGCTCCAGGGCGGGCCGCGGGGCGGCCAGGCGGAAGGAGCCGTCCAGCGCCGCCTCCTGAACGGCGTGCAGGCACGGGAAGAGGGACCGCAGCTTGCGGATCAGAAAGGAGGGGCGGCGCTCCTCCCCCTGGGGGCCCGCCGCCGCCCAGCTCACATAAAAGCGCTCCGAGGGCAGGGCGCAGGTCTCGTAGACGATGGTCATCTCCCGGTAAAGCTTGTCGGTGAGGCGGGGGGCGGTCTCCAGGCCGTAGGAGGCCAGGAGAGTCCGGTCGTCGTCGTTGAGGAGGCCGGGAGACGGAGCCGCGCCGGGGATGCAGGCGTCGTCGGCCCCCAGAAGGAAGAGCACCTTGCAGTGCCTGTGGGCCAAGCGCTGCATGTCCCCCACGCCGGCCCGGTCCAGGGAGACCGGGATGGAGCCCACGTCGTACTGGGAGAGGACCAGGGAGAAGAGGGAGGCGAACTCCTCCAGATCCATGGGGGTGTCCTCCAGGATGGCGGCGCACTGCTCCAGGCCGCCGCAGAGGATGTCCCACAGCTGGCCGTCCTCCTCTGCCAGGGCGCTCTCCCCCCGCTCCCGCAGCGCCTCCGCCCGGCGCTCCAGCCGCTCCGGGAGGGCGATGTCCTCCAAGAATTGATAGAGGGCCTCCGCCTGCCCCCGCCCGGTATGGGCGGGGGTTTTCCGCAGCTTCTCCAGGGGGGCCACCGCCCGGCGCCGGGCGGCGTCCAGGCGTCTCAGCAGGGCCTCGTCGGCGGGGAGCCAGGGCAGGCCGTAGCCCCGGGGGTGCATGGTCCAGTCCCCCTTCTGGGTCCAGCGGCTCCCCTTTAGATCCCACTTGAGCGCATAATTTTCCAGCAGGTCCACTTCCTCGGCCTCCAGGCCGGTGAGGCCGGTCTTCAGGTAACGGAACAGGTCGTCGTACCGGTAGCCCCCCGCCGCCGTATCCAAGGCGGCGGTGATGAGGGTCAGGACGGGTTTCTGGAGCACGTCGGTCATGCGGCTGAGAAAGGCGGGGACGCCGTACCGGGGGAAGACCGTCTCAATGAGGTCGCCGTACCCCTCCGGGTCGGCCAGGGCCACCGCGATGTCCCGGAAGCGGTAGCCCTCCTCCCGCACCAGGCGCAGGATCTCGGCGGCGGCGTACTCCACCTCGGAGTAGGGGGTGTGGGCGGTAAAGAGGGCGATCTCCCCGGCCTCCCCCTCCATCGGGGCCGGCCGGGAGGCGAACAGGTTTTGTTCCAGATAGGCCAGGGCTTCTCTCCTGCCGGCGTCCGCCCCGGCGCGGACCTCGATTTCCCGGGGAATCCCCGCCTCCCGGGCCAGCTCCAGCAGCCGGGCGGCCGTGCGGCGGGCGGGAGAGAAGATGCCCGTCCCCCTCTCGTCCTCCTCCAGGCAGTCGCAGGTGAGGGCCACGGTGACGGAATGGGCCTGCTCCAGCAGACGGCGGATTACCTCCCGCTCCTGGGGCGTGAAATCGGTGAAGCCGTCCAGGTAGAAGTCCCTGCCCGCCGCCCAGCACGTCTCGGCGAGGGCGGCGGATAGCCGGGTGAGCCTGTCCCGGGGGTCGGCCCCCTGGCGGGCGGTCAGCGCCTCGTAGGCCCCAAAGATGAGGGAGAGATCCCGCAGCTTGTCTCCCTCGGGCCCCTCCGCCTCCTCCCCCGCCGTCCACAGGTGGCCGGGGGTGATGCGGCAGCTCTTGAGCTCGTCCACCGTGGCAATGAGGCCGGACAGGAAAGCGGGCTTTTGGGACGGGCGGCCGTACACCCGGAGCTGTTCCCCCACTGCCTGGAGGGCGGCGCGCATGAGGAGAACCCGCCCCCCCGCGTCCAGGGCAGGGGCGGCCAGCCCGCCGGAGACGGTAAAGACCCGGCTGGCCAGCCGGGTAAAGGAGAGCACCTCAGCGTACAGGGAGATCCGGCTGCCCCCCGCGGCGCACAGGGCCCGCTCGGCGTCGTGGGAGTGCTGCTCAGGGACAATGAGGATCTGGGGCCGTGTCCCGTCCGCCCCGGCCATGGCGCGGAGCAGTGCGGCGGATTTGCCGGTCCCCGACCGGCCCAGCAGCAGCTTGAGCATGGTTCTCCCCCTCTCATGTAAAGAAATCTGACATGCGCCGCCGGGCGCTCAGTCCTGCGCCAATTTTGTCCGGTATGCCTCGCCCCAGCTCCGCATGGCGTCCAGGATGGGCTTCAGGCTGTATCCCAGCTCCGTCAGCGTGTACTCAACGCGGGGCGGGACCTCGGCATAGACCTTTCGGGTGAGCAGGCCGCTCTCCTCCATCTGGCGCAGCTGCGCAGTCAGAACCTTTTGACTGACGTGTCCAATGGACTTTTTCAGTTCTCCAAACCGCTTTGTACCGGGAAGCAGATCCCGCAAAATCATAACCTTCCACTTGTCGCTTATCAGGGTCAAGGTCGTCTCCACTGGACATGCCGGAAGGTCTTTGACCGTTACTGCCATATCAGTCCCCTCCAAATCCTCAATAGTTTCTATTTCGACCGTATACTCTGATTTTACTCTACTATGAGAGAAAGTGTCAAGCATATACGGCGTTCAGGCAGAGAACGGCAAAATATTTTTTCCGCGCCCCCTAACGGCGCAGTCCTTTGAAAATGCCCAATCGTTTCCCTGCGGTAACCATCCAATTGTTACCGTAAGGTTACCATACCACAATATTGTGCGTACTTTTCAACTGGTTTTAGCTGTTGTATGATGCAGTCACAAGGACGGAACGCCCTCGTCAAAACAAATGCAAAAAGGAGCTGTTACCATGAAAAGCACCCCAAGATTCTCCCCCCTCTCCCTGGCGGCCACTCTGTCTCTGATTCTCGCCGTTCCCGCTATGGCCTCTGGCTGCAAGGTCATCGTTACCGCGCGGTAACTACAGCACAATATTGTGCGTACTTCGCAGCACAAAAGAGCGCTGATATGATTGAATTGTTAAGGAAAAGCAACCTAAAATGAGAACTATGATTGGGAGGTAACGATCATGAATAAGAACACATTTACGACCATTTCTCTGTCCCAGGGCGAAGTTCATGTCTACGACTTCGGCTCCGTCAAGCTCCACGCCTATCAGACCGGCGACCCTCTGGCCGACGAGGTCTTTGTGGTGGAGAAAGACGGAAAGGCCGTGGTGCTGGAGGCCCCCTGTTTCCGGGACAGCATCCGGGCTCTGGCAGACTATCTGCGGGATACCAGTCTGGAGGTCACCGGACTGCTGCTGGCCTACCACATGGCGGGCGCCACCCTGCTGCCCGGTGTCAAGCGGTACGCCACTCGAAACGCCGATGAATACGGTCACAGCGGAGGCGGTAAGAGCCTGATCGACGGCTTTGCCGCTGCCTTTGGGGACGCCTTTGACAGCTCCATCCACACCGTTACGGACTATCTGGAGGACGGTACCGTGACGATTGGCGGCATCCAGTTCGTCATCCACCAGACCCAGGAGGCGTTCGACGTGGAGATTCCCGCCATCAACGCGGTCTATACCCACATGCTGGGTCACGACTGCCACTCCATTGTGGCGGGAGCCAGCCATGCCGACGCCATCATCGGCCAGCTCAAGGACTATCTCAGCAAGGGATACGACATGATCCTGACCTCTCACTACACCCCGGAGGATCTGAAGGATGTCCGGACCAAGATCGACTATCTGGAAAACCTGAAGCAGATCGCCGGCCGCTGCGGGAATGCGGACGCTTTCAAGGCGGAGGTGCGCAAGGCGTATCCCGGCTACAGCGGAGAAAACTATCTGGACATGACGGCAGGGTTCTTCTTTGGCTAAACAGCGGGATGGGGGCAGACGGTATCCTGCCCCCATCCCGCCTGTATGCAGAGACGCTTAACGGAAAGGGCCACAAGGAGACGGCTATGAACAAAACCGAAAAACTCCAATACCTCAATCAGATATTACTGGACGAGATGCCGGAATATCGCTCCCGGGCGGCACAGTTCCCGCAGGAGTACGCAGGCCAACGGCGGCTGCTCCGCAGTCTGATGAATCTGCGGCCGCCTATGCCCCTGCGCCCGGAATTTCTGGCCGCCCAGAACGCGCTTTTGGCGGCGGAGCGGGAGGAGAGGGGCGTCGTAGACGCCGCCGGTCTTCCGGAGGTCCCCGGCCGCCCCGGGATTGCCCTCTGGCAGGGAGATATTACCCGTCTGAAGGCGGACGCCATCGTCAACGCCGCGAACTCAGCCCTGCTGGGCTGTTTCTGTCCCTGTCACGGGTGCATCGACAACGCCATCCACTCGGCGGCAGGCCTCCAGCTCCGAGAGGCCTGCCGCCGGCTGATGGAGGCCCAGGGCCATGCGGAGCCCGCCGGCGGGGCCAAGCTGACAGAGGGCTACAACCTCCCGGCCAGGTATGTCCTCCACACCGTCGGTCCCATCGTCCGGGGGAAGGTAACCGGACGGGATCGGACCGATCTGGCCGCCTGCTACCGCTCCTGTCTGGAGCTGGCGGAGACCCGCGGGCTGGAGAGCGTGGCGTTCTGCTGCATCTCCACGGGGGAATTCGGCTTTCCAAACCGGGAGGCCGCTGAAATCGCTGTGCGGGCAGCCACTGGTTTTTTGCAGGCCTCCACTTCTGTAAAAAAGGTGATTTTCAATGTCTTCAAGGATATCGACGCAGACATCTACCGCCGTCTTCTCTATGCAGATTGAACGGCTGAAGCTGGCCCTCGACGGAGCAGACGCCGTGGTGGTGGGCGCTGGTGCGGGGCTTTCCGCCTCAGCGGGCCTGACCTACTCCGGAGAACGGTTCGAAAAAAATTTTGCCGACTTTATTCAAACATACCACATACCGGATATGTATTCCGGCGGCTTTTGGCCCTATGCCTCTCTGGAGGAGTACTGGGCGTGGTGGAGCCGCCAAATTATGGTCAACCGCTACGAAAGGGCCCCCAGGCCCGTGTATGACAGTCTGCTGGCCCTGCTGAGCGGTAAGGACTGTTTTGTGCTGACCACCAACGTCGATCACCAATTTCAGATGGCGGGTTTTGAGAAATCACGCCTCTTTTACACCCAGGGGGACTATGGCCTGTGGCAGTGTTCCGGCCCCTGCCACAGCAAAACCTATGACAACCGGGAAACGGTATTCCGCATGGCGGCGGAACAGCGGAACATGAGGGTTCCCTCCGCGCTGGTCCCGTATTGCCCTAAGTGCGGCAGGCCAATGACCATGAATCTGCGGTGTGACGGCCGCTTTGTGGAGGATGAAGGCTGGCACGCGGCCGCGGAGCGGTACGCCGGCTTTCTCCGCAGGTACAGCGGCCTGAAAATCCTGTTCCTGGAACTGGGCGTCGGGGGCAATACCCCGGGGATCATCAAATACCCCTTCTGGCGGATGGCGGCCGCAAGCCCCAGTGCCGCCTACGCCTGCATCAATCTGGAGGACGTCTCCGTGCCGCAGGAGATTGCCGGCCGGTCTGTCTGCATCCGCAGTGACATCGGACTGGTCCTTAGCCTGTTGTGCTGAGGGCGGCAGTCCCACCCAGGCAGTCAAAAAATACGCAAGCCGGGGCGCGAATCCGCTCCCCCCTGCCAGGGGCGGGCCTCCACAGCGGGACCGCTGAAACGTGCAGTGGACGGATGCCGGCTGCGCACAGCAGTTCTTGATTCCACCCGTCAAATGGTGCTATAATAGATTCAGACGCAAGGCCTTACGACAAAAAAGGAGTGTGTATGCTATGAAGCTCTGCGCGCGCAATCAGATCAAGGGCAAGGTTCTTGAGATCCGCAAGGGCGGGGTCAACTGCTCGGTCGTACTGGACATCGGCAACGGTCAGACCATCACCGCCACCAATTCCCTGGCCGGCATTGAGGAGCTGGGCCTCAAGGTGGGCGACGAGGCCTATGCCGTCTTCAAGGCCATCTCCGTCATGGTGGGCACGGAGGACTGAGCCTCTCCACAGGAAAAACAGGCAGCGCGGCAGCGCCGGAAGTTCCGGCGCTGCCGCGCTTTGTCTCAGGACGGATTAAGCGTATAGTTGGGAGCCTCTTTGGTAATATAGATGTCGTGGGGGTGGGACTCCCGGAGACCGGCGGCCGTAATCTGCATAAACTGCGCCTTGCTCTGCAGCTCCTGGATATTGTGGCAGCCGGTATACCCCATGCCGGCCCGCAGGCCGCCCATGAGCTGATAGATGGTCTCGCCGGTAAGCCCCTTGTAGGGGACGCGGCCTTCCACGCCCTCGGGAACCAGCTTCTTGTTGTTCTCCTGGAAATAGCGGTCCTTGGAGCCCTTGGCCATGGCGCCCAGGGAGCCCATGCCCCGGTAGACCTTGAACTGGCGGCCCTGGTAGACCTCCGTCTCGCCGGGGGACTCCTCGCAGCCGGCCAGCAGGGATCCCAGCATGACCACGCTGGCCCCGGCAGCGATGGCCTTGGCGATGTCGCCGGAGTACTTGACGCCGCCGTCGGCGATGACGGGGATGCCGTACTCGGCGGCCACACAGGCTGCGTCGTACACAGCGGTGATCTGGGGCACACCGATACCGGCCACCACGCGGGTGGTGCAGATGGAGCCGGGACCGATGCCGATCTTCACGCAGTCGGCGCCCGCATCGATGAGGGCGCGGGTGCCCTCTGCGGTGGCCACGTTGCCGGCAATGAGCTGCACGTCGGGATAGAGCGCCTTGATGCGCTTGACGCACTCCAGAATGTTGTGGCTGTGGCCGTGGGCGGAGTCCAGGGCCAGCACGTCGGCCCCCGCGTCCACCAATGCCTTCACCCGGTCGATGACGTCGCTGGTGACGCCGATGGCGGCCCCCACCAGCAGCCGTCCCTTCTCATCGCGGGCGGAGTGGGGATAGACCTCGGCCTTTTCAATGTCCTTGATGGTAATGAGGCCCTTCAGGTGGAAGTTGTCGTCCACGATGGGCAGCTTTTCAATCTTATGACGGCGGAGGATCTCCTTGGCCTCCTCCAGGGTGGTGCCCTCCTTGGCGGTGACCAGGTTGTCCTTGGTCATCACGTTGTCGATGAGCTTGCTCATGTCCACTTCGAACTTCATGTCGCGGTTGGTGATGATGCCGATGAGCTTTCCATTGTCGCAGATAGGCACGCCGGAGATGCGGTATTTGGCCATGAGCTCGTCGGCCTCGGCCAGGGTGTGGCCGGGGGCCAGCCAGAAGGGGTTTGTGATGACCCCGTTCTCGGAGCGCTTGACCATGTCCACCTGCTCGGCCTGGGCCCCGATGGACATATTCTTATGGATGATGCCGATGCCGCCCTCCCGGGCGATGGCGATGGCCATGCGGTACTCGGTGACGGTATCCATGGCGGCGCTCATCAGTGGGATGTTCAGCTTGATTTTCTTGGTGAGCTGGGTGGTGAGATCGATGTCCGCGGGGAGCACGTCGCTCTCTGCGGGGACCAGAAGCACGTCGTCAAAGGTGAGCCCCTGCTTGGTGAACTTGCTGGACGGATCGGTATTGACCATGTTGCATCTCCTTATCTTAAGCATTTTTCTGCTAAAATTTTTCCTATTCTACGCTGTGAACGTACGAATGTCAAGGGGCACTTACCGGAAGAGACGACAGGGACAGCACTCCGTCGAAGCGGGTCTTTCCGGCGTCGTCGGCGCCCCGGACATACCAGTGCGCCCCGCCGCCGCCAGTCAGCAGGGCAATCTCCTCCCCCGCCAGGCACTCGGCGTGGTAGCCAATCTGAAGCTGAGAGACAAAATGTCCGGGCAGCAGGTTTTCCAGGCGGAGCGCGTCGGCCATGGCATCGGCGTATTTCACATTGTTCACATGGCCGTTGATATCGGCGTCGCTGTAGTGAAAGGCCCGCCGGCCCGCGGGAATCATGTGCTCCGGAAGGACGAGCTTGGTCAGAAGCCTGTCCTTGCACAGCCCGGCACCCCCGCTCTCCAAGGTCTCGGCCAGCGCTCCCATGCGCAGCAGCCTCCGGCTGTCCACGTCGGCCAGCACCCAGGCTGAAACCGCCTCTCCCGCCCATGTTCCGTTGATAGAAATATCGAAATCCCGGTACAATGTGGCGCCCCGGTCCCCCCGGTGCCAGGTGCGGATGGTGACCGCGTCTCCCCAGCAGATGGGCCGCTCCAGGCGGTACCACATGCGGACCACCATCCAGATGGCGTTGTATTTTTCCAGCATTTCAGGACCTGACACATGGATCTCACAGGCCGCGGAGGTGGCCGCCTCCTGGAGCAGGGTCAGCACCCCGGAAGGGCGGCACTGGCCGAAGAGCCCCGTGTCCCGGGCCGCTACCCCGTAGGTATGTTCATAATAGACGCTCAAACCAGGCTGCCTCCCCTGTCTCCGCCCCTGATAACCAGCTTGTCCTTACAGCAGATGTCGTCGATGTCGTCGGCTGTGGCAGCCGGAATGCGCATCACGGCTCCGCAGCCGGCGCAGGTCAGATCCACTGAGCTGTAGTTCACCTGCAGCTTCCACTGCCGGGAACCGCAGGTGCAGGAAACCCCGTCCCGCTGGGCAATATCCCTGATTTCGGAGAGAACCTCGTGCATCACCAGCTCGTCCAGAAACGTACCCTGAGCCCCGGCGTCGGCCTCCAGCTTGTCCACCGCTTCCTCCAGGCGCTTCAAGGCGGCAAAAACCGGCCCTTCCTCGCCCACATAGCAGCAATCCAGTCCAGAAGCGGCACAGGAGAAAGCCAGCACCCGCTCATGGAGAAAAGCTCTGGAAGAGCAGGTCACCGTATGATCCCTGCCGCAGAAAAGACAGGGGACGGTGAGCCTGACCCGGTCCCCCATCAGCTCCACCTTCAGAGAGGATTTGCCGCAGGGGCAGGGCAGTTCGCTGCTGGCGGCGGCCAGCTGGAACACACTGCGCTCCACCGCCACGCTCTGGCGGCACGCAGGACAGATATAGGCCAGGGTGCGTTTTGCGTCCTCTACCATGGTGGGCCTCCCAACTTCTTATCTCACATTTTCGGCAATTCTGACGCCGGAAGGTTCCTCTCCGGCGTCACATCCGGCGTGCGGCCGCACAGCGCCGCCGCCTTGCGGTTATTATACCGCAAAAACCATCGTTTGACCAGCTTTTGCCCCTCCAAATTCCGCGCTTATATTTTTGCGGCTTTTGTTCAAACTAAAGCGTATCACTTTGACACAGATTGGGGCGAATCATATGACCACCAAAAAGATGGGCAGGCAGACCGTGGCCCTTGCCAATCCGCCCTCCATCGCCGGCCACGCCAACGTGGTGGGCAAAAAGGAGGGGGACGGTCCCCTGGCCGGCAGCTTTGACCACATCGAGCAGGACGACACTTTTGGCGAGAAGAGCTGGGAAAAGGCCGAGTCGGCCATGCAGAAGCTGGCCCTGGCTGCCGCCCTGGACAAGGCCAAGCAGCCCGCCTCGGCCATGGACTATATCTTCGCCGGTGATCTCCTGAACCAGTGTATCGGCTCCGGCTTCGCCGTCCGGGGCCAGGACATTCCCTTTTACGGCCTCTACGGCGCCTGCTCCACCATGGCCGAGTCCCTCTCCCTGGCCGCCATGATGCTGGACGGCGGGTTTGGGGAGTGGGCGGCCGCCGTCACCTCCTCCCACTTCTGTTCCGCCGAGCGGCAGTACCGAACCCCCTTGGAGTATGGAGGCCAGCGTACCCCCACCGCCCAGTGGACGGTAACGGGCTCCGGAGCCGTTATCCTGGCCCGGGAGGGTCAGGGCCCCTATGTCACCCACGTCACCACAGGCAAAATTGTGGACAAGGGCATCAAGGACGCCAATAATATGGGCGCCGCCATGGCCCCGGCGGCCTACGCCACCATCAAGGCCCACCTGGAGGACACCAAGCGCAAGCCCTCCTGCTACGACCTCATCGTCACTGGCGATCTGGGCAAGCTGGGCAGTGAGATTGTAAAAGACTTCTTCCACAGGGACGGCATCGAGCTCCAGAACTTCGCGGACTGCGGCCTGCTCATCTATGATTTGGAAAAACAGGACGTCCACTGCGGCGGGTCGGGCTGCGGCTGCTCCGCCGTGGTCCTCACTGGGCTCCTCCTGAACGGAATGCGGGAGGGCCGTTGGAAAAACATCCTCTTCTGCGGCACCGGCGCTCTCCTCTCCCCCACCTCCACCCAACAGGGTGAGAGTATCCCCAGCATCTGTCACGCCGTAGCGATTTCAGCCCGGAAATGAGGTGATGATATGGAACTGTTCTGGGAATATGCCCGCGCCTTTCTCTGCGGAGGAATTCTCTGTCTCATCGGACAGATCCTCATTGACAAGACCCCTCTCACCCCCGCCAAAATCCTGGTGACCTATGTGGTCTCCGGCGTCGTGCTGGGGGCGCTGGGGATTTACAAGTATATCGTGGCCTTCGGCGGCGCCGGGGCCACGGTGCCTCTGACCGGCTTTGGCTATCTGCTGGCCAAGGGCGTGGCCAAAGCTGTGGAGGAAAACGGCATTCTGGGCGCCCTCTCCGGCGGCGTTACCGCCGCCGCCTGTGGGATCACCGCCGCCATCTTTTTTGGATACCTGGCGGCTCTGATTTTCAAGCCAAAATCCAAATCCTAAGCAAGACGTCAAAAGTCTCCGGCCCGAATCTTCGGACCGGAGACTTTTCTCTTTCGGCTGCGGGCCTTTCGCAGCGATCTGCGGACAGGACGGCAGCTCGCTCCAAAATCGGAAGTGCAATTTTCCGTCCAATCATGTATACTGTGAGAAAAGGAGGCGACAACCTATGATTCCCGTACTGCAAAGCCGCTGGAGGCTGGAGGGAAACCGGCTGGTCTACTACGGCCTGCGAAATGCCCCCAACACCCTGCGGCGGAAACTAAAGGTCACGCCGTCGGAAGCCAGGGCCATCGCCGCCCTGGACGGCAGCGTCCCGCTGAAAGAGCTCCCCGACGGCGGCAGGGCGCTGCGCCGCCTCGTCAAACTGGGCATCGTGGTGGACCGCTCAGCCCGCCGGAGGGCCCCCGCCAGCCTGGAGGAGGCCCGGTTCTGCCGCCGCTGTGCCGCCAACGACTTCGCCATTCCCGGCCTGGAGTTCAGCGCCGACGGGCTGTGCCCCATCTGCCAGACTGAGCGGCGGTTCCGCCCCTGCAAGAACGTCACGCCGGTCCACACCTCCCTCCCCCGCTCGCCCGGGCGAAGGTACGACGCGGCGGTCTTCTATACCGGCGGTAAGGACTCCTCCTACCTGCTCTACCATCTCGCTAAGGTCCAAAAGCTGCGCGTCCTGGCCCTGTGCTGGGAGACCCCCTACATGTCCCCCTGGGCCCGGGAGAGCGTGGAACACGCCAGAGAGGCGCTGCCCGAGGTGGATTTTCTTGTGGAAAAGGCCCCGGAGCAAGAGCTAAAGGCTATCTACCGGGAGCTGTACCGGCTCCAGAGGAATGTCTGCCTCTGCCCGGCTGTGGCCTACGTGCTCTTTCTGCCCCGGCTGGTTCAGTGGAAGGTCCCCTACCTGGTGCTGGGCACCGAGCCCGCCCAGTGCAAAAACTTCATCTACAACAACTTCGCCCCCGCCTTCTACTACCGGCCCTGGATCCAGGCCCTGGCCCGCTTCGGCTTCAATCTCTGGCGGGTCGTCACTCTCCGTCCGCCCATGGGGCCGGGCGAGGTGGAGTGCTACATGATGATGCGCCAGTACCTGATGCCCCCCGGCGCGGGAAGGCGGGGGCTTCTCCACAATGAAATGATGGCCAACATCGCCGCCGCCCTGGCTCAGGCGCCAGCCCTTCTGGCGCCCTTCCGGGAGACGGTGGAGCGGGCAAAGCGGAAGGGTGGACTTCCCAACCTGGTCCACCTGGATTTGGACGCGGTAGCCGGCGGGGTGTACCGATGGAACGAAATCAAGGAGATCCTGGCCCGGGAGATCGGCTGGGTGGACGCTCCCGTGGAGGGAAAGGGTCTCCACACCAGCTGCTCCATCGAGCGGTGCAAGGAGTACGCCCAGATGGTCAGCTTCCGGGATATGGAGAGCAGGGTCATCCCCTTCTCCGCCGTAGAGATGGCCCTGGCCTCAGCCTCTGGAACGGTGAGCCGGGAGGAGGCTGTCCGGGAGCTGAAGGAACACTCCGGCTTCACCCCCGAACCGCCTCCTGAATGGGCGGATATGGTCGGCTTCTTCCAGGATTAAACCCTGCCGCGGAGCCCCCCTGTCTCACCGTTGTAGAAAGGCCTTCCGCTTCTCTTCCGCCGCCCCTTAACACAGCGGCCGCTTGGCCGACACAATCAGCATCATGGGACGGCGCAGCTCTTCTCTCATGCCGGGCACGCTGTCCAGCAGACGCGGATCCGGCCGGGGCTCTGTAAGGCCGGCGAGGGAGAATCCCGCGTCCAGCAGAGCGTGTATCCAGTCGGTCAAGGGCCGGTGATACTTCACCACATCGCAGCCCAGGAACCGGGCTGTCCGGGGCCCCGGCTCAAAGTAGCGGTCCACCGGCCAGTGGAGGACAGCCCCTTCCCTGTCCCGGAACCAATCCTGAGGTCCCTGGGCGGTGAAGACCGGGTGCTCACAGGAGAAGACAAAATCTCCCCCTGGGGTCAGGCAGCGGTACACCCTTTGGAAAACCTCCTCCACATCCTCCACATAGTGGAGGGCCAAAGAGCTGATCGCCACATCAAAGGTATCTTCCGGGAAGTCCAGATCCTCCATCGCCATGCGGCGATAGGTAATTGCGGGGCCGCTGTTGCGCGCCTTCGCACCTGCGAGCATTTTTTCGGAGAGGTCTATCCCCAGCACCGCCGCCGCGCCGTGGCCGGCTGCATAGCGGCAGTGCCAACCAAAACCGCACCCCAGATCCAGCACCCGCCTGCCCTTCAAATCAGGGAGCATCCGCTCCAGTTCATGCCACTCCCCTGCAGCGCGGAGCCCCTCCACCGAGCGTGGGAATCTGCTGTACTGTTCAAAAAAGCGCTGCTCATCATATGGATTTTCCCGCATGTCCGGGCCTCCTTCCCCCTCTCCGGCTGCCGGGCAGGGCGTTCCGCTCTGCCGCTCACCGGTCTTTGCCGATATCCGCCTCTACAAAATGCTTCTCCGACTCCTCCCAGTATTTCTGAAATGCACGGTCCTGATTCCCGTCCAGGTTGAGCTGGTACATCCGGAAGGTAACCAGGATGTCCTTTGGCTGCCACTGCTCCTCATAAGAGTAATGGTAGTTCATCCCCAGCCGTCTCATGACGCCGCCGCTGCGGGGATTATTTACGTCATGGGTAGCCGTTATATAGGGAAGGCCGTCCCGCTTCACCTGCCCGACAACAGCCCGGCAGGCCTCGCTTATCATCCCCCTGTGCCAAAACTCCCTGCGCAGTCCATATCCCAGGTCGTGGCTGCTGTCCATACTGACATGGACGTATCCAATCGGAATGCCATCCTCTTTCAAGCAGACGGCGTATTGATATCCGCGGGGAAGCCGGTAAATTTTTGCATATTTTTCCTCCTATAAGGTTCTTGCCTCCTCCAGCGACCGCAGGGGAAACCACGGCAGATAGGTATTTATCTCCTCATCGCTATACAGGGAGAACAGGGCCTCTGTGTCCTGCACGGAAAATTTTCGCAGGATCAGCCGTTTTGTCTCCAGCTCCGGCGTATTGTTCCGCTCCATATCGCTGCTCCCCTTCTCAAGCACAGAAAATGCGCTGCTTCTGACCGCCATTATAGTTCATATCTGCCGTCAAATCAATGCCGCGCCAAAAGCCGGATATCAGCCGAAATTTCCTCTTGACAACATCGCACTTCTGCTGGTATACTGTTTGGGCACAATAAAGCAGGTACGGTACCTCCGTCCTCACCTCCAGCCGCCGGTGAAGAGGTTAACATGATATTTTCTCCGCCGGTGTGTGTCCGGCGGGTTGGATCGTGTGACGCGGGTACCGGCAAGGTAGCCGCGTTTTGTTATGCGGCAACAGGAATTGGAGGTGCTTTCGTATCAGCAAACAGGGTCATCAGATCAACGAGGAAATCCGCGACAAGGAGGTCCGTCTGGTTTCCGAAGCAGGCGAACAGCTGGGTATCATGTCCTCCCGTGAGGCGCTGGAAAAGGCCATCGAACGGGACCTGGACCTGGTAAAAATCTCTCCCAATGCCACCCCTCCCGTCTGCAAGCTCATGGACTATGGGAAGTTCAAATTTGAGCAGACCAAGCGTGAGAAGGAGGCCCGGAAAAACCAGCATGTCGTGGAGATCAAAGAGGTGCGCATGTCTCCGGGCATCGATGTAAACGACTTCAATGTCAAGCTCCGCAACGCGCAGAAGTTCCTGGCCGAGGGGAACCGGGTAAAAGTCACCGTCCGCTTCCGCGGCCGTGAAATGGCCCACACAGACATCGGCCGCGGCCTGCTGCTGAAGTTTGCCGAGCAGTGCAGCGAGGTGGCCGCGTTGGATAAGGACCCCAAGCTGGACGGACGGCACATGTCCATTTTCCTCTCCCCCAAGGTCGCTAAGGAAGCAAAAAAATAAGGACTGGCTTTTTGTCTGCCCGTCCCCCTGCGATTTAACTGTAAAGGAGAAACTCACCATGCCTAAATTGAAAACCCACAGCGGCGCGAAGAAGAGATTCAATCTGACCAAGTCCGGCAAGGTCAAGCGCGCCCATGCTTTCAAGTCCCATCTGCTCAACGGCCACGGCAAGGACACCAAGCGCAAGAGAGGCCTCCGCGCCGGCGCTTACGCGGACAAGACCAACGAGTCCGCCATCAAGCGCATGATCCCCTATAAATAAGATTTTTACTGTTTAACATAGGAGGCTTTTACAATGGCTAGAGTCAAAGGCGCGATGATGACGCGCAAGAGAAGAAATAAAGTCCTCAAGCTGGCCAAGGGCTACTGGGGCGCCAAGAGCAAACACTTCAAGATGGCCAACGAGCAGGTTATGAAGTCCCTGACTTACGCCTACACCGGCCGCCGTCTGAAGAAGCGCGATTTCCGTCAGCTGTGGATCACCCGGATTTCCGCCGCCTGCAAGATGAACGGCATGAACTACTCCACCTTTATGAACGGCATGAAGAAGGCTGGCGTGGAGATTAACCGCAAGATGCTGGCTGAGATGGCAGTCAACGACAAGGCCGCTTTCACCGCTCTGACCGAGATGGCCAAGCAGCAGCTGGCGTAAAAAGAATACGAACCGCCCTGCTGTCCCTCTGAGACGGCAGGGCGGTATTCCTTTTCCCCGTTTTCCCGTTATTTAAATCTCCTGAAAGATTGCAGAAAGACGGGTTGTCCCTATGGATATTGAAAAATTTCGCACTTTCATCGCCGCATCCCGCTGCAGCAGCTTTTATGAGGCAGCTAACAGGCTGTTCATCACTCCTTCCACCGTTTCCAAGCACATTTCTGCGTTGGAGGACGAATTCGGCGTTACGCTTTTTCATCGCACTTCCGGCAAACTGGAACCTACGAAAGAGGGATTGCTTTGCCTGTGTTCGGCGGAAAAGATTGTCGAGGAATACGACAATCTATATAGCTGTATTGCGTCACCGAGGGAGAGAAAGCTGCACATCTCTACCATTTTTGATCAACAAAAGTTACTCCATGTCATGAAAGCGTTTTACACACGCTACCCGGATATCAAGATTGAGCTGGAAGAATGTCACGGGAACGAAGTTGTTCGGAATGTTTTATCCGGGAAATACGCGCTCGGATTCGCAGGAACCGCCTATTCTGACTTTCCGGAGTTAGAGCGTTGCATACTCGACAGGCAACGCATTGTTGTCGCACTTTCTGTTCACCATCCGCTGGCAGACAGGTCAGAAATTTCTCTTTCCGAATTAAAAAGCGAGGATTTTTATCTGCTCCATCCAGATAGCGGCGCATACCAAGCGCGTATCGCAATGTGTTTGGAGCATGGTTTCAACCCCCGAATCAAGCGAACGTGTTCCAGGCACGAATTACTTCTGGAAAATGTGCGCGAAAGCGGTGTCACTTTAGTCGGTGAGTATGAGGTAAAAAGGGCTCATTTTCCAGATGTGCGTGCGGTCCCTCTTGCCGAGACGTATTATATCAGTGGCGCTCTTATCCGCTTGCGCGGTAGGTCATTATCCCCAGAGGCGAAGTGTTTCTGGGACTTTTTTGTCCAATCTGTAAAAGACGGCAAGCTGTCTGCAGATCCCTAGAGGCCGCCGGCGTACACGCCGGCGGCCTCTCATTTCCAATTTGGAATTTTAGCCGTCCAGATGCGATTTGCGCAGGAATTGAAACCATGCTACCATTTTCCTGTCCGGTCGATCTGCCGCGCCGCGGCCAGCGCCGGCGGCTCAGCACAGGGACTTGGCCGCAAGCGCAGGTCCCGGCAAAACTGATCGGGCTGGGAAAATAAACATGATAGGAGAATGAAGCATGAAAGGAAAGAATATCCTGGCGCTGACTCTCGCACTCTTCCTGGTTTTCTCCCTGACTCCCGCTGTGGCGGCCGCCTCTCCCGATGCAATCACGTTCTGGGATTTGCGCAATACTGATAACGTCTCCACAGAAAAGCTCTCGGTTACGGTGGACGGCAAGGCCATAAGCATGACTCACTATACCGCACATTACTACAGCGAGGATCAGCCCAATCAAATTGTGTTTGGAATTGACGAATCACGTCCTGCCGCTTTGGGGCTGCGCGACGACCAGAGAATCAACATCTATGTACCCGATGGGGCGACCAGGGACAGTGCCGTGCTGTTTATTCTGGAGAACACGAGCTGGGCCAGAAACGGGTTCCCCGAAAATACCCTTACTGATGGCACAAGGGAGAACACAGAGTGGGCCAGCAGTGGAGCTCCCGAAAGTACCTTTATCGACGGCGCAAGCTATACCACTTCTGTGGCCGGCATTGAAGTCCCCACTTATGTTGAGTGGGCGTCGGAGATTGACGTGCGCAACGCAAATGCGCTAGCCCGGAACATGGTTGTCGTCTCCTACGGCTGCCGCAGCCGCGGGCAGGTAAACGCGGTGGAGTGCGCCGCGACCGATGAAGGCGCGGTGCAGCTGGGCGACACCGGCGTCTACTATAAGCCCGGTACAGAATATGTCTGTCACTCTCCCGCGACCATCGTTGACACAAAGGCCGCTATCCGCTTTGTGAAGTACAACATTGGCATGGGCAATATTCCGGGGGATGCGGATAAAGTGGTGATTACCGGCCACAGCGGCGGCGGCGCACTGGCGACTATCATCGGAGCTACCGGCAACAGCTCAGACTACGCGCCTTATCTGACCAATGCGGCGCCTGCCACGGACGACGTATACGCTGTTTTGGCGTCTGCCCCTATCACCGACCTCCCCATGGCGGACCAGGCATACGAGTTTACTTATGGATCGTACCGAGAAAACGCCCCCTATAACACGGAAGGAATCGCCGCTCCCAACTCCAAGGGGTATCTGACCTATGACCGCCCCTCGGATGATCTAATGCAGCTGTCCGAAAAACTGTCCGGGGACTATGCTGTCTATATTGAAAAAATGTTTGGGCTGTCCGCGGATGAATTCAGGGAAAAAATGGCCGGCCTTCTGGAGGAAAGCATACAGCATGAAATTGACTTGAACGATGAATTCAACTACGATGATACTGTTAAGCTGCGCCCTGAAACTGATACCCGCGGCTGGTATACCTTGGACGCAGACGGAAATGTCGTGAAAGGTTCTTTTGATCTGGATACTTATCTGCCTTGGGTAATTGCCAATGTCAATATGAACGGCGAGATCCCGCTCTACTATGGCAACGAGGCAAAGGGCGTCATCGCCTTTATGGGAATGGGGATAACCGGTGGGTATACCCGCAATGAGAACAACCTGTTTGGCACCACTGCCCAGCGGTACAGCATCGCCTATGAAGATCTCTGGGATCGGGTCACGGACAAGGCCGCCATCGGCGTCGACCAGTACGACAGCTGGGATGCGTTCTGGGCGGCGGAAGGGGAAACGGTTGCCATGCAGATGAAAATGGTCAGCCCCATGCCCTATCTGATGGGCAGCGACGCGATGTGGTATCTCTCCGGCATGGATCACAGCGGGGACGAGAGCGACGTCGCCCCCA
>ERZ825896.2201-NODE-2201-length-19246-cov-3.149237_pt1 | contig 19246 bp, 15 predicted proteins | sample MGYA00519858_ERZ825896 | MGnify/ENA primary metagenome ERZ825896 (study PRJEB31778, sample SAMEA3449214) | human gut metagenome | biome: human gut; feature: human-associated habitat; material: faeces | place: United Kingdom | collected 2010/2012 ...
TACCCTGCGTTAGTAGAGTGAGTGTTGGCCTTTTCATATTGAATCACAGCCATTTCCCTCTTTCTTGGGAAGAGAGGATAACACTCCAGGGAACAAGCTTAAGCACTGATGCAAGCTGTCCATCATTAGATTGTTCTTTTGGTTTTATAAGGGCCGGAGCCTTTGATAAGCAAGAAGCCAATGTTGTCATTCTTGAGGATGATTCTTTGAAGCAATAATTCCATAAGCAAATACATGAGACTCTTTGACTTTCAAGCTCCGAAGAAGACTGAAACTGACCCCACTTTCATTGACTAGTAAGTGATAGCTGTCAGGTTCGCAGAATGACCGATGAAACCAACTGAATCCACTCTCGTGACATGATCGAAGTTCGATCCACCACTTTGAGGAAAGAGATGAGACGGTCTACCCGTCTTTACACATACGAGAAATCACTCACTGACGGACAAGAGGTGTCGACAACGTGAGCTTTACTGCCTGGCTTTCGGCCTTCTTGATCCAACTTCATTACTCTTTGAGACTACTGACTGCTTGTGCTTGGTTCAGGATATCCTCCTTTCTGAAAAGCTTTCTACTCAAGTGAGGAAAGCCTGATTTTGAATCCTTTTTCACAGCCTTTTTGCCCAAATGAGAGATCCATTCTCAGGGGAATCGTAGGCTTCAAATTGATTCGTCAACAGAGGATGCCTTTCAAGGAAAAAGTCATGACACCGCATTTTCCCACTCTCTCATCTGTCTCATAGATGAGTAAGGCTGGCTAAAGCACCAAAACAAATAGTTAGTAAGAGAGTGCCACCAGGATAAAGAGAAAAAGGATTCAAAAATTCTCGAGCAACACAGGAAATGGGCCTTTTGTCCTTTTTAACCATGCATACGTTTAGGTTTAGCTCAGCTTAGCCCTGCATCCTTCTCTCCCAGGCTTCTTGGAGCTAGACCAAAACTCGTCCGCATCTCCTGTCCAAGTGAGAATCTTTCTTCCTGCCTCTCCAGCTCCCATTTTAGCTTATCTTTCTTCTGTCATCGGGGATGGTAGGAATTAAGGGGCGGGTAGGTTTGATGCTAGCTTTGTTGCCTTGGCATTGGCTGATTAAAGACATCCTCGCAAAGGCGCCATCTTTCTTAAGTAAAAACGTGACTTTCATAGGCCTCTAGGTCTTTTACTGGTGCTCTGCTTGAAAATACAATAATTGAGTTTTTGAGACTCCGTTTTGTTAACAACAGGTACTGTTTCTGCCTTCACGGGTAAGGATCATCTGTGCTATGAGTTTCTCTTCCTCGATAGTGATCTAAGGCAAGTAGAAATCTTTCTTACTCAATAGTGGCTAAGGCAATAAAGTATGATCGATGATCTTCTGCTAATGCTAGCGTCTTTTTAATCTCTAATCTCATCTATGCTTAAGGAAAAAGTTTAACCTACCCGCTAATAATTAATATAATAATAAAAAAAGGCCCGGCTTCAATCTATTCCTATTCGTTTGTTTGGATATGCAGCTCCCTCAACTGTACTAGCTTGAGGATAAATAGCAAGCTTGTCTTCCATTTAGGAACTTGAGAGTACCTCTATACCGTATCTTTACTCTCTCGAGCTTTAGCCAAATCAGACTTCGCCCTTCACTTTAGGTTAGTAAGAAAAAGGGTTCAAGCGCTTGAAAGCCAAGTAAGGCTAGGACTCCTTTAGGCTTAGGCCTTTGAACATTGATTCTATTCTCTCTCCTGAAGAAGGGCTAATGCTAATATAAGACCCTATATTGCCTCTTTGTTTGGAACTTCTTTCATTCCTTTTAGTTAGTCCCGGAACTACTTCATTTAAGTCTTTCAGTACTTTCGACCCCTTCATTCACTCTACTCTCTTCAACTCCAGAAGTCCGAAAAGGAGCCCCAACTTACGGTTGGCAAGAACCATTGATGAGCAGCCGCGTAAGCCCTTCCAATTTAAGTGCCAGTATTAGTACATTCGGAATCGCTTCCTAATCTCTTTCGTCCCTCTTTCACTTTCTTTTCATGTTGGTCCAGGCAGTTTCAGTACAAGCCCTATTAACTATTCTATTCCCACCTGTCTATTTTTTATATTTTTTGCTGCTTTACCTTGGGTTTTCCCCTGGATAGATTGACTTCTCTTCTATTTAGGTTTAGGACATCTTTTCTATTTTCCCTTATGTTTGCGCTGTGTGCTCTGTGAGTTCTAACTAGGGAGCAAGCGCAGCGAAGGAGCATGAGTGTTAGCAGCTTCAGGTAGTAAAGGGAGCGAGAGTCCCCCTTGAACTTGACTAGAGAGGACTTGTCTTTTCTTTCGCAGGCTTCTTACCTATCTAGTAGCTAGGAGTGAGCCTTTGTCGTCCTTTCAACTAGTAGCAACTATGGATTCTAAGTTTCAGGCAGAAGACGAATCCAAAAGGTAATGAACGGGATCCCCTAAGGGTAATGGGCATCATCCCCAAAAGGAATCCTTTGCCCTTCGACGGGAACTCCTACTACTTCTCTTTAGTCCACCTACGTCATTCTTTCAGTAACGGTCACTCCAGTAAACTCAAGTAAGTATAATATAGATATTCTTTGACAGACGAAAAAGAGGGATTTACCCACGAAAAGAGGTCAAGCCGATTAGCAAGTCGACCAATAGCCGGTCAGTTAGTTATGAAAAGCAGCAAATGATAGCGCGGACTAATGCCACGGTGTAGATCTTTGGAAAAGACTTCGCTAGATTGAACTCTATGATGAGCATCCGGTAGGTCATCAATGGTTGGGAAGTCCCTCTCTTGCTTGGGAACGAAATTCGTCTTATTCGTGGATCACCAAGCCTTGCTTTACTTGGTCAACAAGCCGGGTTTGACGGAATTTGATTGAACGATTGTGACGAGAAGAAGCTTTGTTCGATAAATGCGCAGTGGACCCTCTTTCCATACTTCGTAATGGTGAACCTCCCGACGGAGTAAACTAGGGCATAGTGATCACTGGCCCAAGCAGAGTCGTAAATACAGTAAAGACTTCAAAGATTCACGCATGCGGGCGGTACAGCCGATCCAACCGCAACCACGGGCACCACTACATGAGGACGGCACATCAACAGGTCTGATTTCGGTGGTTCTGGTTCGTTCAGACTAAAATCATTCTATTCTTTCGCCAGTTCCTCTTCAAAGAGTGACAAAGCGAAGCTCTGCTCCGGCGCTAAAAAAGGAACTAATTCTTCCTCATAAATCGATATCCGTAGCTCTTTCCCTGCTTGAGACGGAAGTTGGCAAGAGATAACACTGATGCCATACTATACAGTGATCTTACCGCTACGCCCCCCTTCCTTCCCACCTAAGTTGTTTAGCCATCTATCTTGAATCTATCTCGCTTGTGGTTTGATTCCTTTGCTCTGTTGGTCACCAGGATAGAGCTCCTTTCTTCTTCAATTTAACCACCCTTGCGCTCAAAGAAAGAATTGAAAGCCAAAATGACATCCCCTGTGATCACTTCCCAGAAAACCTTGTAAAATAAAGTCGGCAGCCCATCAGGTCAGGGCCTGGAGCTTTATCTCCTGGCATAGAGAAGATGGCCTCCTTTCTCTCAGTCTCGCTGAACGGGGCTTTCTTTCGGCTTAATAAGTCAGAGATTTCACTTTCTCGAGGGTGTAGTAGTGAAACTTTAGTGGAAACTTCCCCAGCCTCATCTGCAAGACATGCTCCTCTTGCTTCTGGGAGGAAGAACATAGAAGAATGAGTCTGCGTGCCATTTGATTCAAAGATCGATTTTTCGAGTAACTGTGGGAATAGTGCTTACTTTCCTTCAAGCAGGAAGCATCCAAAGCAATCCAACAGAAAGCTAGAACTCAAGTGTAAGGAAGTCAACTGATTGACCTAATATGCACCACATTTGGAATAGTTCCTTCAAAGAGACTTTTTGCGCTTCGCTTCAAGTGCACTAGCGGTTTGAGGAACCAGCGCTGTTTGACCGGACCAAAGTCTTTCAACAATCCTCGCTCAGATACCTACTGCGACAGCTCCTTTCATTCGCTCCTCGCTAGCTAACCGCTAACGCGCCTACTACGACTGCTACTGGACACCATGCAACGGGCGCTGTGACAGAAGGATAAGGAGTGGCCCTAGAAACTACAGACTGCAAGGGTTAACCCTATCCGTAGGTCAAGCTTAACCTCTGTCTTTTATCACCTCTCATACTTAACTGGAAGAAAGGAAGACTGCTTTTTTTTTATTGGGACTTAGAGGTTATAGATACTAGACTTAGTGAGTTGCCCTCGGGTCACTGAACTACCTTTAGAAAGGGATTAACAAGGCTAGTTAGAGCTAATTCGGTAAAGGAAAGGCTTTAGCCTCTAAGACAATGTTAATTGGAAAAAGATTCCTAAATGTCGGAGATATAGAGGCCTTATTAGAATAACCTAGCATTCCTGATTCACCGAACATGTAAACCTCACCGATTAGTATAGATGATTTAGTTGGTCAACCATAGAGATGGAGCCCGGCCACATCCTTTGAAATGGAATGCTTGTTTGGAACAGCCAGATATTGGGGGACGTGCCAAGAAAAGGCATATTAGAGTATGGATGGCTCTAAGCTCAAGACTCAGCACTTAGTTCGAGGCGTAGATGTCTGCAAAGATAAAAACTATGCCTTTTACGACTTCGTCCTTATGGAAGATCTTGAGTATGCAGCCCTACTTGCTTGGGCTTTCCACCATCAGGCCTTTTGAAGTCGGAAGAAGGAGAGGGAAGAATTCAAGGCCGGGGAGAGTCTTCTTCGAATTCGTTACCCCGCCAAGAAGCTCGAGGATCAGGCAACTCAAACAAGAAAAGGAGGCCACCGATGCTATGATATCCAGCATCAAGGCCGAAATCCCAAGGCTGAGAATTACCGAGTAGCTGCCCACTTCTACTAAGGTTCCTCGTCTTAAGGCGAAAATAGAAGAAGTCCGCGAGAGTTTTGAAAAGACGGTCTCTTCCCTTACCCCTTTGGCTTTTTGGGAACGTCACACGTGGGAAAGATGCAAAATGCATCCGCTTGTACGGCAGATAGACTGATGGATATAAGGCTAGCTAGCACAATTCTTTATCTAAGTCAGTTGTTTAGTCTCATGAGGTCAGCTCCTAGCGCCCCTGTCGCTGCGTTAGCAGTCGCTGGTGAATCCGCGAAAGACAAGATAGGTCAGCCGATTGTCCCTGCTTGGAGAAGGCACGAACGTTTTCACAGTTAGTAGTTTCTCATTTGATGTCACTGTTAGCGTCTATGGCTTGGACTACAAATTCACTCTCGTTTTCACAGTTAGTAGTTTCTCCAAGCTGAGAATGTAGATCAGTTGGCATCTGTAATAGAAAGAGACTCGCAGGCATTAGCTTTCCAGCTGTCCATGCTTTCGATTCTCTCTCTCATTCCAAGGTAGGGAGGGTTGCTCGTTGTGGTTGCCCGTACCATGATTGGTTGATGGAAATTCTCCGTCGTTTACCGACCGATGGTTTAATCAAGAGAGAAGGACCTTTGTCCCGGTTAAAAGGTTCAGTGATGTTTATTATTGCTATGATGAACGCTACGGATCGGTGGCCGTTATCATCTTTAATGGAACGCAAAGTCTTTAGGGCTCTTCTTTCGGATAAGGCAGCTAGATATCCATCAGGTGTTAGATTCGGCCATGGAGGCTGCAGCTGTCGCTGATCTGAGTAGTGAGAAGCTAAAAGGGGAGATGTGGCAGCAGAGGAAGGTTCATGGAAATGAAGGTTCTGCTAGCAGCTTTATGGAAAAGGATCTGGTTTCTGGTCCTGAATCAAGCCACGTTGAGTATTCTGGGCTGAAGGAAAGGAAAGACTGCAATTACACCTTCCATATTTTGAAGCAATTTCTATCAATTGATTTTCGACTTCCTTGATCGAACATGTAAAAGAGGTGAACCAGGTTCGACTACTGTCAGGCTATATTTCACGGTGGACAGAATGAGGGGGACTATTGATCGAAAGATGTTGGAATGCACGGGACAGGATAAACTCCTCTGAATGGCAAGCTTGAGTTTGAACCTGGTCTATCTCATTGGTTAGCCAGTCCCACAGACAGAAAGAAACTGAGAGAAAATTCGGGCGAGCAATTCCGAGATTATGAGCTCTTCCTATGACTACGAGCAGTAGCAGTAGCTGTGGCCAAGACACGAGCAAGAAAATAGCCATTCTTTCGCACCTTCTGAACTGGACACCTTTCTGACATCAAGGCAACTCCAACTACCGGAAACTGCCGTTACATTAGCTCGAACATTCGAGTTAGAGATGAAAAGGACCGCCCTTCAGCTATCAGAGTATCGCCCTCCCTTAAAGAAATTGAATTGAGTCAGTGACCCCGTCCCCTATTAGAGAGGAAGAGTTCCGTTGTGTCCAGTCATCGTCTATTCAACTCAAAGAACTTGACTTTCACTTCTAGTTTGATTAGCATAAAGTGCCAGCTATGAGTTCCACTGCTTTCCCAAGAAGGGGATCAGACTCTTCAGCGGCAAAGAATGCGATCAAAGGACCCTATGAATACTACTAGCCGTAGCTGTGGTTGTGGCCAAGAAGCAGGCAGGGAAAGAGCTGTCCTTCTTTAAAGGAATGAGAGAACCTCTATTCCATGAATCAATAAAGCAAACTCAAAGTCTGGCTGTGCGAGAGGCCAATATGACTATATATATCAGTTCTTCGCCTTGGAACATCACTTTGATATAAAAGATTTGACCATCTCTCTTTTGAACAACTGCTCAGGCAGGAACCAAAAAACCCAGCAGTTGAGTACCGAGAAGAGGCTATCCGGGCGAAGGTCTTCTTTCGACGCATTCTGAACCTGAAGACTGAATGCCCGGTATGACATCCAGTAGAAGCTCAGGGACGGATTGAACAGCAGCTGTTAGGGAAGCTAAGGATCTCTATCATTGGTTCATCAGAAGCCATCAAGCACGAAAGCAGCAAGGAGTGTGCTAGTGAGTCCCAAGCGAAGGAAAGAAGGACATGAGAGGCATAGAGAGGACTCACGGACAAGACACGACTCAGACCCCGGCAATTTGATCTTCATTGGCCTTGCTGTCCGCAGATCGGTTACTCTCCTTTGAAGGTGAAGCCCGTTTGAAGGCAAGTCATGGTATCCGGGATCGGACATCGAAAGGGAAGGCGAGGTTTCAAAGTCTATTAGGGAAGCGGGCCCCTACTGGTAGTGATACCCCGATCTCATGGATGAAGGCTAACGTTTTCTATTGGAATAGAGGGATGTGCAGATCAATTCCACTTTTCACTTTGCCATCTAGAGATAGTTTGCCGTGAGTTAGGATACGGAGTTGGAAGAGAATGCCAGTATATCAGTTCATCTTCATCAAAGGCCAAGGGCCAAGAGAAGCTCAATCGAAAAGAAAAAGACTTCTGCTATTGATTGATTTAGTCGGTCGAGATCAAAGAATTAAGGGATTTGTCCCCGCCCTTGGCATAGAAGCTGTGAAAGAATAGGCAGCTGGAGGAAGAACCGTTCTTAGAGTGATCGTAGACGGTTTGAATGGCATATCAGTTACCGTTGTTGAATCAGTAAGCGGTGAAAGCAAACTCATACTAGCGAGGGCAAACTAGACTCCCTTAAAGTACTAACCGCCGCTTCCAGGTAAGGAGAAAGCAAAGGCCGAAGAAAGACCTTCCACACGACTGCTCTTCTTTCCTGTTTGCTGTAAACAGCCGATTTGCTTATTCAACAACTCTCTAATCAGTTTGGGCACTAGGCAGTAATAACTGGTAAGGTTAGTACGGACCCTTTTCAAAGGTCACTAGAGTGGCTCCCGTCTTTCCTCACTCGAGGTCTAGCTTTCCCTTGGATTACTTTGCATCCTTCCTGCTTGAAGGAAAGTGCCGCACTCTTTTTAGCCACTCGGAGATAGCCTTTTCGATCTTATTGGCTTAAGCAGACCATTCGTGAGCAGATAAGATCAAAGAAAGCAACCTACAGTCCCATGCATACTAATAGGACAAGGAAGTGACATATAATACTAATAGAAGAGGAAGCTGGTATTCAATTAGCTAGGGAGGGAGACAGGGTTCCAAACCTTTGGTGGCACCCCACCCGCATATACACATCTAAGAAAGAGACTCAAAATTGCCAACTTATCACACTCTCCAATCATTCCACTTCTCACACTACGGCGACTAAGACTTTCTCAGGGCTCAAAAGAACCCTATTTTGGAGTGCCATCATAGGATAGGAGAACGGAAAGCTTGAGCTTTCGAAGTCATCTTTCCAAAGGCGAGTCAAAGCCATCGTGCGGCTTTTCAAGCCCGATCTTCCGAACCTGCTGCGTGAAAGCCCGATAGGGCATTCTCCTTTAGAGACCCTAATGACATTGACCAAGGGATCTTGATTTGATCCAATTGGTTTTTTAATTTCTACCGATTGATTTGAGAAAGCCGGCATCAGTCTGACGTGAGAGAAGTCAGCACAAGGGAAGTCCCTCGAAGCCGAAGTAGGGTTGAGTCTCAGGAAGCGTTTAGGCCGGGTTCGCAGCATTCTTCAAAGACAGGTACAGTAGCAACTTCAATCTCAGGGGAATAAAATGGATAATCAAACTGCTAAGGTGAGTTTACTCTCCCTTTAGAAGATGGAAGTTTACTTACAAAGAAAAAGGGGTATCAGTCTCAGTTCTTTCTTTAGTCAGGGAATTAGCTTGTTGCTCAAGGGAAGGATCTATGTAATAAGAGTTTCATAAGGATTCTTCTAAGCGCTGGAGTCCGAAGGGTCCGAAGGAGTGGTATCAAGCCTGCTCGTAGCTCACCCGTAAAGTAGGCAATATGTAATATTGTAGTAGGAGCCTCTTACTCCATCCGAAGAGGAGAATCTCTATTAAGCTTTCTTTTTCTTCTCAGCCCAAGTTCAAAGACAGCTCGCTCAGTCGAACCGAACTTCGAATCCAATAAATCCAATGTATCATAGAAGGGTGAGTTAGGGATGATGTAATTAAGAAGGATAAGCTAGGGTAATATTACAACGGTTCAGCAAAGACAGGTTAGAATGGTCATATAGATAGGTAGTTTGCTCACGAGCTGCAATCAATAGAAAGGCCCTAAATAGAAAGAGGATCCACCTGAAGTAGTCAAGTCCCAATCAATGGAAGATGTGGACTCTCTCAGACCTGCGAGCCATGAAGATTGAATATGTGGAGTTCAGAAGTGGAAATCCATTAGTGGCATGAGAAGAAGTAGGGACGGGACTGAGGGAAGTCATTCCAGGCAAGAGAGCCAATCAGGGAAATCCTCCCGGTAGAAGCGAATAGACAGAAGTAGGAAAATCTCGTACATAGGACGCCCCTTTCTCCAGGTTGACTATCTAAAAACGGGAAATGCGGGTTCTCCATGATGTGCCGGTGCGATCTGCTCCTGCCTGGTCGTCTTGTTTATCGAGATTATTATCAATATCTGAATTCCAATCCCTCGCTCGGTGAAACCCGGTTAGTTCTATCGTCTTATTCCAATAGCTTTGAATGGGTTCGTTTCTTTCCGGCTGACGAGGCAACAACCTGATATTGATATTGCTTCTCGGCTACCCTTATCCGATCCGATAAATGCCCATGGGGGGTTTAGCAACTCAGAGTCTCATTCCGCGTCTATTCTATAGGAAAATGCTTTCCTTTCGAGGCAACAAAGATGGGGTAAACTACTCGTGGAGACTATTCCTATGACAGGACAAACAAGTTAGGCTTCGCCGATCGATTGAGAGGACCAATCGTAACCATGCTCGCTCGCTTACCTGATGACCATCCCAACCGTGAGCCAAAGCAGTCACGCCCGTTCTGCTCCTTGAACATAAGGTTTAACTACAATTAGGTTCAGCTTGAGTGAGGATAGGTATAGTCACCCTTCGGTTCGGCAGCCACTGTCCCTTGGAGCAGCTCAAACTTATTCCTTCCGGCCTTCCCCTTGAAGCGGAGGATGAAGAATAATCACCCTTGTGGTAATGCAATGATATAAGCCTACTAGTTAGGATTTGACACTTTATTATGTGAACGGTGAACGCTCGGAATCTATCTATTTCCTATTTCGGGTACCAAAAAACACCGGTGATTAATCTTATCCCACAGCAAAAGTAGGAGCTGAGCTGCTGACGGAACGAAACAAGAACCTCTTTTTACTGACATGTGATCAGTTCTGTTCTGATGTTACGATTTCTTAATTAACCGCTAGTGCCTGGCCTGCTAGGACCATAGAGTGAGGCTGAGGAAAGCTGGGATGGGAGCACGCCGAGACAGACGCTGCTATGGCAGAAGACCACTGAGATTCAATGACGAGGGAAAGCCCGAGGTTCGTTACTTATTGATTCAACTTATCGCTTCAACCCGGCTCCTACTTGTACTTGAACTGTATTATCGGCCTCGCCTTGTCTTTGACAGAGAGAAAGTGCCCGTCCTCACTCCTTTCTTTGACAGAGAAAGTCTAATATGTAGGTCAACCACTACTCTAAATTCAATTCCTTTTGTAGCGGCACTTAGTCTCTTAGTCTCCAGTTTGTCGAGCTTATTGCTTATTAAGAAGCAGCCTCTGACTGACTCGTAATAAGCCCACCAAGCTTCCGATCCTTTCAGTTGTTGAGCCTATTCGTCTTATGCGGAATTCCGTTTCGCTTGCTCCGATCGACGGACCAGTTTGTATGACAGCTAGCGACGCAACTCTTTCTACGATGAGTCTTGTACTTGGGCTCACAGCCCACCATGCTGAAATAGAAGAATAAATTATAACCCTTCTTAAAGGTATCGGGCAAAACTATAATAATAGAATTCCGCTTCTAATGATGGAGAGGTTTCGGAGGTTGTTCTTTCCCTCTTTGTTTCGGAGGTTATTTTCAGTACTGATTGCAGCTTTGCCACTCGTGGTTCAGTTCCCCCCGATCTTTTGAATTAGTCGACAACACGGGGAGCAATAGGGAAGAAAAGCTTGTAGTTGGGAGAGCAGAGTGAGGATCGGGACGAGTTGAAGTGGTTTGATCCATCCGCTGCTGTTCCTGTTGCAGTTGTTTGATCCACTGTCTAAGTGCCAGCTCCTGTGAAAGTTGGTCTTCTAGTGATCGATGGTAATTTCGAAGCAGAGGGAGGAGACCCGTATAGTGCTAGTGCCAATCAGAGTTGAAAAACCACCTACCTGGTATTGAAGGCCTCGAAGCTATCGTTCTTGAAAGCAAGCAAAGCAAGCGAGTGAAGCCTCATAAGTTCAAGCATAAATCAGGTTTGGCAGGCAGGGAAAGAGTCTAATCCTAATCTCCTAATCTAAGTTAGGGCTTTTCACTACGGTCAGACATCTTTCCATCTTTCCCCATGTGCTTTGCTAGATAGGAGTGCACCAGTTCTATCCCCTGTTCCGTCGTGAGTGAACCAGTTATATCCTGTTCCGTGAGGCGACCAGAGGAGAAGCAACTGTGCCAGAGCTATGCGCTAGGTTCGGAGACCTGCGGGAGGGAGAGGAGGAGTTATATCGACAGTGCCCTAGCGGAGTGAGATCGGTCGACTTATAATAAGGCAGCTTACGCATCTCAACCATATAGTACAGACTACATTAGGGAATCGTATAAGTCATACATACTGCTATAGTACAAACGTACGATAAGGTAGCATCATTTTAATACAGACTACGGTACGGGGGTGGGAGTCAAATCGATAAGTTGAAAAAACCTGGGTACGAGGCGATTTCACCAACCTTCTTCTTCTTTGGAAAGGCCTTCCGATCAAACATGGCTTATGAATATTATGTTCTAGGCGCTCAAGCACCCTTACTAGCTAGTCCGCTTTTTAGCCCCAACTAACCACTAAGGCGCGCCCATAGTTAGGTGTTTTGCTTTTCTTTATTCGCTGGTTCCATCCTTCAATAGTATTCTCGTAGCGCTATTCCCTTCTCCAACCAAGGAATTATAGGATTTCATTTATATGGGTTGGTTCCTTACCGGCAAGCCCCATTTACGGAGTGGGTTTGTCAACGTGACGTGAGAGTCTCATTCATTCTTAACCTTCCTCGGACCCTGCAGATCTCAATATAGCGATCGATGGCACAAAGAGAAAGTCGCCTCACTCTCGAGTAAGCTTAGTGATAGAGGATCTCACACTTGGAATTGAGATTCTATTAATTATGAACCTCGTCATCGGGCGTATTATTGGTGATTCGGAGCACCCGGCTCCATCGATCGAGAGTGGCGAGGCCCTTCCTGTTGCATCCTTTCAAAAACGCTCACCACAGGTTCCACACCGGTTGTTTATGGCTGTGCTGCTATTCCACGTCTTCTCCTTCGAGAATTGCCTTCATCGTATGTGAACTATCACTTCTTTTAAGTCAAACCCCTTCTTCCTCAGAGTAGGATATTTCCATTTTAGCGTAGGATATGGGAGTAGTCTATTTCCGGATGTTTTGTGTTGTTCGCAATGTAGAAGTCAAGGTTTTTCTTCCATCAGACTCAGGAGGAAAGTATGAAAAGGCTGCTGTGCCCGATCTCGCATCTAGCAATGGGTCGAATCTTGAAGAGGAAGCCTTGGTTGAGCTGTCAGAGGTCCGGAAGAAGCATCCAATCGGAATTAGCTTACAGCAGTGACAGGCTAGGTGATTGATCCTTTGATTTAGTCCTCCCAAGGGTGACCATTAAGAAGAGTCCAATCTGAGCGATCAGACGTCCCTGGGTTCGGGTTCCGCTCCTTCTCATTCATATTAATGGCAGTTCCTTGGGCTTCCTTCTTCTCATCTGGGAGCTGGGACTCAAACAATTCCTCCCACAAGGGGTACGGCCTTCATCCTTACACCGGGGAAAGCTGATTCTTAAATAAGGGAGTGTTTGAGAACGAAGGCCTCGGTTGACAGATTCTTAGGCTCAATCTCAGGTCTCCGTCTTTGCCTGGCAGTTCAAGGGATTGGCTGTCAGGCTCGTCTTCTTTGTTTCGTTATGTTGTTCCTATGACCGTTTGAAGACGTTTTAAGGCCCTTGATTCTGGGGGGATGAAATGCTTGAAACGAGAGATTTTGAGATGGGCATAAAAGAAAATAGATATCTAGGCTATCGGGAATGGGCGATTTCAACCCATCAATCCAACGTTGAGGCAATGGACTGGCTTTGGCATGACTCCAGCCTTGTTCGACTCAGGTCAACACTTGGTTTGGTGACTCGTTTTGGATAAGACAACTCGCAGGAATGGCACCCAAAAGAGCAGGGACCAAGCCTTCCTATTAAATGCAGTTCAGGGGAGTGCCTTCTTCTAATCATGGCAGTGTGGAACTCAAACTAAGACTCCCCAAAAGGGTATGGAGTAGGCGAGGTATAGCCCCAATCTTCCTCTCCTGAGGAAAGGCTAAGCCTAATACCTTGACTTGCCTCTGCTAGCTCTCTAAGCTTTCTCTCTATCTTCCTGTTGTTACCTGTAGGTTTAGATCAATATAGAATATATAATAACCAATTATATCGATCAAGCCTGTAATAAAGGGTCTACATCCCCAAGAGCAGGAAAGAGGAATGAATCGGTTGATAGCCTTTACTTTACCGGGATATGGGAACTAAGCAAGGGATGCTAAACTCAAACAAAAAAGAATGCCATTTAGAGCATTTTAATTTCCCACCATCTACCCAATTGACCTATTCGATTGATTTAACAGACCGTGTTACTAAAGAAAGAAACCCAATTAACGCATCAACGTACCTCAATTCGATCGTTTTAACAAGTCTTTTGACTAAATAAATCAAGCCATAGAGACAGAGACAGACTGATTCCAGGAATGGTTTATAGCATGACATGGATGGACAGCCGATTGACCGATAACGATAAAGAGAAGGGAATCGCATATTTCATTAACAGACAGTCATTCGTATAACCGATTAAGCGCTCAAGAGAAGGGCAGGCAGGAGACAGCAGTTTGCCACGAAAATGATGGAAGGCTGGTTCAGGTAATCCTTTAGTGAAAATGTCCGCCACTTGATTGTTGCTACGAACAAGTCGAATGAGCAATTTGCCCGCGACGACGAGGTCACGAACGAAGTGGTAGTCAACTTCTATGTGCTTAAAGCAGGCATGGAACACAGGATTGGCCGCCAAGTGTGTAGCGCTAGCATTATCACAGTGCAGGATAAATTGATAGCGAAATGGCACCGCTAGATCGCGTAGCAAGTAAGAAAGCCATAACAAACAGTTCAGAGGTAGTAAGGGCGAGTGCCTTGTACTCTGCTTCGGCACTAGACCTGGAAAGAGTCGGTTGTTTTTTGGAAACCCAAGTCAGTAGGTTTTTTCCGAGAAATACGCAGGAGGAGCGACTGGGCTTGGGCTCTCTCGATCCATAGCAACTGGGAGAGGGGATGGCGGAACTTAAACCAGTACTTGTCTGGCATGGCCGGTTTCAGAATTCCTTATAGAGATAGAGCTAGAAGCGCGGTTAAGCTATCACGCTTAGTGACTTCAACAAACTGGCACCCTAGGGAAGAATCTTGGTCCAACCCGAAAGGAAAGCAACTTTAAGAAGAAAACCGAGGGGTTTCGTCTTTGAATAGTTACCCAGGAAAGCAAGATGCTATGGAAGGAGGGAAACCCGCTAACTACGATTGAATAGTTACCTTACCCTGGTAAACCCGACACCTATGAGGATATCCGGGGCATTGTCCTCACTTTCGGGAGAAATGCACGACTTGTCATCTGCAGCCCTTCTCTTGCTCGGGCGATAGAAGCACACTCCAGAGACCTGCCCACTTAGTGACATAAACAAAGAAGCTCCTTGGGGCAAGGAAAGTTAGCCACCTCTTTCACCGGCTTCCTTCGATAGAGGATTGGGAAAGGAATTACGAGATTCCTGACTAAAAGCAGGTTGGAGAATGATTCTCGATCAGATCAGAGAAGTACCGTTGACACATCGGTATAGCTGTCCCGGGATTTTGAATTCAAATCGTTGGTTGGACCAATCGAATCGTCTACTAAAGGCATTCTTGCAAAAGAGCAAGAAGCGGAACTAGACGCGTACAGATTTGTCATGATTCCTTTCTCCTTTGGCACAGGAAGAAGGGCACATTATGCGACACAAACTCGTTAAGTAAGAAGATGGGCCTCCGGTCGTACTCTTGAGAGTGACCTCGGGGATAGAGCAATTCTTGGACTGCTACAAATGGTTCCTATTTAGTGAAAGAAATTGCTTCTTGTTTGGGGAAGAGAATCAGTAAGACAATCGGGCTTACCTCAATCTCGGGATATCCGTGCTTTCCCCTTTGCCCTGGGACACATAGTTGTTGTTGGTTCGCCCCTTGGTTTGGGTTGGGCAGCTTTCACCCTGTCACAAGCCCTCCCTCAAAGAGAGCGCAAGTGGCGCATCAGTCTGATTCTAGTTCAGTGCTCCGTTCTGTCGATTATTCATCTTAATAGCAGTTCCGTGTGAGAAAACAGTACTCATAAGCAAGTTATCATCGGAATCTGTGAATGCCTCTACAACGCGATCGTGGAATAGTCTGAAATTAGAACCGCAATACCGGACTCTCTTCCTAAAACGTAACAAGGAACATAGTCCGGTCCTCTTTCTATACGAGATTTCGTAGGTGAAGAAAGAATCATGTCTGAGGCCTAAGCCGGAGACCGCCCTTCTGCTGCTTTCCCTGCTCCCTAAGTCTGATTGAAGCTCTCGAGCCCCTTCCTATCCTAGTAGCTAGTTTTGAGTTCCCTTCCTCTAGTAGCTAGATTCTTGCTGTCTTCTCTTTGGCAGTGGGATGGTGTGAGGATAACTGAAAATACGAGAATTCCCACCGCTACTGGGCGTATGTATTGCGCCGCATCGGGGATTCGGTTGCAGCTGTTCTCTTTGGGCGTTCATACCTGACGAACTAATTTAAAGTCTTTTCCTTCTTTTTACAGATGGAATGCAAAGGAACAAAGGGAGGAGGCTAAGGATCACTCACAGGTTCCTCATCCGGGTTCGGAAAGTTCCAAGTCGTATTCCACGCAGCCCGACTGCCCCCATGTAAGCACTAAGAAGGAGGAAGGAAGCAAGTGCTGAAGATCAAACAGCAAATCCTTTAGTCGTCGCTTTATTCCTTCCGCCATCAAAAAGTCTTTCTAAATTTATTAACAATTAATATACTCTGCAATGTTTAGTCACTCAGAACGAATGAGGCCGAAAGTGATATCTTTATTGAACTTCCGCTCCTCATCCGAGTAAATAACCCAACTCGTCAATTCCTTGACAACAAGCCTACAAACGTCTCGAATGGTGGCCAAGATTGCGGGAACCAATGTGTATACTGTTAGATGCATTCTCATATAAACTCCTCATGACCTTTTGGGCCACGGCCAAGGCAGCCTCATCACGGCTTACACATCTGACTATTCTTTCAGTCACCTCAGAAAGAATTTCCTGAATTTCTGAATATTCAACTCTTCTTCAGAAACCAAAGTTTCCAGCTTCTTGGCTTTTTCCACTAATTGGTATTTATCCAATGCCTCTCTGGTAGTAAACAAAGGTTCCACAATTACACTATTCAGAGGCTGTAGTAAAACAGCTCCAGATTCCTTCACAGCACTAGAGGACCCCGTTGAGTGCATTTCAAGGGATGGGACAGTGGAAGGGTAGACCACAGAATGAATATCAGCACCATGTTGGATAAGAGCATTACTCGCTCCATCATGAGTTTAGGGGGTACTAAGAAGTTGTGCTGAAGCAGTGTTCATCTCTTCAGCTACTGAAAGACATCTTGGAGCAACTTTTTCAGCTGAATAGATGCTTGATGCTGTCCAGAACTTGAACTATAAACATGAGATGGGCCAGATATAACAGATCCTCCACGTGAACTGGCAGCCTTAGCAATTGAACTCTGGCTTGGGGCGAAGTCCCTCTGGCACAGGAGCTAAATGGCCTTTCGCGTAAGTACTGGCATCATAAAATGCAGAACCAACCCCACCTCTATCTTTCCTCTAGAAGCAAGCAATGGAGCAAGCTTTATAGAAAGATGTTGTTTCGCCAAGCCACATAAGGCAAAGTTCAGCCATGCAGAAGGTGCTCGTTTGGTATAAAGTAGCCAACGAGTAGACGCACCAACTGCCAAAAGAGCAAGAACTATTTGTTCGTACGCGTTTTCTGACGAACGATTCTTCCTTTGGGGCGACAATAAGATTTTATGCAAAAAGAAAATCACTTGACGGTACTACACCTGCACCTGATGGACAAGAGCGAAGCGGACACATCTATTGATTCAAAAGCCTTATCCATCCTGACGCGCCGTGCGCCATCTTTTCTTTCTCTTAGCCTTAGATTAGAAGGGCACCTATGAGATCTCTGTTAATCTTTGCACATCCACTGCTTAACCACCGAGTCAAACAAACTAAGACCAGGATAGGACTCTTCTACTGCCTATGATGTGAACAAGATGAGACTTTCATTTTTTTGAATGGTAAGCCGGGGAAGACCAAGCCCTTTTAAAGTAAAGTAAAGTAAGTTCAGGCGGAAGCGACTCGATCTTCTCTCTCATTCCAAATCAAAGGCAAGGGAAGCAACGAAGGGCATTTACCTAGTTTTGTTGATAAGATGGGCTCAGTAGGCTTCGAACCTACAGTCTCAACCGGTATTGATGAGCCCGAGATCCAATACTCTCACTTCCAATCGCCACACGTAGCATTCATTTTCCGATATGAGACCTCTCGAGACTCTTGTACCATTCCCCTCTCCTTGAACCGTGGAACCCCTACTTGCTTGACTTGCTACCCCGAATATTGGACTAGGCTACTAACGGCTCCGAACCTGTCTTCTTTCCTCTCCTTTCTGTGGAACCGAGTTTATGCTCTTCCTGTTCTGGTGGTACTAGGCCTTCTGCCGCTCTTTCTTCGGCTATTCCACTTGTCGATATTGGTATCTCTAGAATAAATATCTGTGTGATGTCCTTTCCTGCTTATGTCCTTGATCTTACTGTTCACTGCCCTCCCTTTCTAGCTTTCAAATAACTACCTGCTTCTGACCGAATCTCTTTCCTTTCTGCTTGCTTACTGAACAACTCGAAGACGAAGACCCGACATCGTTATTCTCGCTTTACAGCTCTTTTCGCTTGTTTACGTCTTTCCCTGACTTAGTCTGTTTTATCAGCTACTGGCTTTTTGGGTTTAAAGAGAAAGGATTCAATCCAGACTTGACGGATTCCTTCGGGTCTAGCCCCGCCTGATGCCTCATAAGAATTCATTCATTATCAAAAGGAATCGGGGCCTCCCCTCGATAACTGATCGACTCAGTTCGTCACTCCTTTGGACGGAGTGAGTCACGGCATGGCTGATGGAAACTTTTTTTTATAATTAGAGAGATTTCACCGAACGCTAAGGCACTAAGGAGCTAAGGCGCAAAGGATATCTCGTGAATCAGTCGTTAGTTATCCACTCATAGGATACAGAAAATGGAGAGATCGGAACATGAAAATAGACTAGAGACCTCTATGAACTACCTATTTCTGTTATGGTTTCCGTTCGTTCTCAAGTTCTGATCGAGATTTTGAATAGACTTTTTTTATTCCGACGAAATGCTATTGATCTCATGAGGACCCGTCTCCTTAGAAGAATGCAACTGAAATTGCTTCTTCTTCTAAACCTTTCTTCTTATCTTATCTCCGGGCAGCGGGTCTGGGTCTTTTTTGGTCTCCGAAACTTGTACTTACTGTTTTGGGTACTGGATCGTCCCAGAATTTCTCAAAGTCTGCTTTTCCGGAGAACTCCCTTTTGAAGACTTTCTTCAGTTGCTTGCAGCCGGCTCAAGCAACAGTCTATCTCGAGCTTGAACAACTGGTCACGTTACTGAGTTCCTAGAAACGAGCAAGGAAGATTTTGAACCCCAACGACAAAGGAACGGGCATTTTCGGGGACTAGCCCGCTTCCCATTACTCAAGAGGGAAATTCCTCGCACATAATTAAGGGAGCCATTGAAAGGTGACTAAAACACCAGAAACGGGGACTACCCGAGCTAATGATAGAGGCAAGAACACTTTCCGGCCAAGTCCCATTAATTGATCATAACGATATCGTGGAAATGCTGCACGGACCCATATATATAAAAACAGAAACAGAATCACCTTGATACTAAACCAGATCGAGCCCGGGATCTTCTTGAAAATGGGAAGATCTAGGATAGGCGGCCAACCTCCTGGAGAGAGCGATGTGCATGGACCGGGTGAGTAGGGATGCAGCTCCGTGGACCGCTCGTCGGGCCTGATAGGTGGTGGTATCACACCCTTCTCAAAGGAACCGTACGTGACACTCTCGCGTCATACGGCTCCGTCCCGGAATCAGGACCTCCCCTTTCCTTTGA
>ERZ825896.2208-NODE-2208-length-19214-cov-6.201524_pt1 | contig 19214 bp, 15 predicted proteins | sample MGYA00519858_ERZ825896 | MGnify/ENA primary metagenome ERZ825896 (study PRJEB31778, sample SAMEA3449214) | human gut metagenome | biome: human gut; feature: human-associated habitat; material: faeces | place: United Kingdom | collected 2010/2012 ...
TATCTATCTTAATGATAATATCACATACTTTTCCTTTTTCAAATAGTTTATTTTTTACTAGTTCTCCTGAATTATATTCGGCATATACAAGTTTTTCTTTATCTATTCCTAGTAATATACTAATTACATTAGCAATTATATCTCTTGCTTCTTTACTTCTAAATAATGCTTTAAACATCGCATCGTTTAATAGATTAATTTCTTTCATGTATTCTCCTTCTAGTAAGGCCTTACAGATAGAAATTTACCATATATTTTAAAGCATTACAAATCGCTAATTTAGGAAATTAGTATCATAAAAATACACAAATATTAGAAATCTGTATAACAGATTTTCCATATCTGAGTATTATTTATATCAAATTTATTAATTTATATAAATTTTAATTTTTTTATATCTTTATTCGCTAGTTACGGTTGTTCCTATTTTTTCACCATTAACAACCTTTTTTAAATTACCTTTTACATTTATATCAAATACTACTATTGGTATTTCATTATTCATACAAAGTGATGTTGCCGTTGTATCCATAACATTAATTTTTTTATTAAGAACTTCTAAATATGTTATTTCATCTATTCTAACAGCATCTTTATATTTTTTAGGATCTTTATCATAAATTGCATCTACATTTGTAGCCTTTAAAACAGCATCAGCATTTATTTCAGCTGCTCTTAATGCCGCAGCGGTATCAGTTGAGAAAAATGGTGATCCTGTCCCACATCCAAAGACAACCACTCTTCCCTTATCAAGATGTCTCACAGCACGATTTTTAATATAAAATTCAGCAATTTGTCGCATTTCTACACCTGTTTGTACACGAACATCTTGTCCTAATTGTTTAAATGCATCACCAAGAGCAAGAGCATTCATTGTCGTACCAAGCATTCCAATATAATCAGATGTACAACGATCCATATGTTGATTACTTCTACCACGCCAGAAATTTCCTCCACCTACAACTATTCCAATTTCAACACCCGATTCAGCAACCTCTTTTATTTCAGAACAAATAGATAATACTTTATCAAAATCAATTCCTTTTTGTGCTTCTCCGGCAAGTGATTCACCACTTAGTTTTAATAATATTCTTTTGTATTTCATGTCTACCTCCAAAAAAGACTTATTAATAAAATAATAAGTCAACAAAAAAGGAAAAATAATTATTTTGAAAATTCATCTTTCTCATAACTATTCCTCCTAACTATATATATAGTACAATAAAAATTTATCTTTAGCAATCTATATTTAAAATTTTTTACAATTTATACAATAGAGCCTCCACCATCTACTACAATAAATTGTCCTTGTACATAACTAGATGCATCACTTGATAAATAGATTATTGTTCCACTAACTTCACCTTTTTTACCAGGTCTATTAGATGGATTAAGCAAATTATAACCATTTAAAAATTCTTCTGATTTAAATAAAGTATTTTCTGTCATACCCGTTTCAAAAAGTCCTGGTCCTATAGCATTGACTGTTATCCCATATTTTGCATAACTACACGCCATACCCTTAGTTAAACCTAAAACGGCTGCTTTAGAAGCATTATAGGAATGTCTAATAAACATATCATTTTTATCTGCTACAACGGCATTAACGGAAGCAATATTAACTATCTTTCCATAATTTTGCTTTTTCATACTAGGAACAATATATTTACACATTAAATACATTCCCTTAACATTTGTATCAAATGATTTATTCCAATCATCAAGTGTTAAATCTTCAACGCCTCCTCTTACAGCAACCCCTGCATTATTAAGTAAAATATCAATATGACCAAAATAATCTATTATTTTACTAACAGCATCTTTTACACATTCTTCATTAGTTACATCGCAAGAAATAGTAATTATTTTTCTTCCTGTTTTTTCAATATTCTTTTTAACTTCTTCTAATTTTTCAGTACGTCTTGCAAGAAGAGCAATATCAGCTCCATGTAAAGCATAGGCATAAGCAGCATCGGCACCTATTCCTGAACTTGCACCTGTAATAATAGCAACTTTACCAGTTAAATCAAATAAGTTATTCATTATCTTCCCTCCTAATCACCAACTCTATATGGATTATAATAATACTTATTATTTTTGCTTATTACTGTTTTATTATATGGATAATCAAATTTTTTAACTTTCGTATTTGCTTCTTTTTCTTCCATATCATAAACTCCTGTAATAACATAACCAAGTTGTTCAAAATAATGTTTTACATAACTTTTATCAGGATTTACACCTCTTGGTATATAACAATAATGAGTACCACAATATGCATATAACTTAATAGCTCCTATATAGTTAATTAAAAAATCTTCTTCATCATATATATTATTCGTACCATACACGCTTTTATATAATTCTTCTAAATGATTATCTCTAATCCACTTACAAGCCGTATTTCTATGACCATTATCCCACTCTAATTCACTTTTCCAATTAGAATTTATAATTATAAATCCAGATCTCACTGTTGGCTCTTTCATCAAATCACCTCTTTAAATAAAAGGTAGTGTGAATAGTTTCATGCACTACCACTTGTTTTTCCTTTATTTTTCAATGAATTTCTATGTTTTCATCAATCACTCCCACTTTGAAGTGTATTTTTATATAGAAATTTCATTTTATATCTATCAAAAAATGACAAATACCCCTATAATGTTTTTAGAACAATAACACATAGAAACGAGGTATATGTCATGTCTAAAGTTATATCATTTGTTATTACTTTTTTAAATAGAATTAATAAATTTATTTGGAAAATTATTATTTTTCTTTCCAAATTTATTAAAGTTGAGGAAATTAATCATCTTGATAATAAACCTGATGATGTTAAATATCGTTTATTTAATGTTGATGAACTAGCTATAATTGAACCTTTTATTAATATTGAACATAAGGATTATAAACAGCTTATTATAGATAATAATATCAAGCCAATTAAACGTCGCAATGGGAAAATTATTACTATTGATGTTAAGTGTCCATGCTGTGGTGCTCCTAAAGATTATCTTTATAGCAATACTGGCAAACAAATTCAATTTGAATGTAAAGTTTGTTCCTATGTCTTTTCAACTAATCCAAATAAAAATAAAGATGTTGTTTTAAAATGTCCTCATTGCAGACATGTTTTGGATCACCGAGTATCTCGTACAGACTTTGATGTTTATTTTTGTAGAAATAATAATTGCCCTTTTTATCTTAAAAATAAATCTTCAATGAATGTCCACGACACCAACCTTTATAAAGAACATCCAGAAAAATTAAAACTTAGATATATTTATCGCAAATTTAATATAGATATTCCTACTTTAACTAAAGATTATCGAGAATTCATTCAATCTCCAATAGATATATCAAGAGCTTACTCTTCCCAATATATTATTGGCCTATGTCTTACTTATCATGTTAACTATGGACTTTCTTATAGGCAAACAGCTTCTATTTTACAAGATGTTCACGAAGTTCATATTTCGTACAAAACTGTTGAAAACTATTGTAAGGTTGCTTATTCTATCATTCATCCTTTACTAGAATTTTACCATTATGAATTATCTGATATTATTGCTGCCGACGAAACATATATTAAAATACTTGGTAAAACAAATTATATCTTCTTTTACTTTGATTCTATTAAGAAGATTGTTACTTCATACAGAGTTTACGAAAAGCGTGATTCTCTATCTTCTATAAAAGCCGCTTATTCCACTTTAGTTAAATATGATACCTTACCAAAATCTTTAAAAGTTATCTCAGATGGTAATCCTATTTATAACGTTGCTGTTCAGTATTAGTGTCAAAATAGACTTCCATTTAAACTTTATCAAGTTATTGGGCTTACAAATCAAGATGATACTTCTAAAGAATATAGAAGTCAAAAGCAAATTATTGAACGTTTTAATCGTACTTTAAAGTATTATTATCGACCAAAAGGTGGATTTACTTCTCTTGATAATGCCAATAGTTATATGGTCTTATTTGCTACTTATAACAATTTCCTAAGAGCAAATAGTGCTTTAGATTGGAAAACACCTGTAGAATTAGAAGAACTTAATGATATTTCCAATATGCCTAATAAATGGATTGAACTTTTGAATCTTGGCTATAAATATTCTGATATCTATTGTTAAGTTAAATTTGAAGAGATTGATTTACTTGTTTTCTTCATGCCTTTTTTTATTAATTCTATTTTCAAAGAACAATTTTCTATCATTTTTTAATAAATTTATATCAAGATTTTCACCTTAATATCATTTTTACTTAGTATGACTAGTTTTCTATAAAACTTTTCACACTATCAAATAAAAAGCAAGTAAAAACATTAAATTCTCTACTAGCCCCTTATTCTAATTTAATTATACAAGAAATAGTTTAATTTTTAAATATATATATACATTATTTTCAATAATTTTATATTAATCATATTTAATAAAGTTATTAAGTATATTAATTATATTTAATTTTGTAAATATTTTTCCTGTTATTTTAATATCACTCTTTTTATTAAAGGTATAAATAGCTATTTCTTTTGTATATGCCTCTTTTTTTATATCATAGTTGTTTTGTCTTATATATATATGATTATTAATAATATCTACATATATTTTATTTCCAATTCTATCACTTAAAACTAATATATCAGATAGTATTATTTGACTATTAGATATGATATTTACTAACTTAACACTCTTATATAAAATAATATTATCCATATAACCAATATCTATTTTTTCTTGATAGTCATCTTTATTTTCATTATAAAGATACATTATTTTTGTTTTATTTTCATCAAAAACCAGTTTTTTACTAAAGTCAAAACTATTATCTTCACCATCAATTAAATTATATAATAAGCATAATCCTCTTTCATCTTCAATAATTAAAAAATTATCATTACTTCCAAATATATATCTTCTCATTAGTTTAGCACTTTCTACTAAAGCAATAGTTTTAATATTATGTACTAGTTTTGTTCGATATTTTAATTGTTCAAGCCTTTCTTTTAACATAGAGTTTACTTTACCATTCCCATACCTTAAATTATTTATATAGGTCTCATGGATTATCATATCATATTCTTCTTTAGATATTTCTTTATTCTTATTTTTGCCTTCAAATTTAATAAATCCTTCCTTTTCAATTTCTCTTATTAACATATAATCAGTCCTTTCCTGACTTCTTAAAAAGAAAAACACCTAAGATAACTCTTAAGTGTTAAAAAGCTATCTTATTGTTCTAGCATTACCACCTAACTTAATAGGTTGGTGTGATATCTTAGGGCTAGTCCCTCCATCACTCTAAATAAGAAGTTGTACTAATTATAACATACGAATTTTAAAAAGTACCAATTTTTACTGCTTTTTTTATAAAATTATTTATTTCCTTTTAATTTTTCAATATAATAATTTCTTTTTTCACCAAGGAATCCACTTGGTAAACAAGATAATATCATATTTTTATAATTATTAAAATCTATATTTGTTGGTTCATAACCACCTATTCTATTTATAGTATAATTATCCTTATCAAATAAAATAATAAAGTATTCAAAGCCTTTCTTTATACCATAATTACTTTTAATAACCATTTTATTTATTTTATCTAAATCAATATTGGTAACCAAGTTATTATATTTTTCATCATCTAATAAATATGTACCAATGATATTATTTTCCATAATTAATTCGATATTTTTATTTTTATATATTTTAATTATACAAGGAATGATTTCATATCTATTTCCAAGTTCTTGTTTAATACTTAATTCAAGTAATATATCATTACTATATTCTATCTGTTTTTGATTATTATTATCTTGCTTGTTTGATACAGCAAGTAATATTGTTGTTATGCCAATTACAACGGCAACTATTATAATTATTATCATCATTTCCATTTATATCACCATCATTATTATACTAAATATACATAATAAATTCCATGAAAAAATAATTTTAATTTTTAGTTTTCTTTTCTTCAAGTATCTTATTTATTCTTTCAATATCTTCATTTGTTATTGGTATTACACTATTTTCTATTGGTTTAGTAAAACTTTCTGAAGTATAGATTGAAACATCTTCTTTTATTTCTTTAGTATTGTTTAAGAAAATATTATCCAATTTTTCTTTTATTTGGTCTCTACTAAATGGTTTTGCTATATAATCAATAAATCCTTCACTTACATATTTTTCTTTTGCTCCTGCAACAGCATCAGCTGTTAAAGCAATTACTGGTGTATTAAAGTCTTTATTTTCTTTTAATTTTTTAAGAGCTGTTTCACCACTCATATTTGGCATCATTATATCCATTAATATTAAATCATATACTTTTCCACTATTTACTTTATCTAAACATATAGTTCCATCTTCTGCTTCATCTATTTCAAAATTAAAGTCTTGTAGTGCTCTTTTAGCAACCTTTATATTAAGTTTATTATCATCTACAATTAATATCTTTTTATTACCATAATTAGATGTATTATTTGTATTACTATCATTTTTAATAACTGTTGTATCTATTTTATTTGAATATAATTTTCTAGCAGTATCCATTAATTCTTCTTCAGTCATTGGTTTTGATATTTTACTTATTTTTTGAGGTAAATTAATTATAAAAATAGAACCTTGTCCAAACTGACTTTGAACATTTATATTTCCACCCATCATATCAACTAGAGCCTTTGTTATAGCAAGTCCTAATCCTGTTCCTTCAGTAGTTGTATTTTTTTCTATATCTAATCTTTCAAATTTTGTAAACAATTTACTTATATTTTCCTTCTTTATTCCTCTTCCTGTATCTCTACATGTAATCATTAAATTAGATATATTTTTATTTAAATCATTAACACATTTAATAGTTAAATTAATTTCACCTTCGTTTGTATATTTTATTGCGTTAGTAAGAAGATTATTTATTATTTCTTTTACTTTTCCTTTATCACCATTTAATTCATATGGTATATCTTCAGCAATATTTAATTTAAAATCTATTGGTTTATCTCCAATACGCGTTGCTGTAACTTTACACATCTTTGTTATTTCATCTTTAAAATTATAAGTCTTTTCTACTAATTCCATCTTATTACTTTCAATTTTATTAATATCCAAAATATTACCTACTATTTCAAGTAATGTTTGAGATGCATTCATAATATCATGTGAATTTTCTATTACTTCAGGAGGGCATTTTTCTTCATAAGATAAATTATCTTCGGATAATCCAACTATTGCATTTAAAGGTGTTCTTATTTCATGACTCATACTACTTAAAAAATCACTTTTAGCACGATTGGCTCTTTCAGCTTGTTCTTTCGCTAAATTTAAATTTTGAATTAATTTTAAATCTGGGTTTTCAATGAAAAAATACATTATTACAAGAATCATAGTATGTAAAGAAGTTAAAATTAAAATTCTTTTATCAACAAATTGGGTTAAACTACCCAATGCACCAAATAATAAGACTGCTATCAGAATAGCATATTGTTGTTTACTTTTGTTCTTAACTTGCCATATTGAAATAATACTTCTACCAAGCCATATTGCAATTTGTAATCCAGAAACAATAAATAATAAGTCTACTGCTGTACCATATGTGTAATATCCACCATCCTTAAAAACATTTAAAGGAAAGTAATAAGTGGCAAATATCATAGCCAAATATGGAACTAATGACAATATCAAATCTCGTTTAAAAATCTTTACTATATTAAATTCTTTTTGACCATAATTTTTATTCGTTAATAACATCAAATAAATATTTAAAGCAAAATTAAATGTAACAATATATGCCACATAAGATTTTAGAATAAACATTTCTAAAAAAGTTTCTGCGTTTGTCAAAATTACTACATAATAACATCCTAATTCCAAAAGTAATCCAACCAAATTTAGTATCATTATTCCTAATAATAAACTATTTTCAAATATCTTAATTCGTTTTTTTGAAAAATGTACTATTAAAAAAATTATTACATAAAATAGTGCAGATATTGGAAAACCTATAAAAGTCATGTTATGCCTCCTCTACCCTACAAAAATATTATAACATTTTTTTACAAAAAAAGACAATACATTGATTGTCTTTAGAGACCTATAAATTCATTTTAAGTTTTTTAACACTTTCAATTTCATTATCTTTTTTACTTTCTTCACTATCAATAGAAGTTGGAATTATACCATCACTAGTAATTTGTAAGTAATCTTCAGTTTCATATTTTAATATCTCATAATCCCTTTTCCCACTTATTGGACTTGTTGGAAAGTTATCTCTTAATTTATATGCATAAGGGATTGCTTCAGGATTTGTAAATTCTTCTAACAATTCGGCGTTAATAACTGAAAGTACATCTACAGGTAAACATCTTGCTGATTCTTCTAAAACAATATGTGCAACTGGAACTACTTTTCCGTCTACTGTTAACGGAACTAATTCACATTCTTTAACATATTTATTACTTGCTATTTTATTTTCTATCTCGAATAAGTATACTATATTACCTTTTGAATCAATGAATGAATCGGTACTTCTACCTATTACTCTATAGATACCTTTTTTATCTACGGTAGCTATGTCACCAGTATTTCCCCAAAGTGTACCATTTTTATCAACTTCAAAAAATTTTTCAGTAGCCTCAGGATTTTTTAAATAACCTTTCATCATACAAGGCGTTGATATTTTGATAATTCCTTTTTCACCAATACCTACAGGTTCATTTGTAATTAAATTTACTATTTTAGCCTCTACAAATGGCATCAACAGACCAGATTCATTTGTTCTATCTTCAATATCCATATTAAACATTGCCATAGTACCAAATTCACTCATACCATAACCAATAATTAAATCTTTTTTTACACCAGCTTTTTTCATTTTTTCATTTATTTGTATTGCCAACTTTGTTGGAACTGGTTCCCCACCTGTGAATGGCATATCCAAAAATGATAAACTACCATCTTTTATATCCTTATTTAATAAACTAATATAGTGTCCTAATGAACCAACTACTATATTTGGTTCATATTTTTTTAAATCTGCTAGAAATGCTTGTGGATTATAAACAGGTTGCATAACATTAGTACAACCAAATGCTAATGGAGTATTAATACAATGACATAAACTTGTACCATACATTGGTGGAATTAAAACTAAATTTCTATCACCAACTTTTGAACCAAATCCATCTTTAGCATCATATATTGAAATCATATTATTCATAGAATCATTAGTTAATACTACACCTTTTGGATTCCCTGTTGAACCACTTGTATATACAATAGCAGTTTCTTTTTGTTCTACAAATTCAGGCGATACTATTTTTTTTCTAGAATTAGAACCTAACCTATTAAATTCAGGATATGTAATATAATCAACACCTGATATTAATTGTTCTTTTTTCAAATTTTTTCTTCTAACTAATGTTTTATATAAGAAAGATGCTTGTTCTGTAATAGAAGAAACCATAATTTTTTCTACATTAGTATTAGCAATAGCATCTTGTAACATTAGATAAAATCTATCTAATACAATTAATAATTTAGAACCTGTTTCATTAATGTATTTTGTACTATTTACTTTAAAATAATTTGGATTAACTAATTGAGTTACAGCACCTATTCTATTTAATGCATAAAAATGGGCCATACTGTCAACTGTTCCAGCCATACACATTGTTACGATGTCACCATTTTTAACACCTAATTCAATAAATCCTTTTGTTAAAGTATCAACTAAATCAAAAAATTCTTTATAAGTTAATTTACTACCAAAACTTTCAAAAGCTACTCCGTTTAAGTTATTTTGATTTCTCTTTACAATATTTTCAATAACCGTACTTTCTGTTTTATTTATCACAACAATCCCCCTTTGTTTGATTGGTATAATAGCATATTTTTGTTCGTTTGTCAAATTTTAACTTTCAAAACAGATAAAAAGAGTAAAATTTTTTCGCAATAAATAGGCGGATATGCGTCTATTTTTCTTTTCTATTTATGTTAAAATTTATATAAGAATTAAAGGTGGTATGTTGTAATGAATAGAAAAGAAAGAAGAAAATTAAGAAAAGACAAAGATTTAGTTAAGGAATTATATTCTATTATTAATAAATATCTTCCTAAACTATTATATATGTTTGATAATTTAACAGATGCTAGAAATCAAAGTTATACAACTTATAAAATGAAAACAATTTGTGTAACTAGACTTTTTGGCCTTTTATGTGGATTAACTACTATGACTGATATTTCTTCTGATGATTTTAACTCTGATAATTGTATCAAAAATCTATCTAAGATTTGTAATCAGGATTTAGAAGAACTTCCCTACTGGGAAACTATTCAGGATGTTTTTATAAACATTAATACTGATGAATTAAGAAATATACAAAAATATATTGTAAAGGCACTTATCCGCTCTAAAATGTTTGATAGATATAGATTTAATGGATGTTTTCAATTATTATTTGATGGCACAGGTTTATCTAATCATGATTACAATCTTAATAATAACTGTCTTATCAGAAAGCATAATGATGGTAAAATTTCATATTATAAATATGTTCTAGAATGTAAATTAGTTGTTGGTAATATAGTTATTAGTTTAGATTCTGAATTCATTGAAAATAAAAAGATGTTAACTGAAAAACAAAAACAAGACTGTGAAACTAATGCCTTTAAAAGAATGATTAAATGTATTAAAAAGAATTATCCTAAATACAAATTCATTATTACTGGAGATGGTCTTTATGCAACTACTCCAATTATTAATATTTGTAAAAAGTATCATTGGTTTTATATTTTTAATTTAAAACCTGATAGACTAAAAGAAATTAATGATGCTTTTGAAGGTAATATTAAATTATTAAACGAAACAACAAAAACAAATTATTTTTTATCTTCTAATATAGAATTCAACAAAAATATTCTTAATGTGTTCAAATATATTGAATCAAAGAAAAATAAAACAACTACATTTAGATATATAAGTAATATACAAGTTAATGATAATAATATTGATAAAGTAGTTAAACTTGGTAGACAAAGATGGAAAATAGAAAATGAAGGTTTTTATACTCAAAAACATAGAACGTTTGATATAACTCACTTAAATAGTAGAAATGATAATTCTATGAAATGCCATTACTATTTTATTCAATTTGCTCATACTATTAGACAATTACTAGAATTAGGAAATATGTTAACTAAATCATTAAAACTCAAAATAAAAGAAGTAAGTGCACATCTATTAAAATCACTTACTTTAACCATCTCAGATCTTAATGATTTACAAACTAATTTTCAATTAAGATTTGATGATTAAATTATACAATATTTGTTCTTTGAAATCTAGTGTTTTATTAAAAAAATTTTTTTACCTGTAAAAGGTCTTTTTGTCGTGGATTAAAATATCTATATTTGAGAAGAAAAAAATTAGGTAAAATTATTTTATATATATTTTACCTAATTTCAACTAATTTAATTTATTTACTCTTAATTACTGGTAATTTTTGAATTTTAATATGCTGAATATGTTTTATTATCAATGACAATAGTATAGGTTATCACCACTAGTCCAATTTTTCTTATCTGCATTGTTAACATTAAACCTTCTACCATACTTACAGTAGACACATTTGATGTAAGAGATAGAGGAATATTATTATAATTACCAACAGATATTACTATATTAATACGTTCATATTCACCTCCCTCTAACTAAATATACTTGATTTTTTAAAACCAAAAAAGTAACCTTTCGATTACTTTATTTTAATTTTAGTGTTTCAACTGTTCCTCTATCTTGGTCATAAAGTTTGATTTCACTATCATCAGCATAAACATTAGTTTCTATATCACAAGTTTCATATATAGGTATTTCTTTTTCAGCAGTTATTGGAATTAACTGATTTTCTACTTTTATTATTACCATATTGCCATTTTCATCATAATCATATACAGGTACTTCTTGCTCAATATAAGTTGTATAAGTAATTGATTCAGTTCCTGTCATGTATTTATGTTCACGATGAAATGTTTGTTCATCATTATAAACAGGTATAATCCATGGCTTTTCCTCTTTAATTTTATTTATTTGATGTTCAACACCAAACATTTCTGTCATAAGGCAAACTGTTTCAGAATGATCAGTATTCTTTTCATTAATTAAAACTGTACCAGCAACAATTCCACCAGTAAGTAAAACTGCACCACCATATAATTTTAAATCTTTAACAAGTTTTTTGTTAGCTTTCTTTCCATTTAATTGTTCCATTTTATTTTCCCCCTCTTTTTATGCCACATACTCTATCATAAAGTTGTCACTTTGTCAATATTTCTTAACATATTGCTTATTAGTTGCATAGGCATCATAATTTTATATTCTAAAATTGCTAACTATATTCCCATAAATATCATATATAGTAAATTCTTTATTCTCATATATCATATATGTTGGATCATTTCCATCTCTAGGTAATGATATAGATCCAACATTAATATAAATCATATTATCTTTCTTTTCAATATAAGGAATATGTTCATGACCATATACTAATATTCCTTTATTAAAACCTTTGTTTTTATTTTTATTATAAATATGGCCATGATTTAGATATATATTTAAATCATCTATATATATTAAAGATAATCCATCAATTATTAAAAATTCTGATGACATCACATCAACTATTGAATCACAATTACCCCTCATACATATTAATATATTTTTATGTTTATTTAAAAATTCTTTTACTTTTTGGGCTTTATTTTCATTTTCTTCTGTATATGGTAAATCATTATAATATAAATCACCAAGCACAACTAATTTATCTATTTTTTTATCAATTATAATCCTTTCTATATATTCTAAATTATCCGGTATTCCATGAATATCAGATATAAATAACATTTTCATAATATATTCCTTTCCAAATTAAAACCAGCTTAGCTGGTTACATATTAGTGCCTACACTTCTATGATTTAAAATTTTATCTATTTGAGCTTGCAACTCAATAATTATTCCAAGTAAAATATGACTTTCTAAACTACCAACAGAATTTTCTAATTTAGCCTTTTCAAGATTTAATGCTTTCGATATTTTCATATAACTAGGATGACTTCTACTTAAACCATATTTAGTCATTAATAATTCTTCTATGTTTGCAAATACAACATCCATGTCGACTAAATCATTATCATTTGAAAATTTATTCACCATATTCATCATTTTTGGATCCCTTGATACATTAAACATTTTATTAGTTTGAATATTAATAAGTGTTTCTCCTGATAAATTTGGTATTAAGGTTTTATTTAATTTATCATAAAAATTTATATATGTACTTTCTAATTCTCTAGAAAATATTTCTATTATTTCTTTAATAAAAACTTGTCTATCACTTATATTTCTAGTTAATCTACCAAGCATTTGTGATAACTCTGATGCTTCCGTACTAAATAATCCATTTAATTTACTTTTATTTATAGTTTGATTTTTACTATTAATATCTAATAGTAATTTCTCAATCAAATTTACTTGGTTATCGATATTTAGATTAGTCTTTGTGTTTGTCTTACCGAGTTTTATAATTAAATCTCCAATACTTTTACATATAGATATATTATTTGATCTTATCTTTACTATTTCTGTTTCTAATAGTGATTTATTTGTATTAATTATATTATCTAATTGATAAATAAATTGTTGATTTTCAAAATTAAATTCTGTTAATAATACTTTCTTTATTGTAACAAATATATCATCATAAACAACTTTACTATTTAATTTATTTATATCGTTTAAATATTTTTCTGTTTTAGCATTACACTCTAACTCATTAAAACCTTTACCCACACCTCTATCAAAAAAATTTTTCATTTTTTCATTTATATTTTGTATTTCACTTTTATAAATATTTAATCTAGCTTTTCCTTGATAAAATATATATGTATGTATTAAATCCATAAGGGTATACTTACTATATTTAATACCTAGGTTATTTAAAATGTTTGCTAGTTCAGCATAAAATTTATTGGTATATAATTTTAATACTTCGTCTTCATTTATCAAATTTTTATTAATATCACTAAATAAATTAACTATATCATCTTTTATTTTATTAATTTCCATTTCTTAAAACACCTGCTTCTTTTAGAGTATTATATATACATGAATAACTTCTACTACCATAAAATTTACAAAATCTTCTTACACTAACATGGCTCTTTTTGTATAAATTTATAATCTTATTTCTTTCTTCTTCGGTAAGTGTATTAGCAGGTTTTCTATTTTTATTACCATGTTCAAGTTTTATAGTTCCATCGATAATTTCCTTTTTTAATCTTAAAATATATTTAGGATGAAACCCTGTAATATTTGCGATTTCAATGTATGATAAAAAAGTATTACCATTTATTTTATCTTTAATATATTTAATGGCCAAATCTCTATTTTTATTATCCATATATACCCACCTTTTTTATCATACCACAAAAGTATTATTCTTAATAGATAATTAATCTAATTTTATCAATTTTTCATCAATAATAGAATACAAATATATATTAACTTTTTTACACTTAATATTTTTTATATATTCTTTATATCCATTTAATTGTTTTAAATAAGCATCATCTGTAGTATGCATTAATTTATAATCAATAATATCTATTGTATCATTTCTTTCAAGCATAAGATCAATAATACCATGGTACAAAATGTTATCTTTTTCATACATAAATTCTGATTCTTTATATAGAGTAGCATCATCCAAATTTTTAAGTATATCATTATTTAAGAATTTTATTACTTTATTTTTCATAAAAGCCTCTTTAATAACATCTAAAGATGGATTTTTAAAATCAACCATTTCTAATATTTCATGAAATTTAATACCATATTCCATATTTTGTTTATCTTTATAACTAATTAAACTATGAATATTTTTCGAAAACTTTTCATTTTGTGTACTATTTTCAAAGGTATTTAAAATTTGTTTTTCAAGTATAACACCACTATTTGATAATTTACTTTGATAATTATCTATTTTAACATTATTATAAAGTTTAGATATATTTAAACTATCTATATCTATTTTAGTTTTAAAATTATCTATTTTATCATCTATGAAAGTAAGAAAATTAGCAAATGACTTACATTTTTTTATGCTATTTATTTGTTTATCAGTATTTGGAACTACAATAATTATTTTTTCTTTGGCTCTTGTTAAAGCGACATATAATAATCTTATTTTTTCGGATATTTCATCTACTAAATAATCATTTTTTAATAAATCCATATATATAGTTTGTCCTATACCATTTTCATAGTATGGAGCAATTAGTCCATAATTATTTGTTAAAATAAATTTTTCTTTTATATCATGCATATTAAAACTTTTATTCATACCCACAAAATAACAAATAGGAAATTCTAATCCCTTTGATTTATGAATTGTCATTATTTTAACACCGCTACCTGATTCTGATGATGCAACTTTAATATCATATTTTTTTTCTGTTATATCACTTAAATATTTATTAAAATCATAGATTGTATATCCTATATTTTCTAAAGATTCTGCCGTATTAAATAAATATTCAAGTCTAATTAAACAATTATTAATATCTCCTATTTTAATATAACTTTCTTCTAAATTAAATTCATTAATAATTACATTTAAAAAATCACTGATACTTTGATTATCTATATTAACAATAATATTTTTAATTTTATTAATTATTAAATCATCTCTATATTTATCTTCTTTAATTAGTTTAAATATTTGTTCATCAGAATATTCAAAAATAAAACTTCTAGCAAGACTTACAAATAAATATTTATATTCTGTATCATATTCATTATTTTTTTGTTTAATAGCAAGTCTAATAATATTTCTTATAACAAGTAAATCATAATTTTCGGTAATTATATCATCTCTGCATATAATTAAAGGTATTTTATTATATTCTAATATTTTTTTAGCAAGGACAAAGGAAGTTGATTTATCCATTAAAATAACAAAATCATTATAAGTTATATCTCTATATGTTTTTAAATCCTTATCAAATACTTGAAAATGATGATCTATTTTTTCTTTTATATCATGTGCTACAAAGAAAAACTCTATTTCCTCTTCAGTAAAAGGACTACTTTTTTTATCTAAATCATAAGTATATATATCCATATGATAATTTTGATTTGGTTTATTTATTTCATAAGTATTATTACCAAATACCATTTGATGACCATTTGTATAATCAGCACCACCAATACTATCTGTCATAATTTTATCAAATATTAAATTAATGTTTTTTAAAACCTCATCTCTTGATCTAAAGTTTTTATTTAAATCAATTTTTTCGCCACCATCTAGAAGAGAATATTTATCATATTTAGATTTGAAAATATTTGGATTAGCATTCCTAAAACGATATATTGACTGTTTTATATCCCCAACCATATATACATTATTATTACTTATTAATGAAATAAAATACTCTTGCAAATCATTGGTATCTTGATATTCATCTATCATAATCTCTTTTAAGGAATTTTTAATTTCTAACTTGACACTTGGATTACACTCAATAATATTTATTGACATTTTTATAATATCATTAAATTCAAAAAAGTTATTTTTTTGTTTAAATGTATTTAATGCATTATCTATTTCTTTAACTATATCAAATATAATGGTAATATAATCGTAAGTTAATAATATTTTATTATAGATTTCTTCTTCATTACTAAAATGACACATACTTTTAATTTCTTTGATAATATCATTTATTTTTTCTTTAGCCTTTTTTATTTCTTCTTCACTGCCTCTTGGAAGTGAAGGTAATTTTATATCCATATTTTGAACAAATTCATCATATGTTTTACTATTTAGTAAAGGATTTAATAAATCATATATTTTTTCAATATAAGTACCATCACATAACAGACTAAGTTTATTAGTAGCATCCTTTAATTCCTCTATTTTTTCTTCTATTAATAATACATATTTTTTAATATCCAAATCGATTTTATCTTTAGACATATATTTTTCTTTATATGTTTCAATGTAACTATTTTGATTAATTTGAAGACCTAGTTTGTCATCTATAGATAATATATAATTTTTGATTTCTGTATCATCTTTAACACAAAAATCTTTTATTAATTTTAAAAATTGTTTATTTTCTTCTTTATATAAATTATCAAATACATTATCTATTATTTTTTCTTTTTCTAATTTTATTAAAGAAGAATCTGCTACAGAAATATTAGGAGAAATATTTTTTAAATAATGATACTTTTTTAATATAGATAAAGCAAAACTATCAAATGTTGTAATATATGATGCATCAATTAACTCTAATTGTCTTTTTAAAGAAGAATCTTTTCTTATTTCTTTTCTTATTCTATCTTTCATTTCTTGGGCGGCAGCTTTAGTAAAAGTTAGTATTAATAATTCATTTATATTTATGCCTTCCCTTAATTTACGCAATACTCTTTCAGTTAGAACGGCTGTTTTACCTGATCCAGCTCCTGCTGATACAATAATATTTTTTCCTTCATTTTGAATGGCTTTTGTTTGGTCTTCTGTCCAATTTGGCATTTACTCACCTTCTTTAATTATTTCTTTATCGCTTTCCGTCATATAACATAAATCTTTATATTTACAAAACTTACATCCTATATTTTCAAATTTTAATTCTTTAGGATTAATTTTAAAGTTTCCACTTAATATATTATTAACCGCCTCATTTATTTTTGTCTTAGCAATTTCTAATATATCATCCATTTCTGTTTCACTAAAAACTTTGGCATAACTTGAAAAACCTTTAGATGTTAATTTCATACTTTTTATAAGTTCACTATTTTCATAAGTTGAATCAAAAATAGATAATATTTCTTCATCATTTGTACTTAAGCCAATTAATTTTAAATTATCATATTTTTCTTTTTCATATTCTTCTATTGTATTTGCCTTTTGTTTTCCATTTAATATTTTTTGATAGTATATACCACTAATAATTGGATCATCAAATAAATTACTATTTTTAATTAGATAAGCATAAATAGGTAATTGAAGAGTTAATCCATCTTTAATATAATCTAAATTAGTATTAGGATTTCCTGTCTTATAATCTATTATAGAAACATAATCTTTACCATCTCTTGACAAAATCATCATCTTATCTATAATTCCCATAAATGTTACCTTTATCTTATTATCTAATTCAATATATATTTTCTTTTCATATAATTCTTTATCAAATCCTGTAAGTAATTTTTGTTTTTTAATAGTATTAATTATATATATTATCTCTTCTTTGACATTATTAAGAAAGAACCTCTCTTTAGCACTTAGTTCATATCCAATATTATTTATATAATTATTAAATTCATTTTCAAAACTAAAGTTTTGATTAAAACATTTAGATAAGATATCATGTATTAATGACCCCAATGTTGCTGAAAATTTTTCTTCATATGTATCTAATTTTAAAATATTGCTAATATAATAACTAAAAGCACAATGATAGTATTTATCAATTCCTGTATATGATAATAATAATTTATAATTTAAATATTCCATTAGATCATCTATATTTATAGTTTTATATTTATTATTAAAGGTACGATAACTTATATTGGTATTAAAGTATAATTTTTCTAAGTATTTATTTTTAATTCCATATTTTGTAAAAGTATCTAAATATTTACATACTGAAATATTTAATTGTTTCATAGATCTAATAGTATTAAAATTTAATTCTTTTTTTACTACTTCATAACCAAAATCATCATTTAAATTGGAAATAAAATAGTCATTAAAGCTACTCTTCTTTTTATATGTTATAGTTAAATTTTTAATACTTTTAATTATCTTTAAAATTTGTTCTTTTTCTCTCTTATTTTTCATATTGGAATCTTCTAATCCAAGATCTATTAATAATTTATCAGTTAAATACTTATCGTCTTTATAAATAGTTGGTATATTTTCTTGGTTAAAGCCCATTAAAAAGATATAATTTTCATCATCATTTTCTAATTCTTTAATATCTACTATTTCTATTTTATTTTTGTAAGTTTTATTATCTATATAAGTATTTTTAAATTCATAAATTAGACATTCTTTTATGTCAACAAAATTTTTAACCCAAGTATATTTATTGCATATATCTATTATTTTATTTAATATCTCATTATTTAATTCATTATTAAA
>ERZ825896.2211-NODE-2211-length-19198-cov-7.140626_pt1 | contig 19198 bp, 30 predicted proteins | sample MGYA00519858_ERZ825896 | MGnify/ENA primary metagenome ERZ825896 (study PRJEB31778, sample SAMEA3449214) | human gut metagenome | biome: human gut; feature: human-associated habitat; material: faeces | place: United Kingdom | collected 2010/2012 ...
TGATATAACTGAATATACATATAATGGATATGGAAAAGTTGTAGGAGCAAAAGATTCAGATGGTATTGTATATACAGCATATGATAATAACGGAAATATTGTAAAAATGGTATATCAGGATGGAACATATGAAGAGTATACTTATCAAAATAATTTGATGACATCATATACAAACAGAAATGGTGAAATGCAGAAATATGTTTATTCAAATGAAGGACTTTTACTTAAACTCATAGATGCTAATAATAATAGCATATCTTATGAGTATGATGTAAAAGGAAATCTGGTTAAAGAAAAAACAAGTGAAGGCATCGTTATTAAATATACTTATAACAAAGCAGGATTGGTGGCAACAAAGACGGACGGTAATGGAAACGTTATCAGATATACATATGATGATTTTGGGAGGACTGTCAAAGAAACTGATAATGATGGTAATGCAAAAGAGTATACATATTCGAGAGCAGGTAAAGTTTTAAGTGAATCTGATGAAAACAAAAATACTATTAAATATAAAGTAAACAAAAAAGAAAAACAATTAGCTATTAAATCTATTTTAAGTTCTAAAGTATTAGAAAACAAATTAACAGTAGTTGATAAATTAGAGTTAGCTGAAATCAAAACAAAATCAATGGTTAATGCTTTAAACAATTTAAAATTAGAAGGTAAAACATTAGTTATATTACCAGAAAAGAACTTAAATGTTCAAGCATCAACAAGAAACATTGAAGGAGCTAAAGCAATACTTGCAAACACAATAAATGTTTATGATTTATTAAGATATACTAACTTAGTTTTAACATTAGATACTGTTAAAAAATTAGAGGAGGTGTATGCTTAATCATGATAGCAGAAGAAATAATAATAGCCCCAATCGTTACTGAAAAAAGTAACAATGGTTTACAAGAAGGAAAATATACTTTCAAAGTAAACAAAAAAGCAACAAAAGTTGAAATCGGTAAAGCCGTTGAAAAACTTTTCGGTGTTAAAGTATTAAATGTTAACACAATGAATGTTAATGGTAAAAAGAAAAGAGTAGGATACCATCAAGGAAGAACTTCAGATTGGAAAAAAGCTATAGTTACTATAGATACAGATCCTAAAGCTGAAACATACTTAACAAAAGGTGGAAAAGAAGTTAAAGGAACAAAGAAATTTAAAGATTCAATCGAAGATTTTACAGGTGCTTAAACCTAAAAAATAATATCGGGAAATAACCCGGAAAATAAATTTTATCTGTATACGGAGCAGGAAAAAATCCGTTAATAAAATTAAAAGGAGAGAATATAAAATGGCAACAAAAAGATTTAACGCATATACACCATCTAGAAGAAACATGACAGTATTAGACTACAAAGAAATAACAAAGAAAACTCCTGAAAAATCTTTATTAGCAGTAAAGAAAGAAAAAGCAGGAAGAAACTCTTATGGTAGAATAACAGTACGTCATCAAGGTGGAGGAAACAGACAAAAATATAGAATAATAGATTTTAAACGTAAAAAAGATGATATGGTAGCAGAAGTTATCGGTATCGAATATGATCCAAACAGAAGTGCAAATATTGCTTTAATCAAATATGAAGATGGAGAAAAAGCATATATATTAGCACCTCAAGGATTAACAGATGGAGATAAAGTTGTATCTGGAAAATCTGCAGATATAAAACCAGGAAACTGCATGGAAATCAACAGTATTCCAGTTGGTACTTTAATACACAATATAGAATTAAATCCAGGACAAGGTGGAAAACTTGTAAAAGCTGCTGGACAAAGTGCTCAATTAATGGCTAAAGAAGGAAAATATGCACATGTAAGATTACCTTCTGGAGAAATGAGATTAGTTTTAGCAAATTGTAGAGCAACAATCGGAGTTATAGGAAACTCAGATCACGGAAATGTACATTTAGGTAAAGCCGGAAGAAAGAGACACATGGGATGGAGACCAGAAGTAAGAGGATCTGCAATGAACCCATGCGATCACCCACATGGTGGTGGTGAAGGTAAAGCTCCAATCGGTCACGCAGGACCAATGACACCTTGGGGTAAACCAGCTCTTGGATACAAGACAAGAAATAAAAAGAAACAATCTAATAAATTTATAGTTAAGAGGAGGAAATAAAACTTATGTCAAGATCAAGTAAAAAAGTGCCTTTCGTAGCTCCAGAATTAATGAAAAGAATTGAAGCTATGAACGCTGAAAACAAAAAAGAAGTTGTTAAAACATGGTCTAGAGCATCTACAATTTACCCACAAATGGTTGGTCATACAATAGCTGTTCATGACGGAAGAAAACATGTTCCTGTTTATATATCAGAAGAAATGATTGGTCATAAATTAGGTGAATTTGCTCCTACAAGAACATTCAAAGGTCATGCAGGAGAAAAAACAACTAAAAAATAATAAATAAACAAATCTACTAATATAAAGAGAGGAGATTAATTTAAAATGGAAGAAATAAAAACAGCTCAAGCAACTCTTAAATATGCAAGAATATCTTCAAGAAAAGTTAAAATTGTTGCAGATTTAATAAGAGGAAAAGACGTAGACGAAGCTTTAGCAATAGTTAAATTTACAACAAAAGCTTCTTCAGAAATAATCGAAAAGCTTTTAAAATCAGCTATTGCAAATGCTGAAAATAATCATGAAATGAAACATGATAAATTATATATTTCTGAAATCTATGCAAATCAAGGTCCAACTCTAAAAAGAATTAGACCAGCTGCAAAAGGTTCAGCAGTAAGAATTAGAAAAAGAACAAGTCATATAACAATAGTTCTAAAGGAACACGAATAAAATCAAAGAAGGAGGCTAACAAGCTATGGGACAAAAAGTACACCCAACAGGAGCTAGATTAGGAATAATCAAAGACTGGAGCTCTAAATGGTATGCAGATGACAAAAATTTTGCAGACTATTTAGTAGAAGATCAAAAAATTCGTAAATTTTTAAAGAAAAAAGAATACGAAGCTGGAATTGCTAACATTGAGATAGAAAGAACAGCTAAATCAGTTAAAGTTAATGTTTATACAGCTAAACCTGGTATATTAATCGGAAAAGGTGGAGCTGGAGCAGAAGCTTTAAGAGCTGATATTAAAAAATTAATAGGAAAAGATGTAAACCTAAATGTTGTAGAAGTTAAAAATACAAGTTTAGATGCAACACTTGTTGCAGAAGATATAGCTTCACAACTAGAAAGAAGAATTTCATTCAGACGTGCCATGAAACAATGCATGCAAAAAACTATGAAATCTGGAGCAGCTGGAATTAAAACAGCAGTATCTGGAAGATTAGGTGGAGCTGATATGGCTAGAACTGAATTCTATAAAGAAGGAAATATTCCACTTCAAACTTTAAGAGCTGATATAGATTATGGATTTGCTGAAGCAAATACTACATATGGAAAAATCGGTGTTAAAGTTTGGATATATAAAGGAGAAGTTCTTCCAACTAAAAAAATGGAAGGAGGAGAAGCATAATGCCATTAATGCCAAAAAGAACAAAACATAGAAAAGTACAAAAAGGTAGAAATAGAGGTCAAGCAACAAGAGGAACAACAGTTTCTCATGGAGAATTTGGTCTTCAAGCTGTAGAAGCAGGATTAATCACAGGAAACCAAATAGAAGCAGCCAGAGTTGCTATGACTCGTTATATGAGAAGAGATGGTAAAGTTTGGATTAAAATATTCCCAGACAAACCAATTACAAGAAAACCAGCTGGAACTCGTATGGGTAAAGGTAAAGGTAATACAGAATTTTGGGTAGCTGCAGTAAAACCTGGTAGAGTTATGTTTGAAATAGCAGGAGTATCAGAAACAACAGCTAGAGAAGCTTTAAGATTAGCTAAAAATAAATTACCAGTAAAAACAAAATTTGTAATGAAAGAAGTTGCTATCGAGGAGGGTGAAAATAATGAAAATTAATAAAATAAAAGAAATGTCTTCACCTGAATTGGAAAAAGAATTAGGTGAATTAAAGACAGAATTATTCAAATTAAAATTTAGCCTAGCTACAAATACTTTAGACAATCCTATGAAAATAAGAGATGTTAAAAAAGATATAGCTAGAATCAACACAGTTTTAACAGAAAGAAAAATCGCTGAAAAGAAAGGGGTAAATGAGTAATGGATCAAACAAGAAATCTTCGTAAAACAATGATTGGTACAGTTAAATCTAATAAAATGGATAAAACTGTAGTTGTAGCTGTTGAAAGAAATGTAAAACATAGTGTTTATGGAAAAATCGTTAAGAAAACATATACATTAAAAGCACATGACGAAAACAACAGTTGCGGTATTGGAGATAAAGTAAAAGTTATGGAAACTAGACCTCTTTCAAAGGATAAAAGATGGAGAGTAGTTGAAATAGTAGAAAAAGCTGTAATCAAATAGTCATAAAATTGCAAGAAATAAAAAGAGGTAACATCGCATATTCACACGGAGGGACATATCTTAAAGCCCCAAAGAAAGACCCGTGATGAAGAAGATGTGTCCCTTTACCAAAATAGAAAAGGAGGATTAAACCAGATGGTACAACAACAAAGTATATTAAAAGTAGCTGACAACACAGGTGCTAGAGAAATTATGTGTATCAGATGTTTAGGTGGTTCTTACAGAAAAACAGCAAGTATTGGAGATATAATAGTTGCTTCTGTAAAATCAGCAACACCAGGTGGAGTTGTAAAAAAAGGTGACGTTGTTAAAGCAGTTGTAGTTAGAACAAAAAATCCTATAAGAAGAGCTGATGGTTCTTATGTAAGATTTGATGAAAATGCTGCTGTAATAATAAAAGAAGATAAAACACCAAAAGGAACACGTATATTTGGACCTGTTGCTAGAGAATTAAGAGAGGGAGAATATATGAAAATACTTTCATTAGCTCCAGAAGTTCTATAATAAAATATTAGCAGAAATTTAGAAAAAGGAGGAAGACCTTAATGAAACTAAAAAAAGGTGATAATGTTATTGTTTTATCAGGAAATGATAAAGGCAAAACAGGTGAAGTTTTAGAAGTTATACCAAAATCTGAAAAAGTTATAGTAAAAGGTATAAATGTTAGAAAAAAACATGTAAAAGCTGCACCAAATAGAGAAGGCGGAATCGTACCTTCAGAATTTCCAATTCACTCATCAATAGTTAACGTAGTTTGCCCTAAATGTGGAAAATCTACAAGAGTTGGATATAGTGTTGAAGATGGAAAGAAATTTAGAGTTTGCAAAAAATGCAATAGCAAAATAGATTAATGGTTTTAAGAAAGGAGGAACAAATTAGATGGAAATCTTAAAAGAACAATATCAAAAAGAAGTAGTTCCAGCTTTAATGAAAAAGTTTGGATATAAATCAATAATGGAAGTTCCAAAATTAGATAAAATAGTAATAAACATTGGTTTAGGAGATACAAGAGATAATCCTAAATCATTAGAAAATGCAATAAATGATTTAACACAAATAACAGGTCAAAAACCAGTTATAACAAAGGCTAAAAAATCAATTGCTGCATTCAAAATAAGAGAAGGAGCTGACATGGGATGCAAAGTTACATTAAGACAAGACAAAATGTATGATTTTGCATACAAATTAATGAATGTCGCACTTCCAAGAGTTAGAGATTTCAGAGGAATTTCAAGCAATTCTTTTGATGGTAGAGGTAATTACTCTATGGGTATAAAAGAACAATTAATATTCCCAGAAATCGAATATGATAAAGTAGATAAATTAAGAGGAATGGATATAATTTTTGTAACAACTGCTAAAACTGACGAAGAGGGTAGAGAGTTGTTAAGATTATTAGGAATGCCTTTTCATGCTTAATTAATAAAATGAAATAGGAGGATTAATTCTATGGCAAAAATGTCAATGAAGGTTAAACAACAAAAACCACAAAAGTATCAAACAAGAGAATATAATAGATGTAAACTTTGTGGTAGACCACATGCTTATATTAGAAAATATGGAATTTGCCGTATTTGTTTTAGAGAATTAGCTCATAAAGGTGAAATTCCAGGAGTTAAGAAAGCTAGTTGGTAAATCGAATAGATTAAATAAAAATAAGGAAAAGAAGGAGGTAAGTATAAATTGAATACTACAGATCCAATAGCAGATATGCTAACAAGAATAAGAAATGCAAATACTTCTAAACATAAAACAGTAGATGTACCTTGTTCAAAAATGAAACTTGGTATAGCTGAAATTTTATTCAAAGAAGGATACATAAAATCTTTTGAAGAAATCAAAGATAACACACAAGGTGTTATAAGAATTACTCTAAAATATGATGAAAAAGGAACAAGAGTAATTGATGGATTAAAAAGAATTAGTAAACCAGGATTAAAAGTATATGCTGGAAAAGAAGAATTACCTAAAGTATTAAATGGTTTAGGAATTGCTATAATTTCAACATCAAAAGGATTAATGACTGATAAAGAAGCAAGAAATGCTGGAATAGGTGGAGAAGTTTTAGCTTATATTTGGTAGGAAGGAGAAATAAGATGTCAAGAATAGGAAATAAACCTATTACAGTACCTGCTGGAATTGATGTTAAAATCGATGGACAACATATTACTGTAAAAGGACCAAAAGGAACACTAGAAAGAACAGTTGAACCAGAAATTTCTATGAAATTAGAAGATGGTATATTAACAGTTTCTAGAGATTCAGATGTAAGAAGAAGTAAAAGCTTACACGGATTAACAAGAACATTAATAAACAATATGATTATAGGTGTTCAAAATGAATTTACTAGAGAATTACAAATAAATGGTGTTGGTTACAGAGTTCAAAAACAAGGAAATAACTTAAATCTTTCACTTGGATATTCACACCCTGTAATATTTGAAGCACCAGAAGGAATTACTTTTGATGTTCCAAATGCTAACACAATTATAGTAAAAGGAATTGATAAAGAATTAGTTGGTCAAACAGCTGCAGTTATCAGAACAAAAAGACCACCTGAAGTATATAGAGGTAAAGGAATTAAATACGCTGAAGAAGTTATCAGACGTAAAGTTGGTAAAACTGGTAAATAGAATAATTGAATTCCTTGAGAAAAATTATGAAAGGAGAACAAAATGGTTTCAAAAACTGATAGAAAATTAGAAAGAGTTAGAAGACATAAAAGAGTAAGAAATAAAATAGCTGGAACACCTGAAAGACCAAGATTAAGTGTTTTCAGAAGTAACAGTAATATTTACGTTCAACTTATAGATGATGTAAATGGTTGTACTTTAGCTCAAGCTTCAACTTTAGATAAAGAAGTTAAAGAAAAACATGCAAATAAAGTTGCTGCTAAAGAAGTTGGAACTTTAATTGCAAAAAGAGCTGAAAAAATAAACATAAAAGACATCGTTTTTGATCGTGGTGGATACATATATCACGGAGTTGTTAAAGAAGTAGCAGAAGCCGCAAGAGAAGGCGGATTAAACTTCTAGTAACAATAATACCTAAAATAATAAGGGCGAATCACTTAACTGAAAAAGTGTGTCCCCTGACATTAAAAGAAGGAGGGAAAACTAATTAACATGGAAGAAAAGCAAGAAAATGAATTAAAAGAAAAAGTTGTTGCACTTAACAGAGTTACAAAAGTTGTTAAGGGTGGTAGACATATGAGATTTTCAGCAGTAGTTGTTGTTGGAGATGGAAATGGTCATGTTGGTGTTGGAAACGGTAAAGCTGCCGAAGTTCCAGAAGCTATCAAAAAAGCTATCCAAGATGCTAAAAAGAACTTAATAGAAGTTCCAATCGTAAACACAACAGTACCACACGAATATTTCGGAAAATTTGACAGCGCTAAAGTTATGTTAAAACCAGCAGCTGAAGGTACTGGAATTATCGCCGGAGGTAGCGTTAGACCAGTATTAGAGCTTGCAGGATATAAAAATATTCGTACAAAAATAATTGGAACAAACAATCCAAGAAACGTAGTATATGCTACAATCGAAGGTTTAAAATCAATGCAAACAGTTGAATCTGTAGCTGCAAAAAGAGGAAAGAAACCAGAAGATATATTATAAAATTAACAAATAAAAAAGGTAGGAGGTGCGAAAGAAATGGAAATCGAAGAATTAAAGCCAGCTATGAAAAGAGTAAAATCTAAAAGAGTAGGAAGAGGAATCGGTTCAGGACTAGGAAAAACTTCAGGTAGAGGTCAAAAAGGTCAAAAAGCAAGATCTGGCGGAGGAGTTAGACGTGGTTTTGAAGGTGGTCAAACACCATTATATAGAAGATTACCAAAAAGAGGATTTACAAATATTCATGCTAAAAACTACACAGAAGTAACATTAACAATGCTTAACAAATCAGAAGCAACAGATGTTACAGCTGAAACACTTTTAGCTGAAGGAATAATTGGAAAAATTCAAGACGGAATAGTTGTATTAGCAACTGGTAAGTTAGAAAAGAAATTAAATGTAAAAGCTGTTAAATTTACAGCAAAGGCAAAAGAAAATATCGAAGCTTTAGGCGGAAAGGCAGAGGTGATCTAATTGTTTAAAACAATAAAAAACGCACTAAAAACACCTGATATTAGAAAAAAGCTTTGGTATACATTGCTACTAATAATTCTTTTTAGACTTGGTTGTTATATCACAGTTCCAGGTGTTGATATATCAGCATTAAATGATTTAATGAGTGATAGTTCATCTAGCTTAGCTGGAATGATTAACTTGATTTCAGGTGGTGCTTTTGCTAAATTTTCAATATTTGCAATGAGCATTACACCTTATATCACATCTACAATAGTTATCCAACTTCTAGGAATGGTTATACCATCTCTAGAAAGATTAACTAAAGAAGGTGGAGAAGATGGTAAACAAAAAATAAATAAATATACAAAAATATTAACAATATTCTTAGCTTTTATAGAAGCAATAGGTGTATATTTATCTTATAAATCTTACGGAGTTTTCGTAAATAATAGCTTCCTTACAGGAGCAATGATAGTTGCTGGATTTATTGCTGGTACTTCATTACTTATGTGGCTTGGAGAGCAAATTACAAATAAAGGTATAGGAAATGGAATTTCTTTAATAATCTTTATTGGTATTATATCTAGATTACCATCTGTATTAGTTACAATGTATCGTTTGATAATAACATCAAACGGATTTAGCACAACTGGTTTCTTAACAGCAATTGGAATTGTACTTGGAGCTCTAGTATTAGTTACTGCTGTTGTATATATGCAACAAGCAGAACGTAGAGTACCTGTACAATATTCAAAAAGAGTTGTTGGAAGAAAAATGGTTGGAGCTCAAAATACAAATATACCACTTAAACTTGCAATGGCAGGAGTTATGCCTATAATATTTGCATCATCATTCTTGACATTCCCTGCAATGATAATTCAAATATTTAAGACAGATGTTGCTACATCAACAGGATTTTGGGCAACATTATATAAATTCTCTATGGCTACATCATCATCTAGTGTTGGATGGGGATATACTATAGCAAATGCGTTAGTTTACTTATTACTAATCGTAGGATTTACATTCTTCTGGACTTATGCAATGACAAACCCTGCTGAAATATCAGCAAATATTAAGAAGAATGGTGGTTTTATACCTGGAATTAGAGCAGGAAAACCTACAACAGATTATTTATCTAATGTAATTTCTAAAATAACATTATTTGGTGGATTTTATTTAGCTATTATTGCTATTCTACCAATGCTACTTAGATTTACATCTTTAGATATAACATTTGGTGGTACTGCACTTTTAATTGTTGTTGGTGTTGCAATTGAATCAATCCAACAATTGGAATCTCAATTAGTTATGAGACATTATAAGGGATTCTTGGAATAGAATATATTTAGAGGAAATAGCAAAATTTGTTGCTATTTTCTTTTTTTTATGAGTTAACGACCAATTTTAAGCATACATACATTAAAATTGGTCGTTAACTTGCATTTTTTATGTAGAAAAGTATCAAAATGTATTAAATATATGGACGGAGAAAATATAATGCGACGCTAATTGGCATTTATCAAAATAACTTGTAATTTACAAAATAATTTGTTAAAATATATTTGCAAGAAAGAGAGGAAAAATATGTCAAAACAAATAATATATCACGGAAGTTACTGTGAAGAAAAAGAACCAAGAATAATAAAAGGAAAATTTAATAAAGACTTTGGAACAGGATTTTATTGCACAATACTAGAAAATCAAGCAAAAAAATGGGCACAAAAATATGAAACCCCAGTATTAAACAAATACGAATATGATGAAAATATCAATTTAAATATTAAAGAATTTACATTAATGACGGAAGAATGGTTAGATTTTATAATAGACTGCAGAAATGGTAAAGGTCATAACTATGATATAGTAATTGGAGCAATGGCAGATGACCAAATATACAACTATATATCAGCTTTAATGTCACATGAAATAACCAGAGAAGCATTTTGGGAACTTGCTAAATTTAATCATCCAACACACCAAATAGTATTTTGCACAGAAAATGCACTAAAGTGTATTAAGTTTATAGGGGCGGAGGAAATAGAAAATGGAACCACAAAAAAATAATGATTTATTTTTTACATGTAGCTTAATAGAATATATTGCAAGAAAAACAAAAAACACTAAAAAGGAAGTTGTAGAAAAACTAGGAAAAGAAACAATAAATAAAATTTACAGCTTAGCCGAAGTATACCATTCAGAAAACATAGAGAAAGTTGCAGAAGAATTTATAGAAAAAGCTCAAATAAAAAACGGAGATTATGATGTAACCCAAAATTGCGAATATAGAATACCATCATTTTGGGAACTTGGTAGAATTTATCAAAGACTAATAGTAAAAGTATCAAAAAAAGAAGAGAAATATATAGATACATTAGTAGAAGTTTTAGAATCTTGGATAATTGAAAAAATAGATAACTATAATAGTAGTATGTATTATGAAAGCCCAGAATATATGTATGCGTGTTATGAAGAAGGAAAAATTTTATAATAGAATGGATGAGAATGCAATTTAATGACCAATTTTTAGTATATATGCTAGAAATTGGTCATTAATTATTACAAAAACAATTAGCAATAATAAGTATAAATAATTCGAAATTGAAAAATAGTGTACCATAAATACATATAATGAATGATTATTACAAAAATCTTATATTTATATTACATTTACACGAAAAGTTGAATTAAATCAACTATAATGATAGAATTAAAATAGATGCAATAAATGAATAGAAAGGAAATGATATAAGATTATGCAAAATAGAAAAAATAATGGCATCACATTAATTGCCTTAGTTGTAACAATAATAGTACTTTTAATATTAGCACGGAATAAGTATAAGTATGCTTGCAGGGCAAAATGGAATATTAAATAGGGCAGTAGATGCTAAAGAAAAAACAGAAGACGCAAATAAAGACGAACAAAGAAAACTAGCACAGGCAGAAGCACTAATGAATACGGAAAAGACAACGTATAAAGGCTTAACTCTGCCAGAAGGATTTGCACCAACAAAAATTGAAGGAGAGGACTCAATTAGTGAAGGGCTGGTTATTACCGATGGATATGGAAATGAATATATTTGGGTTGAAGTACCTAGAACAAATGAAGTATATTCAACAACTGAATTGGGTATAACAAATTTTACAGACAGTGAATATCAAAAAATTGAAGAGGATTTACATACCTATACAAGCACTTATAGAAATGAAACAGAATATAAAGATGAATTTGTGGAAGATGAAACAGATGGCTGGTTTAAAGAAAAAGATGATTATGAAACAGCCAAGAAAAAAATGTTGAAAAGTGTGTATCAAAATGGAGGATTTTGGGTAGGAAGATATGAAGCTGGAATAGAGATAAATAGAACATCTTCTGGAGATGCAAATACAAAGCCATTAGTAAAAGCTAATTTGTATCCTTATACATATATTACAAGAACTCAGGCAAAGGTGTTGGCTGAGCAAGTTGAATCAGGAAGTTGTACAAGCAGTTTGATGTTTGGTGTGCAGTGGGATTTAGTATTGAAATATATTGAAGTAAAGACAGTGGATGCAGTTGAAGAAGCAAACAAAAATACTGTTAAAGCACAAATAATAAAAGCTTTGAAAAATGATAGTACTAATATAGGAAATTATTATAATTCAGAAATTACTTTAAGTAGAGGAAAATTTGCACAATACGGAGCATTAAAGGATTGGCATGAATATAACAGTGAGGATAAGATAAATTTAGTAACAAAAAGCAAAAAAGTAAAACAGACAACTCCTTTAAATGGAATATTATTAACAACTGGAGCAACAGAAGATGCCAAATTGCAAAATATATATGATATAGCAGGAAATGTATGGGAATGGACTTTAGAAAATACATCTGATGCAAGTTATCCTTGTGCTTTTAGAGGTGGAGGCTATGGAAGAGAAGGATTTTACAATTATGCAAGTGATCGTAGTAAAGTACCAACATCTCACAGCAATAATGATATTAGTCTACGTATATCAATTTATTAATATTTGTGATAAATTTAAATTGGTAGTTGTATTAATTATGAAAAAATGTGTACAATGCAAGTTGATAACCAAATTTGAGCATATACATACTTAAATTTGGTCGTTAACTTGCATTTTTATAAACAACCTGTATTTCAAAAAATATCATTTTTATGTAAAAAAACATTAAAATGTATTAAATATATAGGAAAGGAAAAAATATAATGTGACGAATAGTTGACTTTTAGCCCCAAAAGAGATAAAATACCAATGTCAAAAAAATAAACGAAAAGGAGACAAAAAATATGAATATTATAATGATGGGAGCCCAAGGAACAGGAAAAGGAACAGTGGCAGGATTAATAAAAGACGAGTTAAACATACCACACATATCAACGGGTGAAATCTTCAGAAAAAATATAAAAGAAGGAACAGAGCTTGGAAAAATAGCAACAAAATATGCAGACGAAGGAAAACTAGTTCCAGATGAAGTAACAAATGAAATGGTAAAAAATAGACTAAATGAACCAGATTGTGAAAACGGATTCATTCTAGATGGATATCCAAGAAATCTAGCACAAGCAGAAGAACTAGACAAAATTTTATCAGAAAAAAATACTAAAGTGGATTTAGTAGTAAACCTAACAACACCAACAGAAGAAATAATAGAAAGGGTTTTAGCAAGAAGAGAATGCCCAAAATGTAAAAGAGTATATAACATGGTATTAAATAAACCAAAAGAGGGAGAATTATGTGATGATTGTAAAGTACCATTAACAAAAAGAGTTGATGACACAAGAGAAAAATTACAATTAAGACTAGACACATTCTTCACACAAACCAAACCAGTTATAGACTTCTACGCTGAAAAAGGAATAGTAAGAAACGAAGAAGTAAGTGTAGCAATAAACAGATTAGGTGTAGACGCTGCAAAAGATATTGTAAACTATATAAAAAATAAATAGGAATTAGAAAGAGGGCTAAAAAAATGGTTACAATAAAATCCAAAAAAGAAATTGAATTAATGAAAGATGTATGTAAAATAGTTGCAGAATTTTATGAACAGCTAGAAAAAAAGGTAAGGCCTGGAGTTTCAACTTATGAGCTTGACCAAGAAGCCGAAAAAATAATGAGAAGTTTAGGAGCAATACCTGCTCAAATTGGATATGACCCAGGAATAAGAGGAGTACCAAAATTTCCAGCATCAACTTGTATTTCTGTAAATGATGAAGTAATACACGGAATACCTCATAAAAATCATATAATAAAAGATGGAGATATAGTAAGTGTAGATACAGTAGCTCTAAAAAATGGATTTCACGGAGATGCTGCACGTACATTTATGGTAGGAAATGTATCACCAGAAGCTAAAAGATTAGTAGAAGTTACAAAACAGGCATTTTTCGAAGGTTTAAAATTTGCAAAACCTGGTTTTAGAATTGGAGATATTTCACACGCAGTTGGAGAATATGTAAAATCACAGGGATTTTCAGTTTTAAAAGAATTTCAAGGACATGGAATAGGAAGAGAAATGCATGAGGACCCTGGAATACCAAATTATGGAAAAGCAGGAAAAGGAATAAGAATAGAACCGGGTATGACTTTATGCATAGAACCTATGGTAATTCAAGGAAAACCAGACATCTGGGAACTAGATGATGGATGGACAATTGTAACAGATGACGGAAGTTTGGCAGCACACTATGAAAATACAATTTTAATTACAGAAAATGAGCCAAAAATATTGACAATAAAATAAAAATGGGGTATAATGGTAAAGCTATTGTGGATAATAGGGGAAATATGTAATGATATCAAAGTTACATAAAAGCTTCAAATTACAAAAGCTTTACCTTAATTTATTTTCATAGAAAAAATAGCTCTTTAAGGAGGCGAGAATTTGGCTAAAGAAGATTTAATAGAATTAGAAGGAAAAGTTGTAGAAACATTACCTAATACAACATTTAAAGTAGAATTAGAAAATGGACATCAAATATTAGCAACTATTTCTGGAAAACTAAGAATGAATTACATAAAAATTTTAACAGGTGATAAAGTAAAAGTACAAATGTCACCGTATGACTTAAATCGTGGCAGAATTACTTGGAGAGCTAAATAACAATCAAATATAGAAAGGAATGAGTGAAATGAAAGTAAGACCATCAGTAAAAAAAATATGCGACAAATGTAAGGTAATCAAAAGAAAAGGTGTAATAAGAGTAATTTGCGAAAACCCTAAACACAAACAAAGACAAGGGTAATTAAAACAAATACATAAAAACAAAAAGGCAGATGTGTATGCAAAATTAGCATATACAATATTTTATTTTAATAGTTTATAACACAAAATAGGTAGCGGCTGAAAATTATCTATTTGTGTATATATATATTTACCAAAAAACTTAAAGATTTAATAAAATAAAAACAATCCGATTTATTTTATTAAATGCATTTCACCTTTAAGTAGACGGGTAAAAGCTTATGAAAAATCAAAAAATAAAACATAACTACAAAAAATTTGGAGGTGTAATTAAAACATGGCTCGTATATCAGGAGTAGATTTACCTAAAGAAAAAAGGGTAGAAATAGGACTAACATACATATATGGTATAGGTTTAACAAGTTCTCAAAAAATATTAGCAAAAACTGGAATAAACCCAGACATCAGAGTTAAAGATTTAACAGATGATCAAGTTAATTTAATAAGAAAAGAAATCGACGAAAGCTACAAAGTTGAAGGAGATTTAAGAAGAGAAATAGCATTAAACATCAAAAGATTAACAGAAATCGGATGCTATAGAGGATTAAGACATAGAAGAGGACTACCTGTAAGAGGACAAAGAACAAAAACTAATGCTCGTACAAGAAAAGGTCCAAGAAAAGTTGTAAGTAAAAGCAAAAAATAATAAATAAAGCGATAAAATAAGGAAAAACTTTAAATGAAAATTCGTAATAAAAACGAGAAAAATTAAAGAAAATCCTATTACCAAAAAAGAGGAGGTAAGTTAAGACAATGGCTAAAAACGTAACAAGAAAAACAGTTACAAAAAGAAATAGAAAAAACATTGAAAGAGGAGCAGCACACATTCATTCAAGCTTTAACAATACAATAGTATCTGTTACAGACGTTGCAGGAAATGTTATAGCATGGGGAAGCGCTGGAGGACTTGGATTTAAAGGTTCTAGAAAAAGCACACCATTTGCAGCAGGAGAAGTTGCAGAAACAGCTGCTAAAAAAGCAATGGAACATGGTTTAAAAACTGTTGAAGTATTTGTTAAAGGTCCTGGTTCAGGAAGAGAAGCTGCAATAAGAGCACTTCAAACAGCAGGATTAGAAATAAGTTCAATAAAAGACGTAACACCAATACCACACAATGGTTGTAGACCACCAAAAAGACGTAGAGTTTAATATAAATAAAATATAAAGAGGTGAAATTAGAAATGTCAAGATATAAAGACGCTCAATGTCGTGTTTGCCGTAGAGAAGGATGCAAATTATTCTTAAAAGGTGAAAGATGTTATTCAGATAAATGTAGTATATCAAGAAGAAACTATGCACCTGGAGATCACGGTCAAAAGAATACAAAACTTTCTGAATACGGAACACAATTAAGAGAAAAACAAAAAACAAGATCATATTATGGAGTTGGAGAAAAGCAATTTAGAAAATATTTTGCTATGGCTTCAAACAAAAAAGGTATAACAGGTGAAAACCTATTACAAATATTAGAAAGTAGATTAGACAATGTAGTTTACAGATTAGGATATGGAGTATCAAGAGCAGAAGCTAGACAAATGGTAAACCATGGACAATTTGAAGTAAACGGAAAGAAAGTAAACATTCCATCATACTTAGTAAAAGCTGGAGATGTAATAACAGTTAGAGAAATTAAAAAAGATAACAGCACAATAAAAGCAAATGCTGAAGCAAACTCAGTAAGACCAGTTCCAGCATGGCTAGAAAAAGATAATGAAAAATTAAGTGGAAAAGTTATCAGATTAGCTGCTAGAGAAGATATAGATATTCCAATAGAAGAGCATTTAATAGTAGAGCTATACTCTAAATAATTAGGAGGTTAAATAATGATAGAATTCGAAAGGCCAAATATTGAATGTATAAAAATTGATGATGAAAACAATTATTCAAAATTTGTATGTGAGCCATTAGAAAGAGGATATGGAGTAACAATAGGAAACTCATTAAGACGTATATTACTTTCATCACTTCCTGGCTGTGCCATAACAAGTGTGAAAATAAATGGTGTTTTACATGAATTTTCAAGTATTCCAAATGTCGTAGAAGATGTACCAGAAATTATAGTAAACTTAAAAAACGTAAGACTAAAATTTGCTGAAGAAGAAGAAAAAGTATTGCGTTTAGACTTTAATGGTGAAGGTGAAGTTACAGCTGGAGATATTCAAACAGATGGAACTGTAGAAATATTAAATCCAGATTTACATATAGCAACAGTAAGTGAAGGTGGTCATTTAGTTATGGAATTAACAGCAAACAGAGGTAGAGGTTATGTTCCATCAGACAAAAATAAAACACCAGACCAAGATATATCAGTACTTCCAATAGATTCTATTTACACTCCAGTAAAGAAAGTAAATTATCAAATTGAAAATACTAGAGTTGGACAAATGGTTGATTTAGATAGATTAGTTATCGAAGTTTGGACAGATGGAAGTTTAAAACCTTATGAAGCATTAAGTTTAGCTGCAAAAATATTAACAGGACACCTAGAATTATTTATAGATTTATCAGAAGCTACTAAGAATACAAAGGTAATGATTGAAAAAGAAGAAAACAAGAAAGAAAGAATTCTTGAAAAATCAATTGAAGAATTGGAATTATCAGTAAGATCATTCAACTGCCTAAAACGTGCAGGAATTTCAACAGTCGAAGATTTAGCAAATAAAACTGAATCTGATATGATGAAAGTAAGAAACTTAGGCAAAAAATCTTTAGATGAAGTAGTGGCCAAATTACATGCTCTAGGATTAGATTTCGCACCAGAAGAGGAATAAGAAAAAATATAAAAAAGAGAATATAGGGTAAAACCCAAAAGTAAGACAAGGAGGTTGAACAAATTGGCTAACAGAAAATTAGGAAGAACAACAGACATTAGAATGTCAATGTTAAGAACATTAACAACAGATTTAATAATGTATGGAAAAATAATAACAACAGAAACAAGAGCCAAAGAAGTTAAGAAAATAGCTGATTCTATAATAGCTTTAGCTGTTAAAGAAAAAGATAACTTTGAAATGGTTGATGTAAAAGTCGTTAAAGCAAAACGCGATTCAAAAGGAAATAAATTAACAGAAATAGCAAAAAGTAAAAATGGTAAAGAATATTTAAAAGTTGTTAAAGAAGAAACAACAGAATCAAGACAAAAAGATATGCCATCAAGATTAAATGCTAGAAGAAAAATAATGACAAAATTAAACAAAGTTGAAGGCGAAGATGTAATGGCAAAATTATTCAATGAAATCGCTCCAAAATACGAAGGTAGAGTTGGTGGATATACAAGAATAGTTAAAGCTGGTCCTCGTAGAGGAGATGCTGCTGAAGTAGCTATATTACAATTAGTTTAATTATAAAATTGAATATATATTATCAAGAGTGGAGTAGAGAAACGGCTCGATAATCCCACAGCAACCTATCAGCAGACAAGGTGCTAAAACCGGCAAAGCAAAAGCTTTGAGTGATGATTTTTTAGAAAAAGACTCATAGCAGGCGCTAAGAGTTCTTTTTTTGTTATATAAAAAAGAATTTTTCTAAACATAACAAATAAAAGAATTTATTATAACTCAAAGTAGAATAATAAATATGAAAGGAAACGAAGAAATATGAGTAAGAAATGGTATTTTACATCAGAAAGTGTAACAGAAGGACATCCAGATAAATTATGTGATTATATATCAGATACAATATTAGATGAAGCATTAAAACAAGATAAATATTCAAGAGTTGCAATAGAAACATTTGCATCTGCAAATCAAATAACAGTAGCAGGACAATTAACAACAAATGCAACATTAGATATAGAAAAAATAGTAAGAGATAGAATAAAAGAAATAGGATATGACAGAGCAGACTTAGACATAGATTATAGAACATGTAAGATAGATATAAATATAACAAAGCAAAGCTCAGATATAGCACAAGGTGTAGATGTTGGTGGGGCTGGAGACCAAGGAATAATGTTTGGATATGCATCAGACGAAACAGAAGAATATATGCCATTTGCAATTTCAATGGCACACAAATTGGCAAAAAGACTTACAGAAGTTCGTAAAAATGGAATAATACCATATCTTAGACCAGATGGAAAAACACAAGTAACAGTTGAATATGAAGATGGAATTGTAAAGAGAATAGACACAATACTTATATCAAATCAACACGAAGAATCTGCAGATATGGATATATTAAAAAAAGACATTATGGAAAAAGTAATAAAAGCAGTTATTCCAGAAAAATATTTAGATAAAAATACAAAATATTTTATAAATCCAACAGGAAGATTTGTTATAGGAGGCCCAGTTGGAGATACAGGTTTGACGGGCAGAAAAATAATTGTGGACACGTATGGAGGTTATTCTCGCCATGGCGGAGGAGCTTTTTCTGGCAAGGACCCTACAAAAGTTGACCGTTCGGCGGCTTATGCAGCCCGTTGGGTAGCAAAAAATATCGTTGCGGCTGGGTTGGCCAAGAAATGTGAAATCCAGCTGGCATACGCCAT
>ERZ825896.2212-NODE-2212-length-19196-cov-3.427094_pt1 | contig 19196 bp, 23 predicted proteins | sample MGYA00519858_ERZ825896 | MGnify/ENA primary metagenome ERZ825896 (study PRJEB31778, sample SAMEA3449214) | human gut metagenome | biome: human gut; feature: human-associated habitat; material: faeces | place: United Kingdom | collected 2010/2012 ...
GTCCTCATCGGCGGATTCAACGACGATGAGATCGACGCCCTGGCCGGGCTTACCCTGGAACACCCCTGGGAAGTCCGCTTCATCGAGCTGATGCCCATGGGGCCCTGCGCCAGATGGGACAAGGGCTGTTTTCTCTCCGGCGAGGAAGTGCTGAAAAGGCTCCCCGCTTTACAGGAGATCCCCTCCCAGGGCGTAGCCCGGCGGTACAGGCTCCCCGGCGCTGCCGGCACGGTGGGGCTCATCTCCCCCATGAGTCACGAATTCTGCGCCCAGTGCAGCCGCATCCGGGTCACGGCGGACGGCAAGCTGAAGGGCTGCCTCCACAGCCGGGAAGAGATCCCCCTCCGGGGCCTCCACGGCCAGGCGCTGGAGGACGCCGTCCGGCGGGGCATCCTCCACAAGCCGGAGCGCCACCATCTCACAGAACGGTCCAGCGACACGCCCCGAAACATGAATCAGATCGGAGGATGACCACCATGGCGGAATTGACCCATTTCAATGAACAGGGCCGGGCCAGGATGGTGGATGTGACGGAGAAAGCCCCCACCTTCCGCCGGGCCGCCGCCGCAGGAGAGGTCCAGGTCTCAAAAGAGACCCTCACCGCCATCCGGGAGGGGACGCTCAAAAAGGGCGATGTCCTGGCCGTGGCCCAAGTGGCGGGCATCCAGGCCGCCAAGCACTGCTGGGAGCTCATCCCCATGTGCCACCCCGTGCCCCTGACGGGAGTGGACATCCGCTTCTCCCTGGTGGAGGACCCCTGCCGGGTGGAGATCCTGGCTGAGGTCTCCTGCACCGGCCCCACCGGGGTGGAGATGGAGGCCCTCACCGCCGTCAGCGCGGCGGCATTGACCATCTACGATATGTGCAAGGCCCTACAGAAGGACATGCGCATTGAGCACATCCGCCTGCTGGCAAAATCCGGCGGCCACAGCGGCGACTTCCGGGCAGAGGAGGGATCCGAGTGGCAGTCGTGACATCCGTCAATCTCAGTGAGAGAAAGGGCGTCTCCAAGCACCCCGTGCCGGAAATCGAGCTCCGCTGTCACCACGGCATCGTGGGGGATGCCCACGCCGGGGACTGGCACCGCCAGGTCTCCCTCCTGTCCCACGAGAAGGTGGAGGATTTCCGCGCCCGCGGCGCCCAGGTGGACGACGGAGCGTTTGGCGAAAACCTGGTGATCTCCGGTTTCGACTTCAAAACGCTCCCCATCGGCACCAAATTCAAGTGCAACGATGTGATTCTGGAGCTGACGCAGGTCGGTAAGGAGTGTCACGCCCACTGCGCCATTTACCACGCCATGGGGGACTGCATCATGCCCCGGGAGGGCGTGTTCACCCGCGTACTCCACGGAGGCACCGTCTCTGTGGGCGATACATTTTCCATCTTGGAGGAGGGCTAGTCTATGTACCGTGCAGCAGTGATTACCCTGAGCGACTCCGGCTACGCCGGAACCCGGGAAGACAAGAGCGGCCCCGTCATTCAGGAGCTGGTTTCAGCGGCAGGCTATGAACTCGCCCACGTCTCCCTCCTGCCCGACGACCCCGAAAGACTCAAGGCGGCCCTCATCGATCTGTGCGACGGCGGCAAGGCCGACCTGATTCTCACCACCGGCGGCACTGGCTTCTCCCCTCGGGACTGTACGCCGGAGGCCACTATGGCTGTGGTGGAGCGCCCCGCCCCCGGCATCGCCGAGGCCATGCGCTATCGCTCTCTGCAGATTACCCCCCGCGCCATGCTCTCCCGGGCCGCCGCCGGCATCCGGAAGAGCGCTCTCATCGTAAATCTCCCCGGCAGCCCCAAGGCGGTGAAGGAGTGTCTGGAGTACATCCTCCCCTCCCTGGCCCACGGCCTGGAGATTTTAAAAGGCGACGCAAACAACTGCGCCCGCTGAATCTTTCAAGAAGGAGGTTCCATTTACGCATACCCTGGTCCCCACGACTTCGAGCCCGCGGACCTAAGGCGCAGCGCGCTATGGACGCGTGCCAATGGGCCGTACCGGAAACGGGCGCGCCTACCATCTTTGTAAAGGAGTATTCACAATGAACAAAATGAAAAAAGCAATGTCTCTTCTGCTTGCACTCGCCCTGGTCTTTGCTTTGGCCGCCTGCGGCGGCGGTACCAGCGGCGGCGGCACCGCCGCCTCTCCGGCCCCCGAATCCACCGCTCCCAACTCTGCGGAGCCCGCTGACACTACCTCTCCGGAGCCCGAGGCCGCCCCTGTGGAGGTCGTCGTCTTCGCCGCTGCCTCTATGGAAGCCACTCTCACTGAGATCGCCGAACTCTACAAGGAAGTTGCTCCCAATGTCACCCTGACTTATAACTTCGACTCCTCCGGCACCCTCAAGACCCAGATTGAGGAGGGAGCCGTGTGCGACCTGTTTATCTCCGCCGGGCAAAAGCAGATGAATCAGCTGGATGCCGCCGACACCAGCGGCGCCAACGAGGGCGGATTGGACTTTGTCAACTCCGACACCCGCATCAATCTGGTGGAAAACAAGGTCGTTTTAGCTGTGCCCGACGACAACCCCGCCGGCATTGAGTCCTTCCAGGACCTGGCCAGCGACAAGCTCTCCCTGCTGTGCATCGGCAATGAGGACGTGCCTGTCGGCTCCTACTCTCTGGAGATCCTGGACACCCTTGGGATCGACATCGCCCAGCTGGAGGCCGACGGCAAGGTGACCTACGGCACCAATGTCACCGAGGTCGCCAACCAGGTCAAGGAGGCCGCTGTGGACTGCGGCATTATCTACGCCACCGACGCCTTTACCTATGAGCTCAATGTGGTGGACGCCGCCACTGAGGATATGTGCAGCCAGGTTATCTACCCCGCAGCCGTCATGAAGAGCGGCACTGCCGAGGCTCAGGAGGCCGCCCAGGCCTTCCTGGATTACCTCCACACCGACGCCGGCGCCATCGCCGTGCTGGAGGGCGTGGGCTTCACCGTCATCCAGTAAACCCATGTCCGGCCGGCGCGGACGGAGCGGACGCTCCCCGCGCCGGCCCTCTTCTTGCATCTGTGGAGGTGATTCCCTTTGGACTGGTATCCGCTGTTTAACTCCCTGCGCATTGCCGCCGTATCCACCGTCCTTATCTTCTTCCTGGGGATTCTGGCCGCCTATTATGTGGCCAAGCTGCCCCGGCTGGTCAAAGGCATATTGGACGTCGTGCTCACCCTCCCTCTGGTGCTTCCCCCCACCGTAGTGGGCTATTTCCTGCTGCGGCTGCTGGGGCCCAGGAGGACCATCGGCCTCTGGTTTTTGGAAACGTTTGGTATGCGCCTGACGATGGTCTGGTACGCCGCTATCTTTGCATCAGCGGTCGTAGCCTTTCCCCTGATGTACCGCACCGCCCGGGGAGCTTTTGAGTCTTTCGATCAGACCCTGGCCTACGCGGGGCAGACCCTGGGCCGCTCCAACACTTGGATCTTCTGGCGGGTGCGGATGCCCTACTGTAAGCAGGGCATCATTGCCGGCACCGTGCTGGCCTTTGCCCGGGCTCTGGGCGAGTACGGCGCCACCTCGATGATCGCCGGCTATACCCCCGGCAAGACCGCCACCATCTCCACCACCGTGTATCAGCTCTGGCGCACGGGAGACGACGCGGGGGCCATGAAGTGGGTTCTGGTGAACCTGGTGATCTCCGCCGTGGTGCTGCTGGCGGTAAACATGCTGGAGAAAAAGGACAAGCGCTGGCCAGCCGGCGATCCGGAGGTGTAGCATGTCTTTGATCATTGACATTCGAAAGCGCTTTGAAAAATTTAAACTCAATGTATCTCTGGAGGCTGACAATCAGGTCACCGGTCTGCTGGGCGCCTCAGGCTGCGGCAAGAGCATGACGCTCAAATGCATCGCTGGAATCGAAACACCGGACGAGGGCCGCATTGTACTGGGGGACCGGGTACTCTTCGACTCGGAGAGGCACATCAATCTTTCCCCGCAGAAGCGCCGCGTAGGTTACCTGTTTCAGAACTACGCCCTCTTTCCCAACATGACCGTAGCGCAGAATATCGCCGTGGGCGTACGGGATCGGAGCAGGCTTCCGGAGACGGTATCGCGCCTGATCCGCACCTTCTATCTGGAGGGCAACGAAAAAAAATATCCCCGGCAGCTCTCCGGCGGGCAGCAGCAGCGGGTCGCCCTGGCCCGCATTATGGCCACGGAGCCCGAGGTTCTACTGCTGGACGAGCCCTTCTCCGCCCTGGACAGCTACCTCAAATGGCAGGTGGAGCTGGAGATGATGGATCTGCTCTCCCAGTTTTCTGGTCCGGTCCTCTTTGTCACTCACAGCCGGGACGAGGTCTATCACCTGTGCCAGAGCGTATGCGTCCTCAACAAGGGCCGCTCCGAGGCCAAGCAGCCGGTGCGGGAGCTGTTTGAGGCGCCGTGCACTCTGTCTGCCTGCCTGCTGTCCGGCTGCAAGAACGTCTCCCGGGCCGAGCCCCTTCCCGGCGGCCGTGTGAGAGCGCTGGACTGGGATGCGGAATTTACCTGCACGCAGCCCGTTCCTGAGGGACTTGCCTTTTTGGGTGTTCGGGCCCACTATATCCGCCCGGCAGAGGGCCCCGGAGAAAACCGCTGCCTGTGCCGGGTGTTGCGGGTGGTGGAGGACGTCTTCTCCACCGTCGTCATGCTGGCCACTCCCGGCGGCGCGTCCGGCTTTTCACAGCTGCGTATTGAACTGGACAAGGAGGAATGGGCCGCTCTGGAAAACCCCCAGTCCCTGTGGCTGGAATTCCGTCCACAGGATATCCTGTTGCTCACCGAGGGATAAAAGAACCGCCCGCCGCAGGCAATTCGCCTGCGGCGGGCGGCTTTCTGTCAGACGGCGCTCTCTCCCCGGGCGCGCCGGACATGGAGCATGCACAGCTCAGCGATAGTGTCCGCACTGAGCGCCATGACTTCCCGCGCCTCCCGGGTCACTTGGCGCGAATTCTCCTCCGCCCCTTCATGCACATTGACCCGCAGACAGGTGCGGGTAATGTAGGAGACAAACATCTCGGCGAGGAGAGCCGCGTCCATCGGCGGAATCACATCGGGATAGACCGCCTCCAGATAGTCCCGCACAAAGTCCTTGAAGGGGGCCGGCAAGTACCACAAGTACTTGCTGATCTCCTCAAAGCCCAGTCCGTCGCTGATAAAAATCCGCATCATATGGATGTGGCGGAAGAGCAGATCGAAGAAATAGTTGGCGATCACAGTCAGATCGGCGCGGACATTGATATAGCTCAGCCGGGACTGGAGAACCTCTTCATCGAATGTCAGGGTATGAAAGCGCTCCACCACCTGGAGAAAGAGCGTATGCTTATCCTCAAAGTGCCGGAATACGGTCACTGAATTGCAGCCCGCCCGGTCGCTGATGTCCTTGACTGTGGCTGCGGAATAGCCCTTGGCGGAGAAGATCTCCAGCGCACTGCGCAGAATTTTTTCATGCGTCTCCTCAAAGCTCCGTCCGGCAGCCATATGATCTCCTCCTCTGAAACAGGATAGCCTGTCTTTAGAGGTTATTATACCATGAATTTCTATGCTCTGCAACGCTCCGAAGCGCCCAAATACTGAACGTTTCAGCCTATTAAAAGTGGGTCAAATCAGGGGTATTAGTAACAAACTAATAACACGGTTTTAGACCGGCTCTGCGTAGTCAAGACTGATCCAGCCAGCGCCGCTTTTCAGCTTGCCCCATTCGGTAGCACCTGCGCCGGTGCTTTCCTCCACGATGGTATAAACACCGGGCTTAATGAAGCCATTCTTCCCGTAGTTGGTGCCGGGGCCTTTTCTGATATACAGATCGGAAATTGTCACCCGCACCAAATAGGGCTTCACTGTGGCCCCTGTGCCGCCCGTGGCGGCGTTTCCAGTGCTGGGGGTAGTAGTTACACCCCCGCCCGTAGAAGTGCCGCCAGAAAGCCGCCTGTTGACCTCTGCGGCAATTTCATCATGAAGGTTATAAAGATAATCACCGGGGCAAGCCTTATTAGCAAACCACCGGTGAACCGTCATAACCATTTCATTTGCCTTGGGGGTATAGGCAAGGGTTTTGTTCTTGTCCCCGAACCACAGGATTTTAGTTTTCCCGTTGCGCTTGCAAATATCGGTTACAAGGTCAAGAAGGCCGGAATATGCCTGATCCGTAACCTTGTAGGGGTGGGTGGTATCACTTGCAACCTCAATGGTTACGGCTCGGTCATCGTTGGCGCTGGAAGAACTGCACCAAGAACGATCCTTTTCCTCCACACACAGGCCAATGGAACCATCATAGCCCACGACATAATTGCAGGACGCTTTCTTGCTGGTGGGCTGGAAAACCTCACACCCACGCTTTGCGGTCACTTGGCCCACAAAACAGTGAATAGTGATCCGGTCAACGGCGTGGTTCCGGGGGCTGTTTTTGTTGGGGGAAATTTGGGTGACGGTCACAAGATTACTGTTGCTCATTGCCGGTTTCCTCCTTTACGGGATCAGGGGCGGGGATTTCCTCATAGTTCACAATCTTGGTCATATCACATAGGCTGTCGATCAGGTTGCCAAGGGCTTCAGTGTCCACAGGATAGTTGATATATTCGGCGGAAGTCTGCACCATAGCCATCACCCATTCCTTGCGTGTTGCGCCATCGACAAACTTCTGTTCCGCTTCCTCCATCAACTCAATCAGCAAGCCCAACAAAGCGGCCCAATTCTTTTCCTGCGTGGCCTTTTGAACATACTGCACCAGCTTATAGGCCAAGGGAATACAGGTGGACAGGCCAGCAAGAATGGCAACGATCAGGGAAACAATCTGTTCAGCGTTCATGTTTTTCTTCCTTTCTGATGTTGTATTTTTGGCCGGGGGTCACAGTTCCTTGGTATCGTTATAGATTTCCGGCCCATACTGCTTCCGCAACTTGATCCGGTTTTCCGCCTTGGCTTTGGAATAGTAAAAGCCGGTTGCCGTTGCCAGTTCAGCAAATATGGCCGGGATCAGATACGCAAGGGGTGAAGTGTCCCCGGTTCTCCAAACAACGGCAAGAGTAAAGGCCGTTACAATCAATGTAACGGCCCCCACACATCCTAAGATGATTTTGGAAAACTCCCGCTTTTTAGCCCTCATTTACCGGGGCCGTTGGAAGTTCCAAGAATTTTTCATGAAGATCATCCATCACCCCATTCACCCCCAATGAATGATACTGCCGCCAGCAGTTTTCAAAACTTTCCCTTGCGTAGATCGGGGCAAACCCTTTTTCAGTGTACTTGTTAAAGTCACTGATCATTTGACTTCTCAAAAGGGCCTGAACCCCCAATTTCAGCGCCTTGTTATCATCTGAATTGCGCTTGATCAGGGTGTGAAGGTATTTGAACACCCCCGCAATCAGGGCGGGAACCCCAAGCAAGCAAAGCCACTGATACACCGTCATTGCGTCACCCCTCCACCAACTTCAGGATATAGCGCAAATCTTCAACCGGCGCATTGTAGAAGTCATAATTCCAAATCCAGAAATCTTCATACTCCGGGCGCTTGTACTTTTGGCAAAGGGAATCCGCCCAAATAGGGCCCCACCGCTCTTTCTGGTTGTCCTGCTTTGCCAGCTTGATCAGGATAGCGGAAACCAGTTCCCCACGCTCCCGGCCCCGGCCATCATCGTTCTGACTGAAGAAGTCAAAGGCATCCTGGCTGACGGTACTACATATCGGTTTTCCGTTCCACATCAGAATTCCACCTTCATTGGTTACGGTGGTTCCATAGGGAATGTTCACATAGCCGCAAATCACCAACTTCTTCAGCCTCTTCCGGGCGAAATAGGTTTTATACTCCATCGGCGGCTTCCTCCCATCCGTATACACCCGGCTCCCACACATTGTTTGCAACTGTGGAAGTCCAGTGTTTTTCCTTGTGGCTTACCTTGGCCCCCAAGGGGTAGGCATCATGCGCCCCAATCGGGGCAATCCATTCCGGCCATTCTTCCGAAGGATCGGCGGTCAGGCTCCAAAGGCTGTGGGCGGTATCAGGTGCCCAATCTTCTTGGGAAGTATGATCTTTCACACACTTGTAAAGATTGCCTTTATAGCGGCGGATTTGGCCGGTCTTATAGTTGACCGGGTAAGTCCATTCAGCAAACAAATCAGCGTGTTCCGCCGCCGTTACCGGGTCAATGCTCCCGGCTTCCACCATCGTCACAAACACGATCCCGCCAGCTTCATTGGATTTGGTGATTTCTGTTCCCGCATCAGTTTCTTCCAAGCTGACGGTTTCCACCCCGTCCAGCGTTTCCCGGCCCAACAAATGGTACACAGTCCCGGCAAAAACAATGCCCGAAGCATCATGCTCCGGGCAAAGGACATAGCAACCATTTTCGGCCTGTTTAATGTAGTTCAGATTTTCGGTCAAGCCAATGTTGGCCCCGTCTTTGATGATCCGATACATTTCGCACCTCCGAAAAAGATAGCATGATATAGCCGCCTTGCCCGTCATAGTATTTTCCCTAGATCGTTCCCTGCCCGGCTCGGCCCCTCTTTCTGGGCAGTGATACGCCGCAGCGGCTCAGACGGCAAAGCCGGGGGCCATCGCCCAAGAATAGGCGGCGTTGGAGTAGCCGCCCGTGCCGCCGGTGCCGACAAGGCAGAAAATGTCGGAGTAGTCGGCATGGACGGAACGGCACCAAGTGGCGGCCCCCGCTGCGGTGCTGTTGTGCCTGTAATGCCTCTTGCTGTTGCCCGCCTTGTAGTAATCGTACTGGGCCTGGTAATTCTGCTCCGCGCTATTGGCGTAGGATCTGGTTCCGTGGTACTCGAACTCCGCCAGCAGGAAAAGATAGTCCGTGGTGGCGGTGACATAGCTGGCGGTGTCGGAGCCGTCGCCAGTGTTATCGCTGTACTTGGTGACGGACTTCATCACGGCGCGCAGGTCGGAGGGCAGGGCGGCCATCAGGGTGTTGGAGGTCGGGCTGGTGGGGCTCCCGCCGTTGCCCAGCACCGTAGTTCTCATTTGGCTGTTCTCCCCCCCGCCGCTATTGGTGCCGTTGGAGTTCATGGAGAAATAGCCGGTGGAGGAAATCATTTTTCCGTGGCTGCTGTCGCACAGGCCCACCAGACGACCACTGATCTTCCCGATCTGGAAATGGATCTTGTTGGTGCCCTCCCAGCGGCTGTTGTGGTTAAAGCCGATGATAAAGACGGCAATGGACAGGTTGGAGAACGTGAAATTTCCTACTTCCCCGTTGATGGTGATGGTCTTGGTGTCGCCAACCGCCCAATAAGAAGACCCCTTACCAGAATTGCTGACTTGGCTGATCATCGCCCAATCATTATCTTCCAAGGTGCTTGTGGGAAGTGTAACCGTGACAGAACAAGTCTTATTTGCGGGGGCGGCGTAATTGGCATCAGCGGCCACACTAACGGTAATTATAGCATTTCCCTTGGCCTTGGCCGTTACCGTAATAGTGTCCCCGGAAACCTGAACCGTTGCCACACTATCAGAACTGGAAACGGCGGAAATGGTGCCGTTGCCGATGCGGGTCACAGTAATGGTGTCGCTCATTTTGGAAGCATTTAGTGTCATGCTGGACTTTCCCAAAGTCAGACTTCCAGCGGCCTTTCCAATCGTCCAAGGCACCGTCTTAATATCGGTAGTCCCATCATTCCACTTATAGTTCGCGCCGGGGGTGAAAGTGGCGTTGTAGCTTCCAGCATTGGTGCCGGTGGTATCACCGCCAAGGGTCATTTTCCCGCTGTCATAGCCCGTCCAAGTAGGGCTTTGGAGGCTTCCGGTATAAGTAAGGCTTCCGCTTTGGAATGGCACCACCATAAAAGCCCGGTCAATTCTCCATGTTACCTGTTTGGGGTCTTGAGTGCCATCACTCCATTTGTATTGGCCTTTCGGCGTGAATGTAGCCTGATATTCCCCCGCATCGGTGCCGCTGATCACGCCCCCAAGTGTCAGGGCTTCCGGGTTGTAACTGTTCCACGATGGGCTTTGGGATTGCCCATTATAGGTCAGGGTTCCATTTTGGGTGGGGGCTACATTAATGATATAGAGCAACTCGGACACAGCTTCCAAGGCCGCATCTGCCGCATCCTGTGCGTTCTGCGTCGCTGTCATACAGGTTTGAATCTGCTCCAACAAATATGGGTGTGCACTCTGGTTCTCGTTGTGAGTGTTCACCTTATTTTCTGCTGTGCCTGCGAGATCATAGTCCATATCGGGCATTTGTTCGGGGAGAATCTTCCCATCTTCCCCCAATTCAGCCCTGTTCTTCAGTTGGGCATCAATTTTATCCATGTTCTCGTTCTGAACTTCAACATCATAAAATTCAGAAGCAAGGGGTTTGGTCAGGTCATAGTATGCGGTTTTATTCGGCATTAGTTCATTACCTCATTTCTTAATCGATCATGGGTATGTGCGGCAAGCTGAGCATGGGTGAACCGTCCAAGTCCAGCGTGGGTGTTATAAAGCTGAAGAAGGTTCACAACCATATTTTGTGGAACCACCCGATCCAACAGTGATTCCACATCACTAAAGTTGTTCTTTGCCGCCAAACCAATTTTCACAATAAGCTGATAGGTTCCTTCCACCACTTCAGCCGAATAATTACCGGCTCCGCACAAGGTTCCCAAAATAACCCGAAGCTGGGGCAAGGTGTAGGGCAGTTCTTCATTCAACCGGGCCAGCACACGGAACCGCCGATCATCCAAGGTATCTGTTCCCTTGGGGGTGATACCCAAGATTTTTTCCCACCGGGACAACCCAAGGTTGCCAGCGGTCTTGATGAACTGGTTTGCAAGAAGATCATCCGCCGCCGCCCAAGCGGTTTCAAATTCCGGTTGTTCGGCACCGGTGATCCCCTGAAATTCCGCATAGTCCCGGACAACATAGGGAAGGTAATTGATTAGTTTGCGATCCATTCAATCACCTTCCCTTATAGGCTTTGGGCGCTGGTTGTCGGGGTAATGGTTCCAAGTACCGGAATATGATCAAGGGCCAGTTCATAATTAGCCGCTATATCATTGATTTTGGTATTGGCAATGTCCAAAATCCCGCTTACTCCCAACAGCCGGCTTTCAATTTGGCTGATACGAACCACAAGGGCCTGTTCCTGATCCGCCCAACTTTGCGCCAGTTCCAAGAAGTAACCGTTGATTGCTTCCGTGATATAGGCGGAAACATCTTCCCAATTCCACCCCTGCTGATAGGTAAGATCAAAAGACAGGTTCACAGTTTCATTTTCCACCCCGTACACCTTCACCACATGGCCGATAGGGGCAATACCCACGCCTTCCCCGGCATTCTGAAGGGGGTCAATGGTGGTCTGCACCAGTTCCACCAATGAGGCTGAAGGCTCCGCAAAGGTGCTGTCAATCACCACCAGTTTGACCGTTCCGCCCACCGTCAGCTTGTTATTGTTTGCGGCTGCATACACGGCATCAAGCCAAGATTTCACAGCTTCAGGCACACCGGAAAGGCCGCTGATCCATTCACTTGTCCCTTCAGGGGGCACCAGTTCAGCGGGGCGAATATCGCTGTTCCAAGCCCGGTAAACCTTCACACCACCCACACCGGGAATGGCGTTCACCTTTTCGATATAGTCAATCCGGTTGCCGCCGAAGGCTTGGGCATTCAGGCTATCAAAATAGCGTTGTCTGAAAACCTCGGTATCTTCTTCATCCTCACCGGGGATCAGCAAAGCGGTGATGGTACAGGTTTCAAGCCCTCCCACATACTCAATGGGAATAACCGTGGCCCCATAATCATTTCCGGCTTCTCCCGCCGTTTCACAGGTGATTTCATACTTTCCATTTCCCCGGTCTGCGGAAACATAATAGTTCAAATCTCCAATAGAAAACCGGGTGTTCATCGGCAAGTATAAAGAAGTTGGCGTGATAGACAGTTCCAGCACAGCGGGGGTGGCCGCATAAGGGGAAAGGCCCCGTTCCGCCGCTCTCAAAATCAGGTAATCCCGGCTTGCTGTGTCCGCAAAGGTTTCATTCAGGACGGTTTCAAGCTGGATATACAGATTTTGAAGCTCCACGGCGGCGGGGGCATTTCCAAGCCATACCAGCGAACCTTCACGGGTGTCCAAATTGCTGTTGATGGACAGGGCCTTTTCCAACATCCGGTTCAACAACAGTTCATAGGTAATATCTTCATACATCAGGTTTCCACCTCCATTTCTGTGAAAATGGGGCCAAAAATGCTGACTACTGTGAAAGTAGCCAGCACCTTTTTCCTGTTCACTTCAAACTGAAAATTTTCAACGGCGGTGATCCTGTCATCCTGAAGCAGTGCTTCCTTTACCCGCCGCTCAATTTCTGGAATACAGAAATCCACTGGCTTTCCAATCAGGCTTTTCTTCTCAAAACCATAGTTCCAAGAATAGATCAGCCATTCATACCGTTCCACATTCAGGATCAGAAAAACCGCCTGTTCCACAGCTTTCACGTCATCAATGGTGCCGGTAATGGTTTCAGTGTTGTGCCGCATTCTAAATGTGCGGCTTGGCAGGGTGGTGAAGGTAAAGTTCTGTTTCAAATCGTCTTGAACCTGTGGAATCATACCTATTCCCCCTTCAATGCCGGGTGCGGCTTGATCCGATCCAACACCACAAATTTCTTCCCCCGTTGAATCCGGGCCAGAAGTACCCAATCCCCAACCACAAGTGCATTGTGAACTGTGAGCTTTTTCCGCCCCTGCTGGCTTACCGTTATATCCACCTCATAATCTGTGACATTCCGGGTCAACACCAGCATTTTTTCAGTGTAAATGGCCTTCTGGTCAACCTGAATCTTCAAGGGAGAAGCAGAAATCACCGTACCAAACAGAAGGTTGACTGGCTTCCCGGCTTCCACCGCTTCCACAGCGGCCTTTTTTACCAGTTCCACCGCATTTGTCGGTTTAGGCAATGAATTCACCCCCAATCAAGGTTAAATCCATAAAATGTTCATCTCCCTTGAAATTGTGGGTAACTTTTTCAATCATCAAATAGTTGTTGGTGATAATGTCCCCCAAATTCAAAGCAATTACCACGGCGCAACCGGCCCGAACCCGCACATCACCAAAGGCATTTTTCACCGTCAGCTTCCGGGTTTTCTGATCATACAGCTTCAACAGGGCATTGGCTTTGGCGACGGCTCCGGTGGCAGTCTGAAGTTCTTCATAATACTGCAAAACACCCCACTGGTTCATCTTCTCCCCGTCTTGCGCAATATACAGTTCCCGCTTGCCGGTCTGCTCATTGTCATAGGTAAGTTTGATTTTATTGTAGGTCTGTTCATCAATGCTGGATGAATAGTCAAAGGTTTCCCCGGTTTCTTCATCAATTAGCAAATTCAGCTTCATGGAATTGACATTCTTCAAGGTCAGCTTCCCGGCATCATCATAAAGGCAGAACAGTTGGCCGGTATTCATCAGGGTTTCATCAAGGGCATTCTGGATCATATCAAACAGGGTGCTATCTTCCTCCACGATGGTTTCAAGGATGTACCCCGTATCTTCCACGCTCCCAAGGTTCAGGCGGAAATCCGCCGCCAGCCGCTTCAGAAGGTCAGAAGCCTTCAGCCCTTCTTCCGTGATAGTGTCCTTGTTCTTCAGGTATCGCAACTGATCATAGGCCACAACATCAATGGTTACACTGTTTGCCTTGCGGCTCTTGGTGAACACAAACCCATAGAACATGGTGGTGCCGTTCACCGTCAGCTTTACCGGGTTGCCTTCCTGAAAGTTTAAAACCCCGTCTTTAACCACAGTAAATTCCAGCTTGCCGGGGGTGCCTTTCCGCTCCAATGTCAAAGAAACCCCTTCTTCAACAACCGGATAATAAATTGTTGAACCATTCTGAATCAGAAGTTCAATGGACAAACGGAATCACCCCTTTCAGGAAGGCAAAGTAAGCACCTGTCCGGCATAAATCAGGTTCGGGTTTGTGATCTTATCTTTGTTCAGATTATAGATTTCATTGTAGCGGGAACCATCCCCCAAGTATTTCTTGGCGATATTCCAAAGGCAATCCCCGGATTTCACAGTATAGGTGGATTGCTTTGGGGCTTGGGTGGTTTCCCGCTGGGGCTGTTCCACGGTGGCCGTTGGCGTGGCGGTTTGGGTGGTGGCCGGTTGAATGGTCACGGTTTTTGTGCCGTAGTGCCTATATTGCTTCAGGCTGACAGTAACCGTAATGTCAAAGCCTTCTTCCGCATCATCGGTGATTTGGTAATCCTCCATGCCCACCGTTAGATTGGTATAGAATAGCCGCCTTCCGCTGGGCATTGACCGGTTCAGAATCCATTGAAACGGTTGCTTGGAAGTTTTCAGCCGCTCGAACAGGGACAAATAATAATCGGCGGATTGCGCCCCGCCATTGGTGAAGGGATAGGAAACTTGGGGAAGAAGCAGATCAAAACTTACATCAGTCAACCCCGGTTCCTTCAGAATGTTGATTTCCTCACCGTTGATCAGCGTCAGGGTATCATTCTGATTGTTGATCTTCACCTTGACTTTAGAAGGGGTGATGGGCATAAGCACACCGCCCAAATACATTGTGTATGCCATTACTCATGCACCCCTTCTTCAGACACATCAAGTTTGGTGGCAAAATCATTGGCCCAAGCGTCCATGATCCCGTCCAAATCAGTATCTTGGCTGATATAGTTGGTGTTCTGCTGTTCAACCCTGATTTCAGCGGTGGTGAACCGGTTGATTGCTTCCCGCTCGGCAATATCCCGCATATAGGCCAAATCTTCTTCAGCAATATCAAGGGCATCACTCATAGCGGCGGTGTTTCCTGCCGTGTCGCCGGTGTTCCCATAGATACCATCAAGGGTGTTGCCAAGGCCGTAAGCGTCCAGCGCATCAGCGGCTCCCATGCTGTCCATTGCAGAAAAGTCGAACAGCCCGGAAACCTTGTCCGCTACACCGTCGCCCCACGCAGAACCGGAAGCAAAGGCTTCAGAAGCCCATCCAGATTGGAAGGTGTCAAAAGTGGACATACCTTCACGAAAAGCATCCGCTACACTTTTATATTCTTCAATGTTCCCGTAGGCTTCAGCCGATTTTGCGGCGTATTCACTTGCCTTGCTGGTAATGCCGGAATAATCGAATTCCACAAAGGGCAATTTGTTCAGGGCTTCACAGATACCGGCTACAATCGTAAGGGCGGTAGAAAGCAAATTATAAAACCACCCCTGAACATTTGAAATTACATTATGAAAAGCCGTGCCAATATTGGAAGCACAGGCCCCCAAAGCGTTCCAAATACCCAAGGCGATATTCGCCACGGACAGGCCAAGGTTTTTAAAGAATGCGATTACCACCATAATACCGCCGCAAATTACACCAAATCCGCTGTTGGCAATTCCGGTGAATTTTGCAATGGCCGCACAAGCCGCATAAATGGCCGCTATAACGGCGATAATCAGAATGATAATCCATGTAAGGGGGCAAGCCAACAAAGCCGTATTCAGGCCCTTCTGGGCCACAGTAGCGGTAAAAGTGGCTCCCGCTTCCATAGCAGTTGCGGCCGCATGAACGCCCTTGACTATTGCCTGAATACCCATAATGGCGTTTGTCACCAGCGCCACGCCGTTATAAATCAGCATAGCGGCCACAATGCCCATAATGATGGGCTGAATCCAACTCCAATTATCAACGATCACCGAAGCAACGGAAATCAGAATATCCAGCACCGAAGAAGCCACATTTGCAACAGCGGCAAGGCCGTTCATCAGGCCGGTGGTCACTTTCTGGAACTTCTCGCTGTTTCCAATCTGGTTGATTTTAGTCAGAATGGGGTTGAAAATAGACAGGGCCTTATTCTGCATCCCAATCCAAATCTGCCCCCATGTTTTGGGCATATTTGAAAACTTGGTTTCAATATCATCCGCCGCCGCAAACATAGCATTTTTCACTACATCTGCGGTAATTTGGCCCTCTGCGGCCATTGCTCGGATTTCACCAATGGAAACTCCCAAGTAATCTGCAATGCTTTGAATAATTCCAGGGGCTTGTTCAAAAATGCTGTTCAGTTCTTCACCACGAAGCACACCGGAAGCCATTGCTTGGGTAAGCTGAACCATTGCGGCCTGTTGCTCTTGGACGCTTGCACCGCCAATTACAAATTGCTTGTTAATCAGTTCTTGGAAGGCAATCACTTCATCCATGCTTCCAAAGGCATCACGGGCATTCAAGCCCAATTTTGCAATGGAAGAAGCGGCGTCCATATAAGACGTTCTGGATCGCTGCGCCGAAGCCATCACCTTTTTTTCAAGGTCAGCAAGGGAACCGCCATCATCAAAATTGATCATGGCATTATTCAAACGGGCGTTGGTGTTTGAAAATTGATCCGAAATATCCAGAATCTTTTTTACTGCCGCTAATCCGCCCACCATGGCCGCAGCGCCCTTCAGCTTGCTCAAAAGGCCATCAGCGGCGGTAGCGCCATTCCTGATCCGCTGATTGAAGCGGTCTTGCTGGTTGCCAGCGTCCCGGATATTCTGTTCAATGGAATCGAAGGCGGCCCCGGCTCTTGCCAGTTCTTCACGGGCTTCCCGAATAGCTGAAGTGTCAACCGAATTCCCGGAAGCCCGTTGCATGGCTTCAAAGCTGTTCAGCACAATGTTCATGGCCTTGTGCATGGATTTCAGCGGGGAAGTTACACCATCATACAGAGCGATTGCCGTTCTAATGGTTGCCAATAGGAGTTCACCTTCTTTCCACAGGAAAACCGGGGCCAGCGGTTATTTCCTGCGGCCCCGGCGCTGTTTCCGTTCAATCTCTTTTTGTTTCTTCTTCTCTCGTTCAACCCTAACTTCAATAGCGGCAATGATAAAGGCCCGTTCTTGGCGGTCAAGGTTGGAAAATTGGGAAGGTGTCAAATGCAATTCGTGAAGGCAATAGTAAGCGATATTTGCTTCACCATCGCCTTCTTCAATTAGTTTTTTGCCTCGTCCACCTCGTCCTGAAGGCTGGTTTCAAAACCACAAACCTCCTGAACCTTGGTCAGATAGTCAGTATATTCACCGGGGGTCAGCATGGTTTTCAGCAGGGCTTCAGCGCCCATCACTTTTCTATCATCCTGAAGTTCCTTGTTGTTCAGGTCAGGGAACACCGTACACGCCACAGCCAGCTTCCCAAGATACATATCATAGTCAGTTTCCTTCTGATACTGGTTCTTCTTGCCGGGGATAGGAACCCGCTTGGCACAGGATTTCCGAAGGGCTTCATCCTCGGTGCCGGTAATGGCCTTGATTTCCCACTCCATAGGCTTCATTTTATGGATAGGCTTTCCATCAGCAGTTTTCCCAATCACAATGGGGTTCCCCCGTTCATCCAGTTCAGGATTATCAGACAAAAACCGCTTGGACGCAACATACTTTACATTCTCCACTTGAATAGTGTTCTTGGTCAAAAATGCAGAAAGGCTCATTGTTAAAATCCTCCTATTTTGAAATTGAAAAAAGAAAAACCCGCCCACATGATCAAAATGGGGCGGGTTTTGGCAATGTTACTCCATTCCCGCCAGCAGATTGAAGGTTTCGGGCATATCCCAAGATTCAAAGGTGCCGGACAAATCCTCTTCCAGAAGTTCTTCCCCGGCCTGAAACTTTGCAAGCGTAAAAGTGTCACACAAGCAATCATGGTGAATAATCGTCTGCCGACCAACAGCGCTGGTGGGGTCTTCATTTGTCACCTGAATTTCAAAATAAGGCATGACACCTGTTTTCTGATAAGTGTCAGCGATCTTGCGAAAAATAGACTGATTGTAATGAGCGGTGCCGCTCCAAGTGCCTTTTCCTCCCGCAGCCTTGTGGCCCATTCCCACCTTGCCCAAAACAGGAACTTCTGTCACATTCACTTCCCACTGACTTTCAAACTCAGTCAGGCTCATGAAATTGTAACGATTATCGTCAATCGTTACAAAACACTCGGCCAAGCTACCATAAACAGCATCTTTAGCATTCATCACTGTGTTCATATGGATTTACACCCCTTTCTTACTGAACATAGACGGTCATATAAAGTTGGGCCATAGCATTGACCGGGGTAACATAGTCTGTTACCACAACAGCCTTCTTGGTGTCGCCTTGGGCAACCGTCACATTATCCGGGCTGAAGTTCTCAATGGCCCGGATATTCTGAAGTTCTTGATGGTGCTTCACAATATCGTTCCACAGGCTGATCCGCCCGGAAGCATCATTGGGAACCTTGCCAATGTACTTCTTGCCGAATAAGACAGCAATATCATTGGCAATCTGATCCAGAACCCGAATCGTCTGATTGCTGGAAAAGTCCCCAGACTTTTCATCAGTCACGGAAATGAAGGTATTAATATCCTCCAAAGCCACAACCTTTTCATCCACCAGATGAAACATGAACGAACCTTCCAGAATGCCGGCTTCCAGTTCGCTTTGGGTGTAATCAGTATCAACCTGATATTCCCCATCATAGTCCATATTGGTTGCAGACTTGTTCACAGCGGTTCCAGCAACCACACCAGTTACCCAAGGAATCAGGGCGGGATTATCGGTTTCACCAACGATGGTGTTCTTCACACTCACGGTGCCTTCATAGTCAGCCAGCTTGCGGAAGCATACCACCTGAAACTTCTTGCCTACATCATCCCGCATCCGCTTACAGAAGGCAGAAAACAGTTCAGCAATGGTGGATTTGTTGGTGGGGCAACCCATAGCGTTGAAGGTATAGGCTTCCATCTTATCCAGATAGGTTTGATAAGCCGCATCCTCCGCACTCCCATTGGTGCCGCTGGTAAGGGGGGTGGAAGCGGTCACAGCAAGGCTTGCTTCTGTTTTGAAGTCCACATAATCATTGGGCTTCAGGTCAGTCATTTTAGAAATGGCCTTCTGCTGATCCACTTGGACAGTGCCAAGGAAAGTGGCAACATCATACAGTTTACTTTCCGGCTGACTGTTTTCATTTTCCTCAATGACAATGCGAAGGTCATTCCCACGGGTGCCGGGATATTTGGCCGTTGCATAGGTACAAGCGGCCTTTGTGCCACTGGAATTCAGGCGGAAAAAATGAACCGTTTTAGCGTGTTTGAAAATCTCACGCATGGGCTTCAGTTCATCCGCCGTGTACGCATAACCAAAAATCTTTTGGGAATCCTTCTGGAACTCTCCAAGTTCAACGGTGATAACCTCACCTTCAGGCCCCCAATTCATTTCAAGGGGGATGGTCGCAATACCACGATCAGAGAGGGTGGCGCTTGCATTCGCAACCGA
>ERZ825896.2230-NODE-2230-length-19098-cov-15.042063_pt1 | contig 19098 bp, 21 predicted proteins | sample MGYA00519858_ERZ825896 | MGnify/ENA primary metagenome ERZ825896 (study PRJEB31778, sample SAMEA3449214) | human gut metagenome | biome: human gut; feature: human-associated habitat; material: faeces | place: United Kingdom | collected 2010/2012 ...
GAACGAATACTGATCATAACATCACATTCCTAACTCCGGTTCGGGATATTCCTTGGCTTCTTCTGCTTCTTCCTGAGTTTCTTCTATCTCTATTTCCGTTGCCTGCATCTGCTGAAGCTTGTAATCATATGCATTCAGCACCGATTGGTTCAAAGCTTCCCTTGCTCCTTTGGATATTGGGTGAAATATATCGCTGTATTTGGTTTCTCCGTTTCTGTCCTTGTACGATGTTGACGGCATTGATACAAATCTCCCCTTTTCATTTTCACACACCTTGATCCCATGTACTGCAAATGCTCCGTCAAATGATACGCTTGCATATGCCTTTACCGTTGATTCAGGCTTATCCGTTATTCTGTTGATCGTTGCTTTTACTTTCATATTTCAATTCTCCTTTACATTTTCATGACTGCCGTTCACACACTGGCAGATATCCGTACTTTTTCAAATAATCATACAGAAATATTCTTCCCGACTGAGTCCAATATGTATGGACAGTTGTCTTATCCTCGTCATATTGATATGTCTTTGACTTTGTATATCCGCAGTCTGCATACTTCTGATACAATACCCATGTTCCGCTTTTCAGCTTATACTGTATCCCCAGAAAGTGAAGCAGATCATTGAACACCTGTGCCGACATTCCGTAATCTTTAGCTATTACTGTTACGGGTATTGCATTTTTACTTTGCAGTATCTTGTCAAGATAACCGCACTTTTCGGCAAGCTTTGCATTATCAGCTTCAAGCTTCTTATTTTTCTTCTGCTCATTCACAAGCATTGTACATATCTGTATCACATTTTCAGGCGAACATATCATTTTTTTAAGGACTTCCGCATTTGCATACATTCCGTATTTGCGTATTGTCGGAAGCACCTCATCAAAAACAAATGATTCAAATCGTTGTGCAGATTCCAATTTTGATCTTACTATCAGACGATATAAATCTCCTTCTGAAATAAATTTTTTCTCTTGTTTCCCTCCGTTTGTTAGGAGTGAGCGTTTCACGCACCCCTTACAATGCCTGCGTACTGCTTCATGCGGATTAGAATATCCCAGTATTTCTGCACATCTCTTAGCAGGAAAATATTCTTTTCCATTTTCCCATAATACCTCTAACTTACCGAATTCACTGTTTTCAAACACCTTTATATCATTCATATCCTAACACTCCGTTTCAGTTGTCCTCATCTTCAGCCTTATCAAGAAAAAGCGCTATTTCAAATTCTCCGTCCAGTTCTAATCTGAATTTCAGCTTCACTCCCTCCGGCATATATACCTTCGGTATATGAATCATTCCGTTTTCAACCTCTGCATACCCTGTAATTTCATTCTTTTCTTTCATATACTTAAACCTCCGTTTTCTTCATCAAACAGTGAGAACTGTTTTATCATATTCCTTCTCTCACTCATATCGTAATTTGATATAAATAACTCCTCATACATACAGCCGCCCTCATATCTCTGTGCCAGATTGTTCAGTCTGCTTATTTCTTCAATGTGAATATTCGGTTTATCCCATATCTCCCGTATCTCAGGACAGTCATTGTAGGACACAAGGAATTTTCCCTTGATATCCAACAGACTGTCACGCAGCCTTACATGATCCGCTGTTTTAAACCCTACATCCTTGTAATAGTTCTCCGTTGCAAAATACGGCGGATCACAATAAAAAAAGCTCACAGGACGGTCATACTGCCTTATCAGTTTTTCAAAATCTCGGTTTTCTATCACTACCTTCTGTAATCGTCTGCTTGCCATATCTATCTGCGGAAAATCCGACCATATTGAATGCGGCTGACTTCCAAAGCTGTCTAAACTGCTTGCATAGCTGTATCTTATCAGCTGATAGAACTTTGCCGCTCTGTCTACATCATAGAAGCGTGAAAATAATCCGTTTTTATGTAAGCCTGATATCCAATTGAAATCCTCCCTTGAATTGAGAACATATCTCAGTTTGTATTTCAGCTTATTCGGCTTATCTCTCACACATCGGTACAGATTGGCGAGATTTGAATTGTAATCGTTTATTACCTCAAAATCCATTCCGGGCGGTTTATGAAATAATACCCAGCCTGCACCTCCGAATACCTCAATATACCTTTCATAAAACGGTGGAAATCTTGCAAGTACCGCATCTCTTAATGCTTTCTTTCCTCCTACCCATGACATAAAGCTGTTCATTTACTTCCTTTCTGCGTTTGCCGACCGCAGAAAAGTTTATACAATAAAAAAAGCCGCTTTGCCAGCAACAGATTTTACTCTGCAGTCGGCAAAACGACTTTAAATAATTATTTATTTATCTGATTTTTTTCTTTAAGCTCTTTATTAAGCCTTTCTATCTCCTTGTCGGCTTCTTTGGCTGTTGTCAGCAGACAGCCTGTAAACAATCCTGCCGTACCTCCTATCACCATTCCTATAAATAAGTATACCATTTACATCATCTCCATTCCCATTTCTTCTGTTTCTCCTTCATATTCATCTATTGATGTTATTTCTACATATTCACTTATTATGCATAGCGCCTCGTCATAGCTGCCTGAGGAGGTTATCCGTTCATACATTTCCTTTGCCTCATCTGCCATATTATTTTCTTTCAGCGTTTTTGATGCTATCCCCATGAGATTAAATACATTCCCGTTTTGACCTATTAGTGAACATTCAGGCTTTTTCTGTTCTGAAATAAATCCTCCAAGTCTGTTTGGAACATAATCTGAAAGCCATTTACCTCCGAACTGATCATGCGTCTGCAATCTCCACATTGCAAGCTTTCCTATATCAAGCTGCACATCTTCAAACGGAAACAGCATACATGTTAAGTTTTCATTTTTAAATGCGTAGCATTTTTCAAACCTACTTCCGTTTTTCAAAATATCCGCTTCTGTCAGCATTTCATTTATTCCGTCAACCCATTCCTGAAGATCACCTCCGCAGCCCTGTATAACCAATCCCTCATGGTTTTCCATATTTCTCAGCTGCCGGGCTTCTATCCTTGTCATTGTCATATCTGACTCATCTCCATTCCAATGTGTAATTATATTCTTCTACATCCTCCAAACTATATCCTTATTCGTTCATTTTTATTGGCATTTAACTTCATTTCTGTCCCTCCCTTTCTTTATCAAATTCAAGCAGATTTCTTCCTATCGCCTCAATAACATTTACCGTTACTGCATTTCCGGCTAACTTGTACAGCTGTGCATCTGACAAACCTGCCTCCCTGACTTTATTAAACTGTTCATCTGTAAAACCCTGCAAACGAAAGCATTCCAACGGCATTAGTCTGCGGATAAGACCACAGTATATCACACCGTGCTTATCAGTAACGGTTAGCGTAAACATCGGCTCATCGGGTAACTTGAACCGCCTGCCCTGCTGCCTTACCTTTTCTTTCCCAGGAGTAAGAACCGCTATCGGTTCTGATATGACTATAACTCCCGAATGCTCTCCTTTATGCTTGCTTATTCCACTGTCCTGTCTTGTGGTTATACACCTTGCAAGCTCTGTAATCTTCGGGTTAGGATTCATATCTATGAACATAGCGTAATATCCCTGATTACAGCTTGTTGTCAGCGTATGCGCTATATCGTGTCCTACACGCCCTCGCCTTGAATTGAGATTCGGATAGGCAAGGTCAATGCTGTCACCTGGCAGAGCTATCTGATAACCCGACTTTGTCTTGACTTTTATGGGAAGACCCATGATCTCGTACAGACCTGTTTTACCGCCGAATCCACCTGCCTGACTGGTAAGCGTTATACTCAGTCCTTCGGCAGAGTATACCCTACATCCCTCTCGTCCGGGTATGCGCTGTACAAGAGTTTTTGGATTTGCGTCCGTGAAAGACAGTACTTTTCCGGCGCACTTTTCTCTAAGAAATCCGATAATATACACTCTCTTTCGGGATTGGGCGACATTAAAATCTGCGCTGTTAAGCACACGCCAGCACACGCTATACCCCAATTCGCAAATCTTTTCAAGGATGATTCCGTAGCTTCTCCCCTCCGAATGACTAAGCAGTCCGGCAACATTCTCAGCCACAAAATACTTGGGTTTTTTGGCTTCAAGGATTCTAATATATTCGAGGAACATATTTCCTCTGTCATCCTCAAACCCTTTTCTGAGTCCTGCATATGACCAGCTTTGGCATGGCGGGCCTCCAACGAGCAAGTCAAAATCCGGCATTGTTCTGTAATCGATTTTTGTGATGTCCTCATAAAATTCCTCTTTTCCTGTGTCAAATAATATTCTGTAAGCCTTTTGCGCAAACTTATCAATTTCACACCAACCTACTATTTTAAATCCTCCTACTCTTTCCAATCCGCTTCGGAATCCTCCGATTCCCGCAAATGCTTCAAACACACGAATCATTCATATCTTCTCCTTTCTGCTTTTAGGTACAAAAAGCGGTTAAGTCTTTTTTGACCTAACCGCTTACATTGACATATCCATTTGTACTTCTTCCGTTATTTCTTCAATTTGATCCTGATTGGCTTCTTTGAGCGCCGATGACACAAGATTGGCAAAGCCTTCAGTATCGTCTATCATAGCCTTGAATCGACTCCCTAAGTCCTCCATTAGTGACAGACTGTCTGCATAACAGAAAAATCCGCCTGCCTCACAGTCAAAATAAATCTTACTTAAATTCGGTTCATCTGCAAAGGCTCTGCGAAATACTGTTTCCCACTCATATCCGTTTCCATGTGTATAGAATTGTCCGTCCTCCGTAACAGGATCGCCTATCTCTTCTGCATAAGCATTAAAAGCCTCCTGACCGTATTCCTTAAGCTGAAGGCACAGACTGAACCTGCCGTCATCGTGATCAACGATATATAACGGAGAATTCGCTTTGTCAAATGCTTTGATCCTTTCCTTAATATTCATTTCTTCTGTCCCTTCCTGACTTATTGTATGGAACCTATCCTCTCCGGGTATTAGCGACAGTGAACGTCCGTTGTCCCATTTCATTATTAGATTTCCTGCATCATCTATAAAATCTACTGTTCCTTTAGAGCCTGGCGGTATTGGAAACGGATCGTTTTCCATACTGTCAAGGCATATTCTTGTGCCTTTTGGATATCTCTGCCGAAGCAGTTCTACCTTTTTTTCATTGTATACCAAATTTATTTCCCTCCAATTTTCATTTTTTTATTATTTCTTACTTCCACATTCTGCATCCCTTCTTTCAGACAATAAAAAAAGCCGTTCTTGATTTTGCTTTTCCTTTTGTGGATAAGCAACAAAAACGGCTTTATTTTTTCTACATATAACAAAAAGCTGTATGTGTTAAAATGATATGACCCAATAAAAAGGAGAAGTAACTTCAAAATATGGTATAATGGATTTACCACAAAAACATTAACCAAGAAAGAAGTACTTCTCATGAATATAATAGCACAAGAAGCAATGAAAAAGCAAGCGGTAGTAAAATATGCAGAAAGGAACGGAAAAAGTAAAGCGAGCCGAAAGTACGGTGTCAGCTTGCCGAGCGTAAAACGGTGGTGCAAGAGATATGACGGGACATGGAAATCGCTGTTAGAAAAGTCACATCGACCGCACAGTCATCCGAAACAGCATACACCGAAAGAAGAGCGGCAGATAAAGAATTCATTTAAGAAAAGTTATGCCAGGTATGGTTGGGACGGAGTATACAGCGATTTATCGAGGAAAGGATATACCCGAAGCTTTTCGGGAATGGTATATGCAGCCAAAAGGCTGGGGCTTACGGAGCAAAAGAAGCAGAAAAAGAGAAGTCGAGTACACAGACGGTATCCGGAGTTGATTGAGCCGGGCGAAAAGGTGCAGATAGATGTAAAAGAAGTGCCGTATAACTGTCTGCGAGGTAAAGTGTTAAGGGACGGAAAGCATTTGTATCAATGGACAGGAATAGATGAATGCACCAGAATGCGGTTTGTATACAGCTTTGAAGAACACACACCCGAAAACTCAGTAAAGTTTCTTAAAATGCTGATACAAGCATTTCCGTTCAAGATAAAAACAATACAAACCGATAACGGAACAGAATTCACCTATAAATACAAGCTGATACCGCCTAGAACGCCGTGGCACAACGGAAAAGTAGAAAGGAGTCATAGAAATGATCAGAGATATTTTTATGATTGGGAAACCTTTAGAAGCGTAGAAGAATTAAATAAAAAACTTGAAAAGCACCTGGTGTGGAGTAACAACAAGACAATGCGGACACTCGGCAATAAAAGTCCGATTCAAATTCTCGCCGAGAAGCTAGCGGCATAAACGAGCCTTTTGAAATCCTTTTTCGTTCCGCTACGCTCTACGCAAAAGGATTTCAAAAACATTGTACTGTATCTTGTATTTATTTTTTACCTAAATTGGGTCACATCTATTTACAACGCAGAATTTTTTCTACATATAACAAAAAGCAGACTTGAGTTTTTCTTTCTCAAATCTGCTTTTATTTTCTTCATTTTTCCTTTCGTGTCGGTTCGAATCCCTCAAGTTGCCCAAAATCGCCCAAAAGCATCTATGGTTTTTTACCTCTTTTTTTCGTCCTCAAAACACGAAAAAAGCCCGTATTTACGGGCTTTACGGCACTGATATCTATTTTGTCAGTGCTAGATGTAAAGCTCTGACAAAATAGATGACATATATAGATCCCCTTAATGTATTTTAAAAATAAAAAGTTTTTCATTGTGAAATCTAAAATTATAATTATAGAAAGAAGTAACCTTACTAAAAAAGATAACACTACTTAAGCTTAATGGTCAAATGATGTTAGACTTATATTTTTGGCAGGTTTAATTTTTCTTGAATAAGTAGGATAAGTCAAATAAGAAATAAATTTGTTGCCAATTAACCCAACAAGCCAGAATGAAAGTCCATAATAATGATGGTATTCATTCCCATACACATCTTGATACTTAATTACAAGATTCCCTTTATTTTTAGCAACAAATTCAATTTTATCATGAAATTCTGTTTTTAAATTTGAATATGCATTAGCAAAATATGCGTTAAAATTATTCTTTTTCTTATATTGAATATCTTTAAATATTTTTTTAATTTCTCGTTTATAAAACTCTACTACAATCTTAATCGCTTCATACTCATTTGATGGAAGATAATCCAAGCCGGAACAGCCAGCACTTTTCATTCCTTCAATATAAAACATCATATCAATATTTATTGCAGCATATATGATATGAACTTTTATAGTCACTTTGATTTTGTTCATCATTTATTTTTCTATGTTGCAACATAAGGATTGGTTGTGCATGTTGTTTCCTAGCAATATCATCTTTCTTTCGTTCAAATTTAATCGTAATTATAATACCTAGCATAGTAACAACACTTCCAAACACACTACCCCAAAAACCTAACCATGCATCACTTCTGACATCTCTAAAATGAATATTTATATAAGAAATAGCATTCTCAATCTGCCCAATTAAAAAACCCATCGGCCTTATTAATGATATAATAACAAATGAAATAACAATAATATACAATATAATTAATAATACTGCTTTTCCTCTAGCTTTAATGAAGTCTTGCATTGCTATTTGCCTTACTTCTTTCTCTGTATGCTCTACGGCAAAATCATCTAATTGTGTCTTCCAGATTTTTTTATAGTAACAATATTTTCTCATTCCTTCATAAAATATAGTCTTATTTTTTTTAAAAAAGGATGTTATTTTAAACTTTACTTTCAAAATTCTTATCTCCTAAACCAAATTAGTTTTCTGTTTTCACTTTATTACAGCAACAATTGCAACATCATATCATACAAATAATTAAAATTATTTATTCTCTTGTGAAATTTTCTACACAAGTAAAACAACTCACTTTTTTCTCTTACTTTTTCTGCGCCTATGTGATTCATTTTGTTTGTGTTTGAATGTTATAAACCTATCTAAATTGTATTTGTTAACAATATTGCCAACAGTGTCAGATACATTCTTTTTGTTAAAATCACATATTGGCTGCATGTATACCACTGGTCGATTAAAAGCGGTTATAACATTCTCATGCAAGTATATTACCAATTCCGAATTAAAGCATATAAGATTCTCTTCAATGTCATTACTTGAAATCAAATGCAAATTCACTTTGGAATTATTAAAGAAATGTCGAAGCGATTTTTCAACATTACGCTCAGTTTTACTATATATAATAAATACTGGAATCTTATCTGCTAGAACATTAAGTTGTGAGCAAAAAACATTCGACAATAGCCCGTTCATATGATCAGAGCATATAATTACCCTACTATACTTGAGTGACTTATAATTGCATAGATAACTCAGATACTCTCTGTCATTTAGTGCATATCTTCTCTTTGTGAACACATCAATTTTTACTTCTTCTGTAACATTATCATCAAACAGCATTTTCCATGCATTCTCCGTTTGTGTCATTAGTTTGGTTTCAATTTCTGTTGAATGACTTTGAATTTTATCAACTAAATCTCTTCTGTTTTCAAAGAAGTACTCTTGACATGGACGACAACTATCCTTTAACTGATTGTAAAATTCATTTTTGTATTTGTCATTGCTGTCTGACGAGAAAACAAACATTAATTCATCAGATGATTCACTCTTGTACATATACACCCTGTTTTCAACATAGAGTAGCTTTGAATACGAAATTCCAATCGTTTTGTAAATTTCACTTGTAACTGTACCGTTGCCAAACACGCTATTATTCTTTTGCTGTAATTGGTAAATTTCGTTAATCTCTCTAAAGTGAGAATCCAGAAAACTGTTGTCAATCTGAACTATACCCTCCAGCAAAACATCTCTCTGATTTATTCCTGACACCTTTACTGCATCTGAATCATATATCATGCCTGTAATCATATCTACCATAATGTCTTTTAAATAAATTTTTTGAATATCTACCCTCTGTCTTGTTTTTAAGGCATCTACGCCTTTTGTTGTTATGCCCAAAGTGTTTTCAGATGCATATATAAAGTCAATACTTACCATATCAATAATAGCTTCTTTAACAATGCTATAGGAAACTCCTAATATCTTTGCTATCTCATTTATATCTTTAACCGAAATATCAATTAATTTTAAGATGCTTTCGAAGAAAAGATTAAGTTCAGATATCTTTCTTATAAGACATTCTACGGTTATTTCCATAAAAGGTATGTAAATATTTTGTGTTTTCAAATAATAGTATCCAGGCATAGATTTAGGCGTATTTCGCTTAACATCATTAATTAAATTCTTCATAACCAATCCCTCGCTACAGTAATTTTACAACCTTCGGTTTGATTAATGTACTCAATAATTTCAGGGAATTTATTACCCTGTATTTGCGGATTATTGAGAAAATCTAAATCGCCTACAATAATTAGCAAGGATTGTGCTCTTGAGAGAGATACATTTAATCGTGCTTCCGATTTTAAAAAACCAATTCTTTTAGATTTATCACTACTTCGAACTGTAGAGTAAATGATTATTTCTTTTTGCCCTCCCTGAAATGCATCAACAGTATCCACTTCTATCTGCAAGAAATTGAAATTCTGTTGTCTAACCATATCTTTTATGGCGGATTTTTGTGCTCGGTAAGCAGTAATAACACCAACCTTAATAGGGTTTGAGACTAAAGAATCCAGTTCGCAAAGCTTATTTTTAATAATATCCAATTCTGCGTTATTCTTATATGTGGCATTTGTTTCATTTCCTACTTTTTTTTCAAATCTCTTATAAGAAGATAAACTTGAGGTAGTTATCCATTCTATTGCCACATCTTCGTAACAAGAAATTCCTGTGTACCGTTGCTCCTTAGGTGTACCGTTTTGAATTTCATTGTCATAGAACACCTTACTTATAAGACTGCCTATCACGGGATGCATTCTATACTGAATTGTTAATCTATGCTTATTATTTTCAGGGAAATTGTTGTAAAGTTTTTCAAAAAGGCCCTCCGTAAGGTCTTCTAAATGAATTGCATTTTTGTTTGCTTCGATAATTTCTGTGTCCAGAACCGGTGGCAGTTGCTTATGATCACCAACCAAAATAATCTTTTCTGCTTTAGCAAAAGAAACTGCTAATTCAGGATAGGTAGCTTTGGCCGCTTCATCAACGATCACATAATCAAACCCAGCATTTCGAATTACCCTATTAGAAATAAATCCCGTACAAGTACCTGCAATAATTGTTGTACTTTTTATTATGTACAGATCTACCTCCTCACATTGAGGCAATCGTTCTTCCCATTGCTTTTGAATTTCTAATATCATTCTAGTTTTTTCTTTACTGGGAGTACTGGTCTTACTGACAAAAGCATCAATTACTTGTTGGTTAATGGCATTGTGGTCAATATTTGAAATAAACTGCTTCTCGTATTCCCTATAATACTTTTCAAACTCCTCATAAGTAACACCAATTTCTTTACAGTAATATTCTGCTAGTGAAGCACAATTATCCCTTACTTCTGCAATCCAGTTATCCTTGAGATAATTCAATCCAAACTCTTCTCGAATCTCATCATTAAGTTTTTCATCACGTCCCACTCGAATAAGATTAGGTCTGTCATTGCTTTGTCGAATCAAATCATCTAGCATTTTATCAACCGCCGGATGTGACTGCGATACTAAAAGTATTTTCTTTTCAGGCAAATCTGGATAATCAGTATTCATTTTTAGAATTTGCCTAATTATCTCAATAACAACATTGGTCTTTCCTGTTCCGGGAGGTCCTTGTATAATAGTCAATGACTCAGAATTTAGAGCTTTCTCTACTGCTGTCTTTTGCGGCAAATCAAGCTTTGAATTAAAAAATCTAACTTTACCCTGCAGCAAACTTGTTTTTGGAGGTGTAACTCCTGCTACAATTTCTTTTAAATTGTATTGGCAAGAATAGTTTTCCCGCTCAATGCTATCTAGAGCATCCAATTGGCGTTCAATATTTGTTATGCTTTCGCTATAATCCAAACATATACTTCCTTTGGAAGGTAATCTATCCGGCTTTCGTAGAAATCTTATTTTTAAAACAACATGTTCATCTACAAAGCTGTCTTCATCATAGTTTCCAATATAGATCAGCTGCTTTTTATTTTTATTTTTATTCGTTTTCTCAAATATAAATTTGTTTTCTTTCGTGTATACAGTATCACCTAAGAAAACACCAGCACTTAAATTAAAACTACAAACACTTCCTTCAATAGTATAGGAATCATATGGGAATCTCTGAACGCTATCCTCTATACTCTTCTTAGTCAATGTTAACAAATCTCTCCATGCTCCATACTTTCGTTTATATTCCGCATCAATATTGTGCTTTGAACGATATTCATCGCAATGAGCATCAACAATATTTTTGATTTCTAAATTATCATTTCTGGATAGCCTATGAATGAATTTTGGATTCACAAAATCAAGTCTTGCAGATATCTCGCAAAACTTTTTCTTCATAATTTCCCTCTCAACTGGAACAATCTTTCTTACATCTGTAACCGCAAATATATTTGTTTGAGCATTGTAAATGCATTCAAAATAATAATTTGTTCCTAAAAATTGGTATTTATCTTCTACCTGATTAATATATAATTCTAGAAAATTGGCAGGCAAAGTCGTTTTTAAATCGCCAATAATCGAATTCTTAGGAATTAAATTTAAATTCTTAAGTTTTACAAACTTCTCATAGGCTACCGTTAACACAGCAGTATAATTTACATCCAAAAATCGTTCAATCAGTTCTGTCAAATCGTTCTTTAATTCAGATACATCTTTATATCTTTCATTGGGGTTTTCTGCTACCAGTTTCTTGACTATAGGCTTCAAATTAACATCAAATCCCGATGCATGATTAATAATATCTTGAAAACAAGTAGCAATCGGAGGCTGTTCACCAGTAAATAAATAATAGATTACCGCACCAATAGAATACAAATCGCTTTGCTCAGTTGCATTTTGACTATGTAAATGTACTTCTGGTGCAGAATATAAATTAGTGCCCATATGATAAACTGTGGCACTCTTCACCATTTGCTTTATCTTGCATATGCCAAAATCAATAACTTTAACATCTCCATTATCATCAAGCATTATATTATTGGGGTTAATATCTCTGTGGATTATCCCATTATAATGAGCAATCTCTATTGCAGACAATAACTGCTTTATTATTTTAAACTTTTGCTTAGATGTCAAATTAGATATATTAGTATTCGACAAAGTTTCTCCACTAATATATTCCAGAAATATGCATCCTACTTTCTCCTTATCATAGGTGTTCTTTTTCACATAAACTAAATTCTTATGACCTAATATCTTTACTATATTTTCACATGTGTTAAGTTTATATAATGCTTGTACTTCTCTCGAAAATATCCCTTGATATAACGGTTGATCTATGCCAAAAATCGTCTTACGTACACAACGTGTACCAGTGTATTTATCACTAACAAGGTCAACTACAGAATTTGTATCACTACGTTCACTTAATCTATATAAATTTTTGAACTCATCATATCTAGGCATACCAATACTCCTTTTCATTACAAAACCATTAACCCAACTTATATTTTAAGTTCGGCTATCTTCATACAAACTCATAATATCATGTTGACCTTATTTAATTATTATCAATACTAGTATCTTATCTATAATCAAATCAAAGTAATTTTTTTCAAGATATACTTTGAATTCATGCCTGCGATACCATTTAATGTATTACAAACATAACCAGAATTAATCTTGAATAGAGTTTATACTCAACTTCAAATTTCTATTTTTGAAATAATTGCTTACTACCTATTTTCTGACGCAGCCATCGATTTACCCATGTGGTTATTTTTTTGTCAACAAACTTGCGTAACCATTTAACAGAACGATCTGTATATGAAATAAACTGCAATTACACTGTCATAACCGAATACGACATACATATTTCTGGAATTCCTTTGCCACTTTGTTACTTGATGAAGATGTCAACATTCGCTACTTACAAAACTTTTAGGTCATAATAATACTCAATTTTATATTTATATTGCTATGTCATATACAGAAAGAAATCTTATCTGTCAAATATTCAAGAAAAAATCAAAGTTAAGAAAAATAATATACTAATATTATATAATATAATAGCGCTAAAAGCAACAGTTTTTGGTAATTTTATAGACAAAAGTAATTTTTTTACTTAATTATGCTTTTGATGCAACATATCATTCAATGATAAAACATAAAACACCATGCCAGGCAAAAGAAGAATTTGCCCGAAAACACGGTGTTTCTATTGAATAATATTTGGAATATGGGGGTTCAGATTTCAACTTTTTTGAATGTTTTATTCTGAAATTCAACAGTTTTTCATTTTCACTTTTAAAATTCCAATAATAAAAAATGTCGAAAACGCCTATAAAAAGTTTTCCTAAATAATGTCAATTGAACTTAAATTTTTAAAATCAATTATCATACATTTAATAAATTACTACCTTCATTTATCTCTTGATCGTTAATTTTCATATTTTTATTAAAACAACTAATTGTTACTCCATTGTCAGGCATAAGCCAATTATCAAAAGCAACTGAAATATTATTATCATAGACACTATTTGAAGAATTCGAAGCACTATCAAAAAAGCCAAATGCATGTGCAACAACTTTATATTCAACAGGTACAGTACAATTCAATATATATTTTCTACATGGCACAGGAACACGGAAACTCATTGGATCTTCCATATCAGTTACAATAGACTTGTACTCAATTCTTATTATAGTATCATATGTAGTTGATAAAACAATATCATCTTTTAATCTCACAACACAAGTAGATGAATAACCGCATTTATCAAGAAGTTGATTCGATGTCATTTTATTTTCAACTAATATATTATTCATAGGTTGTTTAACATCATTTATCGAAACAGAAACAATTTGAAATGGAATTTGAGAGTTCAAGTTACCATTTATATTTTCATTAGGACTTAAACTGTATCTACACACATAAAAATTTGTAATTCTCTCATTTTTTGTGTAAGAACGAATTTTCATTGTTCTAACAATAGTTTTTTCAATACAACTTCCAGTATAATAATAACTAACATTATAATTACACACCTCATAATAATAACTGTGAGAAAAACCATTTAACCTTTCTCTAAACAAATTATAAAGCTCCTGTTTTATTGGGAAGTTATCATAATAATTCTTTTCAAGATTGTCCATTATCTTCCGTTTATTATCTTCTGATAAATTAGAGTAAAACTCAGGAGATGCAAAAATATCATTAGCAATCAATTCAGTGTATGTTGTATTTTTTTGATTTTTTTCAATAATATTAGCTGTCAATAATGTCGTTCCAATAATCGATACTAAAATTAACAATAAATCCCTAACAACATTAACAATTACAATTAATTCAATCCCCAAAAAATTGATAGTTTCTATATACTCATCAAATTGGAGATTACTAAAATTATTATATAACAAACAAGAAAGAAAAATAAACGTAGTGATAATAAAACAGAAACTCTCTTAGAACTTTTAAATTTTTTTATAATTAAGATTTTATCTTTGTTTTTCTTCATAATTTAATCCTTTATGCTAAAATCATCATTTCTAAAAATAAATCAAACTATATTATCACCTCTTGAAATCATATTTATTTGACTTTTAATTATTTCACTATACATATCATCTTGTTTATCTGAACTTACCTTACTAACAATGTTTACTATTGATAAAAATCGTTCATTGCTATGCAAAGAACTATAATAATGATTTAATTGCTCTAAAGATTTTTTATATACAAATAACGATGTTCCTGCAACTACTTCAACAATTGCTGCTCCTATAGCGGGAACTATTGTTGACATTAAGTTTTCAGAATTAAAAAATGCAGCTGAAATTGCAATCCCCATTAATAAAAAACCAGTTATACACATAACAACAGCTAAGAAAAATGAATTTTTAGCTTGTGTTTTACTAAGAACATAATAATCCTTGATTTCTTTCATATTTGCCAACATTAATTCTAATATATCCGATACGGGTTCAACATTTATAACATTATCTTCCTCATTATCTTTTGCTTTTCTATAACTTGATCTTACTGATCCTCTTATATTTTCATATATTTCAATAGCTTCTTTACTGTCCTTTTCCTTATTAAAATTAGAAAAAAGAAAAAAGGAAATTATGCTAGGAATAATACTTAAAATAGTCATTGATATTTCTTCCAAAAACGTATATGGATGTATTAAATACTGTAATAATATTGATAAAATTATTAATATTAACAGCACCACAGTAAAAGCTCTCTTAAGATGCATTACTTTTTGATTCCTCTTTTCTATACATACAGAAATTAATATTTGTACAAGTTCCAATATTAATAGTTCAACCAAATTTCGCTTAATTACATTAGTAATTAAGTTTCAATAAAAGTCAATACTTAATTCGTAATTTGTATTAATGTGCACCACTTAATTCCAATCCTATATTCTTTATTATACAAGATATTTCTAACATCGTCAACATTTTTTGGCAATTTATTATAGAATTTTGTAGAATTATATATAATTAAATAATCCTACTTGTTAATATTATACAATAAGTATTAGATCAAAAAATAAATGCTTAGAACGCAGTGGTTCTAAACATTAGCATAAACTTTTATTAAATTATTTCTTTGCATAAAGATAACGCTATTCAAATATGATGTTGAATAGCGTTAGGTTTATCATTTTAATTCATATTGATCTTTTAGAATTTGAATTTTCCCTTTTAACAAGACATTATCGAGTTCATAATCATACTCTTTATATAAACTATCAAGTTCTTCAATTAATTCCGGAATAAACATGTCTTCAGGAATTTTAGTTCCTGCTCCCGATAAAGCATACGGATAATGAGTCCCTGTACCTCTTTTAAATTCTTTTATTTCAGTAAGCTTAATTGCAAAATTCAGGTCTGCTCCAAAATCATAAACCATTTTTAGTTTATCGCCTACTGATAAATTAAGATTTTTCAGTTTAAAATCGCATGGTTGAATAGCATTATCGTTATAAAACTCAAAATAAGAATTAATATACCTAACGCTAAATAAATGACTTCCACTTAATTCAAAACTCGCCATAATTGCATAAGCTAATTTTGCAACTGTACTTACTGAAGTTATTTCAATTCTTCTCCAATACTTATCTTCCAGATTACAAAGCTTTATTTCAAATTCATATACCACTGTCTGATTTGCCATTTTTAACGCTTCCCTTCTGTTTTTACATGATTTATTTTATTATACTATATATTTATCTGTTTTGCAAGTTGAGTGCTTCTTGCTCTTCAATCATATGTATATATTCCTTTTCCTCACAGTCAATATAATCCTTGATCAGCTGCTCTGCCTCGTATATATCATCCTTGAGAATTTCAAAACCAACTGCAATCGAAATTTTATCAAGCTTTAGTTTTTCTTCAGAATCAAAAATCCCAACTTCATATCCTTTGCAGCAAATATCACTACCCTGCATGTCCTGTCGAATCAAGTTATCGACAGGTTTTATTCTTATATAAAAACTTTTATATCTCATTTTCACACCTCATTCCATTGTCATCTGAAGACCTTCTTCAAGTTCCTCAGATTCTTCGGCAATTTCTTCACATTCTTCCTGTTTAATTTTCTGTTCGTAATCAAATGCCTGTTTTAACGCATCTACCAGATATTTTTCATCAAATCCGTTTTCACGATAACCTTTTACAATCGTGTTATAATATCCTGCTGTTGGCAATGATATTTCTCTGCCGTTCATAACATATGCCATACATTTTTGCTTTTCTCCGTTTATTTCTACTTCAACATCTTCTTTACGATATAAATTAGGAAAGCCCTCATAACGATCCAGACTGAGTTCATCCTGACCTCCAAGCTCCCAAATAAGTACCGGAACTTCAGAACCTTCTTTCGGTTCAATCGTTGCTACTTGTCTGAACTGTAACTCATAATCGGATATCATTCCTGTTGTTACAACCTTTGAGTCAGGACATCTAAATGCCATCTGCTCTAAGTTTATATTTGATCCATACGCTAAATATAATTTTTTCATTTTAAATCCTCCATACATTCTACATGGACAACTCCATGCCCATTTCTTCTGTTTCTTCTTCCTCAAATTCGCTCTCACAGTCCTCTGAGATTTCATCGGGTGTTATCTCTGCTTCCTCTGCAGGAGCCGACAGGTTGGCACACGCTTGCTCTCTTTCTGCAATTCGTTCCTGCCTTAATCTTTCACGCTGTGCTATTGCATCTTCAGGATGCCTCCATGCAATATTTCCATCGAGGTGTTTTAAAAGATGTGAACGACAGTTCTTATATTCTTCGCCAATAAGCCCTAAATTTAAAAGCCATACTCTGAAACTGTACCTCATATTATCACTGCGTGAAACTTTTGGCGAGCAATACTTCTTTGTTACGGCAGCATTGCTTATTGCCAATGCCAAGGTCAAATATGATCTTATGACTCCGGCGTGTAAAGATGAATTACAGCATCTTATCTCGAAATGCCCTCCGGAAAAGTAACTATGTAAATTAAGTGCCCTATATCTCGATGAGTCATAATGATAGTTTCTTCTGCTTTCTCCGTTATACCAAAGTCTTTCTATTTCCTCTATAGTTTTTGGCTTTTTCTTATTCAATTCAGATAAAAATCTCTGATCTACCTTTTCACAATAACCAGAACGCATTGAAGATACTTGCAATGCCTCCCACAGAAAATCCTCTTTGCTTGCAAATATATTTACTAGATTTCTCAAACTTCGGGCGTCAAAATCATCTGCTGAAATATGGATATGAATTCCGCATTTATATTCCGCTCCTGTTACGGCTCCTGACTTTCTTAATGCTCTCACTACCTCCTGCAGCATCGGTATATCTTCATATGCCAGTACAGGAGAATTTAATTCTACACTATACAACCTTGACGATGTTGTATTTCTATTTCTGTCTATACACTTTATACTTCCATCATAAACAATTGACCACTTTCTTTCCTTGTTATCCTTTATAGTATATTTATCATAAGAACCTCCCTCATTGACCGCATAACTTTCTAAGACTTTGGCAACTGCCTTGGCTGCCTGATTTCTTGTAATTCCGGTACACTCAATTTCAATTCCATACCCCCTTGTTTTTATTCCCTCATAATTTCCTGACAATTATTTTTCACCTTCTTTGGTTTCATTACAATAAAAAAACGGTCTGCATTTTTTTGCAAACCGTTATATATAAAAAACAAGGATACGAGTTTTCATATCCTTATTCTTTTACATTATTTAATTATTTTTCATTTCTGTGTCAATATCACGACCTCCGTACATAACTCGGATAATAGTTACAACACATTTTTCCTCATTAGGAATGTACATTACAACAAAATTATCTACGGGCATTATTCGCATACCTCGTGATTGCCACGGTTCTCTTTCATATTCTCTAAAACGCATCGGCATTTGATTTAATCCCATGATGTGTTCTTCCAATCTGTCAAGCTGTCCTGCAGCACTCTGCGGAGAAAGCAGATTATATGCAATATACTCATAAATCCCACGCAAATCCGCCTGTGCCTGTTTTGAAATGTCAATCTTATAAGTCATATACCATAATCTCTGCGAATGTCATCAAATACCTTGTCTGCTGTTTCAGTTCGTCCTGCAAGCATATCCGCATATCCTTTCTCAATCTCTGAGTCAAGTTCTTCCGCCGTTAACTTATTTATCGACACTGGTTTTGCTACTGGTAGTTTCACATCAAACGGCAGACCTCTCTGTAAAATAATCTGTTTATAAAACATATTTATAGCACCGGACACCGGTATTCCAAGTGCGCTCAAGATATTCTCTGCCTGTTCTTTCACATCCGGTTCAATTCTTGCATACAAATTTGCTGTTTTTGATGCCATAATATTAAACTCCTTCCATAAAATATTCTTTCTTATATTATAACCAATTGTACGCACAAATGCAATACAAAATCTTAAAAACTTACAAACCATAATATATAAAAAAGGATACAACGCAATTTAATCACTGTATCCCCATTTTTTTTGAGTACTCTATATAGCCAATAATTCATTGTTAGCTTGACAACTTCCCTTGACGCACAGTA
>ERZ825896.2238-NODE-2238-length-19051-cov-3.491788_pt1:2500-19051 | contig 19051 bp, 12 predicted proteins | sample MGYA00519858_ERZ825896 | MGnify/ENA primary metagenome ERZ825896 (study PRJEB31778, sample SAMEA3449214) | human gut metagenome | biome: human gut; feature: human-associated habitat; material: faeces | place: United Kingdom | collected 2010/2012 ...
TTTTCGGAATAAGGGCAATTGCTGTTGCATTGATCGATCTAGGGATGATACCACCATGAAAGAAATACAGAACAGCCGCAATCAAATCATTTTGGATGATGCCCCATGCAATCTGGTAGAAGGTGCCAGAAAATCCATCAGGTCCTGGAGAGCTATGAGGATCTGCAAGAGAACAGCATCTTTGATTTCTTCTTCCGTTGGAGGTGAACTTAGCATCTCATTATCCTAAATAGTAACAAGGCTTGGGATGTCTTGTAAGATGCTATTATCAATGGAGTGGGTTTCAGAATAGAAAACTGACTCAAAAAACTTCCAACCAGCATCTCCAATTGCATCTTGGTCTTCGACCCATGTTCCATCTTCTAGCTGGATTTTCCTGATCATGTGTCTTCTATGATTATCTTTAGCAACAGCGTGAAAGAACTTAGTGTTCTTATCACCTTCCTGGAGCCACTGAACTCTTGATTTCTGTTTCCAGAAAGTTTCCTCCATGCAAAGCAATCTGTCCAAATCTTCTCGAGCAGCAGTTAAAGAATTGAAGGTAGACTGGTCGATCATATATATTCTTGAGTCGTCTCTCACCCAGAGAAAGCTTACTTAAGTTTTCGTATAGAAAGAACTTCTCTCTGTTCTGCGCCATTCGTTCTTCCGGTTGTCACTTTGAAACCTACCAGCAATCTCAAGTTCATTGCTTCTTACTTGGTCTTCCCGGTCTATTTCGACCAGCTTATACCGAATCGGTCCTTTACGCTTTAATTAATCGGTCGCTGAATCCGTAGTTTGAGTATCGCTTCGAAAGTCCCCCCTCCCGCGAATCGCTTTGCTTCTTCAATGAATGTGCTTGCTCTTCTGTCTGATGGAATTCCGTTTTTATGCTCATGTTGTCTAAAGCTAAAACAAAAATTTCCCAGGCATGGGAGGCCCTCGTACAAAGCCTTTTCTTTCCCGCATGGAAAAGGAAATCTCAATAAAAATAAGTAGAGGAGTAGCTCGCACAATGGGTAGGGGTGAAGTACGCGATTGATTTCGTTCTTTATAAGAAATGTATTCCCTTCTAAGGGAGGTGCGGTGCCTGTCGGCCCGGTCATAATGATCGGTCTCTCTCCTTTCCCCGGAGTGAAGGAATTCGTTTATTCCAATAGTGAAGGAGTTCGTCTCTATGCCTATAATTTCCTTTTGTAAGAAAATGTGTTCAATGGCTGTCATATTTGGAAGTGAAGTACTATAGGTGTCTTCCAATCTGATTTTAGACTTCATTTTTTAGTTTGATCTCCTTCTTCCCTTTCTCGCCACAAGGAGCTCTTATATAAATAACAAATAGGGAGGCAGAAGCAATCAAAGTGATGCGTAAGGTCGGGGCTTCGGGAGGGACTCATGTAATAGATAAGCTTCAATACTGTGTGTCTTAGACTTCCCCCCGCTCCGCTAGTTAACATAGAGGACTAGCCTGTCGTATAGAAGAGATAGAGTCTATCCCTAATTGATTGAGTATGACACTCTTAGCAAGCGCTAATCTTTCTTTAATGAATGAATTGGCGCAATCACTATCTGAGATTTGAATTGAATGAAGGTACAAAATAAAGAGGTGCTTGAGCTGGAACTCTCGCATCAGCTGGATCAGCTTACGCTATTGGAAAGGCTAAATGCTTCCGAGTTGAAAAGGAAAGCTAGCGAAGCTAAAACAAAGATGACAAGCAAATCCCCAGAAAGCCTTTTGAAAGGCCTTCTTGATTAGTCCAAAAGGCTTGTTTGGGGGCTCTGATGCTACTGGCCGCCAAAAGTCTCTCAAATAGGCCCCTCTTTTTGAAGGCTCATTCAACTTGCTTATCAAAGGATGCTAGCAAAGCAAAGAGGAGGGAGACGGCAGGCGGAAGATAAGGAGGAGTGGTGCAATTAGGCCTTCCCTTCGGTATGCGATATCAGTATGTAAAGTTCATTTCTCTCGTAGGCCAGAAGCTGCCCGCGTTTCGGACCTTATTGGTAATCAGAGGTGGGTTCTTCCTACAGCCAGAAATTTTTTTCTGGAGGACATATGGCAGGAGATTAGGGCATTGGATCTTTCCCCAGTACCTTTGCCTGACAGGGTGGTATGGACGTTATCTACGGAAGGGGATTTCTCGTTCAAATCAGCTTGGCAATTGGTCAGGAAAAAATATCCCAAGGTAGAATACAAGAATATTCTGTGGCACACCGATTTGATCCCGAGGCATTCAGTGATTGCTTGGATGGCTGTAAATAATGGCCTTTATACGCTGGATAAGGTAAGCATATTTCGCCTACTTGCGTACTCTCTTGCTCTCATAATGAGTCCATTGAGCATTTCTTTTTTGGTTGTGAATTCGTGGAATGGATTGTGACTGCTCTTTTCGCTAGACTGGGTCTTAATAAGCATCCCTCCTCTTTGCCTATTGTTATTGGTTGGATAAAAAAGAGTTTTGCCTCGATCCTTCGGTTAGCCTGCCAAAGCAATCACATTCTATTTCATATCCAACTCTGGCTTCCCGCTTCCTCTCCCTGCCGGTCGAGCTAGCTATCGCTTCCTCTTCTCTATGTAACGGAACCCTATAGTACCTGGTCTGCCTCTCGCCCACGGTCCCCAGAACGCTCCAAGTCGAGAAAGGGTGGATCGCTCCGTCCTTGCTTGCGTCTCTGTCTCGTACTCTCTCGTTTTGCTCCTTTCCGGTGACTAAACCCCGTAGGTTAGGCTACTATTGAGATTATTCCATTATTAAGCCATAGTCATACCCCAAAGGAAGAACTAGTGTTTAGATCGTCTGTTTCACTCTTCTCTTTGTAGCCCGTTGAATTCGTGCTTAAGAATCCCTTCGCCTCGACATGATTGATCTCTTCGCCCCTGTCAGCTAAAGGACACTGGAAAGGAGATAGGTTAGAATTGCCTCTCAAGCCAAGCCTGCATTCGGAATCGGTAGAAAAGCCGTCAATCAAAGGTAGGTTGCTGCCTTCTTATGGCTTGCGCTAAGGAAGTGAAGGATATGAAATAGAGCCCGATTTTCTGAATGTTGAAGCTGCACCTGGATAAGGCACCATCAGAAACCACAACAAATGGGTCCAGTCCCTACACAAAAGAAGAATACCCGGAAGCGGACACGGGAGGAGAGGCAAAGCTAGCAGCTGGAGAAAAAAAGCCATTCCCTTCTCCTTGAACCGTGAATTCCCGAGCTTCCCGATAAAGGAATGAGCTAGCCTATCTTAATCCTGTCCTGCGCTGGTAGACGCATCTTCAGCCTGGTCCAAGGGATTCTTCTGCCTCCTATAGTGGACTTCCTTGATTTCCCTTTGCTTGCCGAGAAGATATAGACCCAAGTCACTCTCGAATGGTACCTCTATATCCTTTAGCAGCGTTTACGGCCCCTACTCCGAAAGCAATTCAATTCCATTTTCTTTTTCCTCTATCTATGAACGAAAAAGGTAGCAATCTCCTCCTTGTGGTTAGTTCATATAATAAAGCAAGAAGCTCATCCCCTCTCCCCCCCTGACTCCCTCTCCATACATACAGAACCGTAGTTTATGGTCTCTTGTGTTTACAGCCCATTCTTCACCTTTCCTATAGCCAGCAAATCAAGGAGATACGGCTTAAAAGCCTACGCGCGTCAGGTTGTTCGGCTTCGGCCCTTCCTACACGTGACTACACGGAATTCACTTTACTTTACGGTACGGAACTAGATATGAATTTCATCCTCTGTTGGCGAGATCAGAGGCAACGGTGGCAGCAGCTGTGGATTCTGTTGATTCTTCATCTCCTCGCTTGACGCTCTCTTCAATTGCAGATCCTGAACCTTCGGTCAAGTTGCTTTTCTATCCGGAACTTTCGGCTAAAGTGGCTTCGCTCCTTCTCTTCTATCTATCGCTAAAGTAGCTTCGATCCTCTCTTCTCTTGAACTTTCGTTAAAGTGGCTTCCTGTAGGGGCCTTTGAACGGGCCTTGGTGGGGATATCTCAAATGGGGGCTTACAGCTCGTTTAGCTCATAACAGCAAGACATATTTTAAGACAGTTTTTATCGCCTAGCTGGGGCCGTAGCCATTACTCGTGTGGGGCCGTCCCTTGCTCGGCTATTCGAACTCGCCTTAGGGCATACTTATTAGATCTCTTGAGGTACTATTGGCAGAGGGGAAGCGCCACTTAGAGACTTTGAATCTGAAGGAAGGCAGTCGGGAAAGCCCTAAAGGTAAGAAGGTCTTTGTTCAAGTCAAGTGACTTAGCTTAGAGAAAGAAAACCGTTAGTGAAGTGTCGGGAGATGCGTACAGTTTCGGCACTCGAAGAAAAGCTACTTCTTTGATTGTTCCGGGAAGTACTACTTGAAAGTCAAGCTCTTTGTTGCAAGCCAAGCAGAACAGAAGATAGAGGAAACCGGAACTTTAGCTAGTAGACAAACGACTTTCGTTAGCAAGCGGTACTCTCATCGAGTAGGGCAAATATCATACCCAATCGAAAAAAAGGTCTTGGAATCGACTTATAGAAAACAACTGCTTTTCCGTTAGCGAGTACAGTTCAAGCGGAACTGAGACTTGAACCTGAGACTCAAGGTCAAGTGCCTACGTAACTATCCGGTCCGGTAAGTGAAAGTCAGAAGGCGTGTGGAAGGCAACTCTGTTTAGCCAGCAAGCATAGGAAAGAAATCCCCCCGGGGAACTGACTATTAATGCTAATCCATTAGTTCTAGCTCGAAGTTTGCCCTTAGTTGTCTCGAAGTTAGCTGCTTGGCATGAGTAGCTTGGGCAGTCTTAGTGAGTAGCTTGGCTTGCTCATGCGGGGCTTTGGAAAGAAAGTAACCAGGGAATTCATATACTAATCTTCTAATCCAGCTCGAGAAGTTTTTTGTTTAAAAGTAGATCGGGAGTTCAAGCAGATGTTAAATTAGGGTGAGGTTTACTATTCTAGTCTACAGGCCACTTAGCTAAACGAAATCCTGAGTATCGACTGTCGTGTGAGTCTCGACCAATGTGTAGCTGCCGTTAAAAGGCTATAAGTAACGGCATTCTCAGTTAAGATAACAGGATTCAAGCTTGCTTGTGTGTACGTGCTTGTTATAAGTAGATGTAGATGTGAAGGTGCCTAAGGAACCGCCCTAACCCCCTTAAATACGTTGTTAGAGGCGTTGGCTATTCGTAGATCTGTTATACAGGCGATTTAGCTACTTTCAACCCTGAGTAGCGGGTATTAGGTGAGGGGATGGGGATACCTGCAGAACCGTTTAATTGTGGAACAAGCTACGCACGTTACATGTCCTTTAAAGCTACCGTTAAGGAAGTCTCAAAGATAGGAGAACGAGATCCGGGCACTAGCGTGTTAAAGGAAACAGGGGTACTTATTAATGTGGGAAAAAGACGTATGAAAATCGTATGAATCGATTAGACCGATTCTCCTCCTGCTGCTCAACCAGCTCGGTCTGACCTGACTTTGACTTCTGATCGCTGGTCAATGAAAACCCCAGATCCTTAGCTCTATACCTTTGCTGGCTGGTTGTCCCACAGGGACTACTCCTTGCTCTTTTCTTTATTGTTGGATGGGGAAGAATAAGGTTAGACTGTCTCTGGGCAGCGAAACTGACGATTGAAGGTCTTTCAGTTTTGAAGCATACAAGATGAAAAGAGAGTCGTTTGGTAATCTTATCAAATCGGTGTTAAAACAGTTGCTTTTTCAGACCAAAAATCAGTGCTTTAATGCGTGGACCGTAAGCCCCTACTCCTAATAAGTTGCGGAGTTCAGTCCCTTCCAATATGAGTGTCAGACTTGCATCACATTACCTCCTGTACTAAAAAAAAAGCAGCTAACTGAGAATGCTAGCTGATCTACGACCACCCTTGCTTGTTTGGCGTAATCCCTTAATCGATTTTTTTGTAAAAGAGATCCCCCTTCCCTTTCCAAAGATTGGCTTTGAAGTTAAAGAGTGGATTTCCGGAAAGGAAGTGGAAGCAAGGTTTTTTATTCCTAAGAGTGAATGAGTGATATTAGCTCTTCTAGTAGCTCCTCTGATAATAGCAGTAGCTCTTTTGAGATAGCCTCTCTATGGCAATTTGTCTTTAGTAAAAAGCCTGAAAATCCATTTTGTTAAAAAGAGCGGATAGGCGGAAAATACAATAGGTCAATTAACATGCTCAAATAAGCGCTTTCTTTTATCTTTTTAGCCTACGCTCTCTTTTCAATCCTATTTTCGATCCCCGGATAATAGGATAACGAAAGAGATCTGTAAATGCTAAAGTATACTGCTGGATCTTGGTATGGGTCTAATAGTCATAGGTTGATATGCTGTTAACTCTACCAGAGATAGGTATGGAAGCCACTATGGGTATATATCCAGGTATGCTTCTAGATAAGGAACTGAACCTCACGCCATAAACTGAATCCCTATCATGAGCGCGAGCATAATCCACTGGATCTACTGGGCTTATTGTACAGGGAAAGCCATCACTTGTCTCTAGCTCTTGATATGGAAGGTATACTACTACCACTTCTACCGCTTTTGGATCCACAACTGACTCAACCGTATCTACTAGTTCAGTACCAGTCCTTTCTTATTTGTAAAAAAAAGGCTATGCCGGTACTGATGCTACCACTGGTGCTTTGCCTCCTCCACTACTGGAGGTACCCTGGATAAGCTACTGAAGCCGCTACTCGTGCTAGTTAATCCATAATGAAGGTACGAGTGCTAAAGAATCTGCCGCTAGCTCTACTAATGATGCTATAGGTTACGGATCTAGTACAATATGCCGCTACCCCTATGACGTAAGGGCTTTGCAGCCAGCTCCGAAAACGGGTTCCAAACCTGCGCACCTTTACTTTGACTAATAATCTTAATAGTTGGCGCTTATTTCTCAAAGTAAAGAAACCTTTCAAGCCAAGCCTCCATTTGAGCGGCCTCTTCCTAGGGGGCTGTAACTTGCTGTACCTTTTGGGGGTCTTCGTTTGCAGCTTCGCTTGCTCTTTGGCTTGGCGCGCTACTATGCCGGAAATTTCCGGGTCTCGTCTTTAGCCTTACCAGAAAAGACACTTCCATCTTGTCGTTCAGCCCCCCTTTGTTCATTAGCTTAAATCCGGCGTTCATGTTGCCGCTGATTTCTTTCATTTAAGGAAAATTCCAATTCTCCTTCTTCGGTTTGTGCCTGGCTTTGCCCTGAGGACATTAAAGAATTCAAAGAAAGCTAACTAACTTCGCTTGCCCAGTTCCGGCAATATATATTAAGGATTGGACTTCTGCTTCTTCCGCTTCTGTCTTTGAATCTGCTTATGTTACTTCCATGTTACCGTACTTCGGATTCAGGATTGGCAGAAAGAGTAGCAGTGGCTGATGAAAAACGTGATCTTGCAGGGGGTGCGAACTCGTAGCTAACGTCGTTGGTTGTCTAAATCTCTCCCCAAAAAAAAACTGCATGAAATTTATTTAGCCCTTATACGTCTTTTCATTCTTCAGAGCCTACTCTTGCTGGAGTTGTGGCTGGGTCAGATTCCATAACCTCTGCTAATCTCCGAGCTGCCTTTCCTTCGGCTTGTAACAAACGCTCTCAGAAGCCATTATTTGATCGTTTACGGCCTGTTTCGGCTATTTGATGGACGAATGCCCTATTGGAGCCGTTTCCGGGCCTGACTTCTTAGTCAGATTAAAAGGTGGGGTTTTCCCTGAGTCGCCTATAGTAAGGAGCTATGAAGCCCTTCCCTTCTCGTAACTCTCTCCATTCATTGAGCTACCTTCGGTTTCCTTAAGGTGCTCTTCCTTACTGGATAATGATTGGCTACCTAAGGGGCCTTTACAGCTTGAGTCGGTCGGTCCGGCTACTCGGAAGGCGGGGCCATTAGTTGGAGGCCATATCGATGGGAAAAAGGCAACTCGTTTCGTCAACTGTGAAGGCGAGGCGGTCAAGCTGGAGGGAGACAGGAGGGAGGCAGGGCTGTCTTAGCATGAGCTCCCAGTTGGGGATATGATATTCGAGGTTGTCTACGAAGGAGGCAAGGCGGAAGGAAGACAGGAAGCCAACCAAGCCCGGAAGACTGCTTAAAAACGTGAGTGCGAGGGACAAAAGGGGGTGGGGGCGAGCTTTAATTGAAGTAGGGAGTCAATTAACAACGAGGCTGTAGTTTACTAATAAGGACTATTGCGACTAATCTAGCTACCCCGAAGAGCAGGAAGGCCACAAACAAGAGCATATTTTTTAGATATCCCACAATTAGAGCTATTAGCTTAGCTGGAGTTTTGCTTGGCCGGCTGAGTACGGAACGCTAGCTCTCTCTACTTTAACACTTCGTTCACTGCTGGCCCGGAGTAAGACATGCCACCTTAATGCACTAGCCAGTTAGAAGGATTTGAACTATTACTGAACCGGCCTTCGAGACGAAAGGAACGAAAGCAGGCAACATGAGTATGCTACTTCCTGCGAGAATGCATTCTAATGGTTTGTCATGTTCCTACTCCAACTCCTGCGAGAATGGCCCTCCCTACTACAGACTACGCTCGGAAAGTCGGTGATAAGCAAGAAAAGAAGAGAAGAATTTGAAAGAAGAAAAGAGAAGTCCCGAGAAGTACTTCACTTAGCCTTTCTCTAGTAGTTCTTCTCCTCCTTCCTCACTATGCTTCGCTTGACTTGAGTTGGGAAGAGTCAGATTCATATTCCGAAATGAAAACTCCCCGTAATGCTTGTATTCCCTTACTGAACGGAAGGAACGGTTCCCCTACTCGCTTGCTAATGGACTATAGCCGGAACGAAGGCACGGATTATATACCAAGTCTTTCCTATTCTCCTAGTCTCGCAGTTGTCAGCTTCTTAGCTTTGGTTTGACCCCCTTTCCCCTTTATCTAATAATAAGGTAAGCTTGTTTGTCTTCGGGCTTTCGAGTTGGATATCACCATATACTAGTGCTAGTGCGGGTGAAAGCCTTTATGGGAGAGGAAGGGATCATTGAGGGCATTCCCGGTCTTACAGTGCATTCATGCAGCAAGATTCAGATTGAATGGACATAGAGGGAACGGGGTCTAGTTCAGTTTTCAGGGTGAAAGCCTCTCGAAAAAGGCTTAGCCATTTCCTAGCAACACAAGGCAGGCTAGAAAGGCGAGAGGAGCTATAGTAGCTACATGAAACCAAGTCATTCTTTCTAGAATACTTGCTGGCATGCGAGACGAGACTGGAACCAAGGCCAAGGGCAGGAACTCTACCAACAGGAACCCTATCATCAACCAATAGGCCAGGAGCAAGGATTCCGGAAAGTGAAATTCGATATTGCAAGTGCAAGTCGACGCTACTGATATGAAAGTGAAAGTGGAGTGAAAGCCGGCTCTAAGCAGGATCCAAAGACGTTCAAATCCAGTTCCAATCTGGATATAAAAGTGCAGTTCAATCGTCGAAAGTGAGATCTCTTTTCTTTTATTTGAGTTCGGTCTTCTTTTCTCTTTTGAGTCAGGTTCTTAAGACAGGACAGGAAATCGGGTTTTCTGAATATCTCTCTCTTCCGGCCTATTAAGTAAAGTAAGTTAGTTCGAGATCGAAACTGGACCTGAGAGAGACTAGACTTCTAGTAACAGTAGGTGCGCCTTCCGTTGAGGAGAGCTGTTCACAAGCAGTGGTTATGAGCTCTTTCTTGTTCCAGTTCAGAAGAGGTAATTCCTTCAGTTGCACTAGTGGATTGAATAACCTTTTTTTTTAGTTCCAACAAAGTGCATGTGTTGTTGGTTAATAAAAACACGAATTTCGATAGGCCGGAGGACTGATACTATAAGTAGGACAAACGCCTTAAAAGAGAAATGAAAGGCATTTTTCCACTTATCCAAGGAATCTCTTTCTTGGCATTTGTATTTGAGAGAGAGAGCTATGCTTAGGTCAGTTCCTTCAGTAAACTTATTTGGTAAGTCAGAAGTGAACTTTAGGTAAGTAAGTAGTCCCGTATGAAATTCATAAAACATTCATATCTGGCACTTGAGGAGGTCAATCTTAAGTGTTGGAAGCTACTGCTAAGGTACTCCCCCTCATCTATAAAAGATAGGCAATTGAGAGAGAATAGGGCGATAGCCCGGTTTTTGATTGAATATCCTTTCCTGTGTTTGTCTTGTATTGAGGTATACCGAAGATATGAGTCAAAGTAGGTAACAGAAGGGGAGGGATTGCTGTTTTTTATTAGTGAGGGCAAGCAGCTTTCATTTTTTTAAATATAATGGTAGGGCGAGTAGGCGGTTCGTATGTTTTTATGACCCCCAGAATAATAAGTAGGAGGATACGCAGAGCAAGAGCTCTGGAAGTCTACCCGGGCGGGCTTCTTCCCTTATATAGGATGACATAGATAGAACCTCCTTCTTTGATCCATTCATTGATCGCATCCCCTTTGCCCCTTTCTTATTATTAGTAAGATAGGGTTCCAAACCTTTTGAATCAAAGTAGAGTAGGTTGCTTTCTCAATCTTTCTCTGATTCTAGCCGTGTAGTGGATCCGGCTTTAGTCGGCTAAAAAGAGGTGTGTGTGGCCGGGCTTCTTTCTTTATAGTGCTGCCCGCCCCCTTCTTCATTCATTCATTTAGGCCCGACTAGGAACACGTGGATCCAGGGAACCTGGCTCGGGAACAGCTTCTTACTAGTAGGGGCTAATCACAGTAAGAGAGTCCAATCTCTGAAATAGAGCTTAGTCTCTCCCCATAGTAGTATACTAGTCAAAGGCCTAGATTATGACTTGATCCAATAGAGTCAGAACACCTTTATATCTAAAAGAAATGGTGCTCGATGAAACGATCCAGATTCCACACTATGCTGTGGGCTGGGGAGAGAGCTGCTCTGCGAAGCTGGGCGTTCAGTGTTCTTATGGAGGAACCATAGACGAAAGAGAATAGAAAGGGCCTTCAAAAAAGAGCGAGGGAGTGATGGGCAACCTTAGTCTATATGTTGCTCGTGAGCCGCCAAGTACCAGTCTCGCAACAGTACTGGCGCAAAAGGATCGGTCCTTCACTTGCTGATCGTTCGCGAGTCGAACTCGCTCTCTTGCCACGCCTTTCACTCACTCGCTTGAGTCGGACTCAATCACTCTTTTTGTTTGGAAGATCATTCGTTCTTCACTCTCTTGCTATTACCCGCGGGGAGCGCAGCAACCAAGGTGCATATTATCATATAGAAACAAGCGAAGCGTAGCGAATCACATAGATAAGCCCCTACCTGCCAGCGCGCGGATAGATAGGGCGGGCGAAGCGCGAAGGGGATGGATGTCTGAGCGGTTGAAAGAGTCGGTCTTGAAAACCGAAGTATTGATAGGAATACCGGGGGTTCGAATCCCTCTCCATCCGCGAAGTCATAAGTTCTCTCTTGCGTTATCTATAGATAAGAACGAATCGGATCGACTCGACGGATATGATAGATGGAATGGGTAGCTTGTCTTATGATGTAGACGGAGGTTCTTGTGTTATGATTTAGTTAGGACTTTGTCTCCCTTTCGTTATCTTCCGCTCCCCTTTACTAGGTTGGGGAAGGGCCGGGTGGATTACCTTTGGGAGCTAAGTCGAAGATCTCGGTGGTCTTGTGAGTGGTTGATAAACTACGATTGCAGTTTTCTTTAGGAAGTCCCATAGCTGTGAGGCTTAACAGACAAAGAAAACGGTGGATACTTCCACTAGTTGAGTAGAAGGTGACGACCCTAATGAATCGACTATGAAGGTGGCTGTTAGCTACATCAGCGCTCAAATTCCTTCATCGTTATTGCCCTGGCTTCGATGATCAACCCCTGGCACATTTAGGTTTTGATCTTCGGCCATCCTGGTCCTCAGGACCCAACACAATATTCTTCTTAGAAATTATCTTTAAAAGATGCAAAAGGTGTTGATACGTCCTATCCATATAGAAAGCTTACCCTCTTCCACACATTACCGGTGGATGCAACAGCCGCTATCACTTTGGCTGCAGGAGGGGAATGGTTAAGTGAAACTCTCGACGTCTTCTTTGGTAAACGGGATGTTTACCCAGGCGCCGTAGTCTTGCCTAACCGTTCGGCCGGAGATGCCTTTGTATGGTATAGCAAGCTGTTTAGCTACTTGTATCGATTTGCCACAGTGTGGTTAGATACAATGTGCTGGCAGCCTCCGCTTGGCAGGATGGGAATGAAGGGAGAGGGAATTCTATTGTACTCTCCCTCCGGGAGAGGGAGCAGGGAAGAAAGGGTTATTCCCTATTGGCCCACCCTTGTATCAGGCCTTGGTACGGCCTATACATGATTGGGCCATGACGGTTTTGGCAAGGTTAAGAATGGATGGTACCTATAACCAGACCCAACCGTTGCAGTACTTGAGAGGAAAGAAAAAATGATTTTCTTTTGATCTCAAGGCTGCTACCGATTCCTTACCTGTTATCCTGACGTCCTGTATGATTGCAGGGTTGCTCGGAAATCCCTTTGCAACTTCCTGGACGTTCATACTTTGTTCTGTAGTCTTTAAATTACAATATAGTGAAGATGGCATAGAACTAATGTCTAGTACAACCTTTACTAGGTGGTCCATCCTCCCCCACCTTAGGCAAGCTTGCAATGAAATCCATGGATACACTTGCCCGGTCTCTCTGGTATAGGCAAGGGCTCCAACCCGCTGGTTTAGCTTGCTCCACCTTGTCCTGCTGACAAAGACGACAAGTTCTCACATACCCTTAAACCTCTTCCTCCATCTTTGGCCAGTAGTCACCTCGTGCTATAAGGGCCAGTGTCCTCCGTGGGTGACCAGCCGCATGGCACTCCCTTAAGATCTCCTTCCTTAAGTCTCCACCCTTGGGCACGTAGAGGCAATTCCCTCTGGTGATCAATAAATAGCCAATCCTTGATCCAAAGCTGAACTTTAGCTCCCGACTTGGCCTGAAGCACTAGCCAGGAAGGGGTCTTTCTCTAAACCTTCCCCTCTCAGGCAAGGTCCCATGTATTCTGCAAATGGCAGCTAGCTCTTCCCCCTTCAAAGCAACAAGTTCAGCTTCCCTGCTGAGGGCATCTGCTACTTGGTTAGTTCTTCCTGGCTTATACTTTGACTCTAACACAAAGTCAAACTCCGCCAGGAAATCCTGCCTGCCCGTTTTGGAGAAAGCTTCTTCTGTGTAGCAAAGTAGCTTGTGGCCAGCAGTCTTGACCACAAATCTAGACCGAACGCAAGTAGTGCCTCCACGTCCTCAGGCAATGCACCACTCTTTACCATACAAAGGCATCTCTTTCTATTGGACCGCGCCTCCCTGACTTGTTTGGCTCGTTGAGCTTTCGGCTTGGGTGTCCCTCCTGGACCAATACTCTTCCAATGGCATAGTCTGATGCTTCAGTGTGCACTTCGAAAGGCACAGTATAGTCTGGCAACCTCAATACGGGTTCCTCCGTCACGGCCCTCTTCAAGTCCTCAAAGGCTCGCTGGCACTTGCCTTATCCCCTTAAATGAAAGCCAATGCCAAGGCTTTCTTCAAAAGATCTGTGAGTGGAGCAGCCTTCCGTCAGTATCAAGTGATGAACCGGATATACATATCAAAATTTCGTTAAAAAGGCCAAGAAATGATCGTAGCTCGGTCACGGGGACTCCCCACTCTTCTATTGCCTTCACCTTCTGCTTGTCCATCCTAATCTGGCCATCCCCTATCCCAATGCCCTAGGAACATTACTTCTCGCATGGGCGAACATCCAACTACTTCCTATACATCAGAGACGAGTGCAGCTTTCCAATATGATGAGAAGGAAGTCCGACTGGTACCAAAAAAAAGCAATTGTGAATTGAGACCTATTCTTTGGCCTGTTTTCATGCGCGTTAGAAAGCAATTATCATATCATAAAAGAAAGAGCTACTCGCCACAGAGTAGGCCTACTAAGATAAGAGCAGATCATGAACCCAAAAGAATAGATACGATTCCGGGTAAGCCGGAGAGCTTGGCCCGATCTTACTCGATAAGGCGATGGATCGCGAGATTGACGATGCTATTATGCCCATTACGCCGAAGACAGCGAGACAATGTATATTGTGTTGAGAGATTCCACGCGGAGATGCGAGACGGGTATTTTGGGGGATATGACAAGAGGAGTATAGTATAGTAGGCAGGCGAGTAGAAAGATAGCTAAAAGATTGGAATCAAAAATCGCCCAGGCCTTCTTGATCAAGTGTCAAGGCCGGGAGAACAGACTTCAAACAAAGGCATACGCTAGACTGAAAGGGCCCAGCGGTGTGGCTCATTCTTTCTACTTGCAGCTTTACGGTCTAGCGGCGGGACCCGAAGTGTTGGAGAAAGGAATAGAAAAGCTAGCATTCTCAATTGAAGCTTCCGCCGATGGTATATTAGATCATTCATATGCTTGAAGAAGATGTCTATTCGTTATATTTTGGACTATCTTCTTTTGGACTATTTTCATAGTCTTTGGCTCGGCAGCACAATCTTCGATTTCCTTTCTTGACTTGGCTTTCGCTCGCTCCTCCCCTGTCAACCTAGGCGACGTATCGCCTGCCCGCTAGCAGTAACCACCAACAGCATAATAGGAAACTGGAATTCTTTTGGCCCCGGTCCGCTCCGCTCTTTGGAAACTCGCTTCTTCGATTGATGAATTGTTTCTGAATGAGCTCTTGTCTTCCCAGGTCCCTGATACCGTAATTTGCCTCTTTCGTCGACTCTTGTGAATGGTACTAATCCCCGCCTCGACCTCTGTTCGTTCAAAATGTATTCCCTTCTCTCCAGTGTTTTATGTATCTCATCCCGACTATATTATCTGGATGCTGGATGAGTATGCCTGGCTTCCCCATACATTCATTAATACAGACATATGGTTCAGTCGTCGAGTCGTGATGGTCGCATCTCCCATTCGAAGCGGGAACAGAAAGAGACATCAAGTTCGGATAGTCGGAGAATCCCTATCATCCTTTCCGAATCCCGAGACTGCTGCAATTGACAGCCGGCTCCATCCGATCAAGTGAATCCCTGCGCTTGCTTCCTTCTAAGGCTCGAACTGAAGTCCGAGCTCCTGCAAGAAGGATGCCTCATGTTCCTTCCTCTCTTCACTCTCCGGATTCCGATCTGCATTCTTCTGGTACAAAGGCCTATCCTTTCACTTTCAAATGGAGTGAAGCCAGCGCTTAGGGGCTGAGGGGAGAACAAATGAATTGTATAAGCCCCTATACTCTTCCTTAAGGATGTCCCCCTTAAAGAGCTAGTCTAATCACTAAAATAGGGGGGTAGCCTGTCGTATTGGACTTATGATATACTTTCCTTTTTTGAGTAGCTAATTCATACCTGTATCATAGACGGCAATCAGTTCTCTTCCCTTTAGCAGTCTAAGGTAAGCGGTAGCATTCCCCTAATCGGTCTAGTCCATAGTAATAGGCGCAATCAGTACGATTATCTTTTTACGATTCTCTTTCCTTTCAATCTCTCTCTTCCCTTTCCTTTAACACTATACTTGTTGTGTAATAGGATCTTTCCGAAGGTGGAGTTAAGGCAGCAAGCATAGGTGCTTCGGTTTCCGGTAGCAAGTAATCAGGTATGTGTAAAGCAAATCCGTCCTGGTAGGCGCAGGAGATCAAGCAAAGCATGACGGTCTTCAGTCTAGCATTCTTGTAGTTCAAGAGTGAATAAGGAAGTGCAAGGCTAGCTGGCAGCTGTCTGATGAGTTCATCGCTCTCTATGGCCATTTGTCTTTAAGCTTCAGGCCAGTTAAAAAGAGCTGATAGGCGGATGGAAGCAAGAAAACGCCTACTTATAAGTCAGGCGCACTAGCGCACCAAGCAAGAAAACGGCTGGATTGACTGTCTAGCTCGTGCAATCAACGACAAATTCCTTCGCCTTAGTAAGCTAGCTTTGTAAGCTAAGCAAGCCTGGTTCTCCGGGCACTACGGTAGGACGTGGATCGATCATGACGAGAATGGACTTCTCCGTAATGTAATAGAAGAGTCACAGTCCAGTTCCCCGGGCTTTCTCCCTTCTCGACCAGACGAAGGAGATATGAATTCAATTCAGGCGGGTAAGGGCTTGGCTTGACCCTGTGTTCTCTCCTGGTCGGGTCGGAGGCGAAGACTGGCAAAGTTCATCATTCAGTGGTGGGGTGTTCATAGAAAAGAAGGCGTCGCCCAACGAGTGGCAGATTTTGATGGAGTCTCGCTCATAGATAGAGGAAGAGTACGCGCGCTAGCGCGCTACGGCTTACGCAGTTGATCGGATCAGATAACCCTTCGGGCAACCAACCAAACCCGGCACATCAAATTCCGATCAACAACTTGGAGGTATGGCTGAGTGGCTTAAGGCATTGGTTTGCTAAATCGACATACAAGAAGATTGTATCATGGGTTCGAATCCCATTTCCTCCGGCACGGAAGTGGAACGGGCGGGCGAAATTACGTGAGAGAAAGAAAGAACCTCTTGGTGGAATTCCCCGGAGGACAGAATAGCACTACTTAGTGACTAGGAGCGGAGAGCCCGTTACGCGTTGTTTTTGTTTGACCGGCCTATCTTCTTTCTATAAGCAAGCTCCCTCCGGCCGTCCAGTCCCTGGGCGGCTCTCGGTTCTTGAGCATGTTGGGAGATTAGGCGGCAGTTGAAAGAGCTACTCGAAAGCTTGACGAACAAGCGAAAAAAGCCCTA
>ERZ825896.2243-NODE-2243-length-19027-cov-3.778674_pt1 | contig 19027 bp, 15 predicted proteins | sample MGYA00519858_ERZ825896 | MGnify/ENA primary metagenome ERZ825896 (study PRJEB31778, sample SAMEA3449214) | human gut metagenome | biome: human gut; feature: human-associated habitat; material: faeces | place: United Kingdom | collected 2010/2012 ...
CTTTCCGTCTGCACTGTACACCAGGCCGTCGTGGGAGGAATAGACCGGGTTGCCCTCGGCCACTGTGATCTCCGTCAGATCCTTCGGCGTGGAGTTATTGAGGCTGGTCAGATCCAAAAAGACTGCCGGGACCGTCGTGCCAAGCTGGGTCAGACTTGCAGGCAGATAGACCCGCTTCAGTCCCTGGCTGACCCGGAACGCCTGATTTCCGATGGTGGTCACGCCCTCCGGGATATCCAGCACCTTCAGACGATAGCACTGGTAAAATGCCCGTGCGCCGATGGTTTCCAGCTGACTGTCCAGATCACTGGCAAAGGTGACAGCCTGCAGGCCATAGCAGGTGTTGAACGCATCGTCGCCAATGGAGATTACACTGGCGGGAATCTGAATTTCACCCAGCTGGCTGTCTCCGCAGAACGCACCTGCACCGATGGAAACCAAGGTGTCCGGCAGGGTGATTTCCGGCAACTTCGTACAGTATGCGAAGGCACTGGAACCGATCTGCTGCAGCTGGCTTCCCTCGGCAAAGATTACCTCGGTCAGCGCGCAGCCCTCAAAGGCACTGGTTCCAATCTTGGTGACAGAGGCGGGAATGGTGACCTTCTTCAGATCGACGCCGCCTTCGCCCTCCTCGCCGGACGCAAACGCAGCCTCGCCGATTTCTGTAACGCCCTCGGGAATGACAACCTCACTGTCCGTGCCGTGGTAGGCCACAAGCACTCCATTTTCAATTTCAAAGTCCGGATCGACGGTCTCACCGCTTTTTAGGCGCAGTGTCAGACCGTTGGCCAGCGCGTACTGTGCCGCCGCCGTCTGCTCGCTGTCTGCCACAATGGTCAGCCCGCCCCGGTCTGCAAATGCATTTGCTCCAATTGTAGTGACGCCAGCGGAAATATAGACCTCAGTCAGCTTGTTTTCGATCGCTTTGCTGCCCATGAACGCATTTGCTCCGATCTCGGTCAGCGTGGACGGAAGCGTCAAGCTCTGCAGGGAGTCCATCCGCCCAAACGCCTGTTCGCCGATGGAAGTGACACCCTCGGGGATCGTTAGGCTGGTCACATCCTTTGCCCAGGCAAAGGCGCTGCTGCCGATGGAGGTCAGTGTAGACGGAAGCAAAATCTCCGTCAGTCCGTCCTCATACCCCCAGAAGGCAAATTCCTCAATCCGGGTGATCCCCTCCGGGATGACCAGCCTGGAGCCCTTGCACTCGGCAAAGGCATAAGGCCCGATGTACTGGACGCTGTCCGGGATATTGTCCACACCCGCCCATCTTTCGCAGCCGAAAAATCCAGAGTTCTCCACCCGCTCCAGCCCATCGGGCAGGGTGCAGTCCGTCAGGGCCTCGCAATAGTGGAATGCCTGCTCCTTTACAGTTTTTAAGGTAGAGGGCAGGATGACCGATGTCAAATCAAAGCACATGAAGAAGGCGTAGGGACCGATGGCGGTGACGCCCTCCTTCACCTCAGCAGTGACCCGTCCCCGGGGGCAGAACAGCAGCTCAGTCTGCGCCTTGTTATAAATAAGGCCGTCATCCGCGCTGTACAGGGGGTTGCTTTCTGCCACAGTGATGTGGGTCAAGGTGGTGTCTGCCGGCGTCTGCCCGGCCTCTTCAAATACATCGCCCATGTACTCGTCGCCCATTTGTTCCAGCGTGGACGGCAGATGCAGCGCCTGCAGCGGGCAGCCGAGCAGCGCGCCGGCGTGGATGGCCGTCAAACCCTCTGGAAGCGTGAGGCTCTGCAGGGAGGTGCACAGGTAAAAAGCCTCTTTATCCAGCTCCTTTACGGTGGAGGGCAGGGTGACGGAGGCGAGCTGCAGGCACCCGGAGAAGGCGCTCTCCGGCACCCTCGTGAGGCCCTCGCCCAGCTGCGCTGTGGTCAGAGCGGTACACTGTGAAAATGCACTCTGGCCCAGATTTGTTATCTGTTCCAGATTGATGCTGCGCAGCTTGGAGCAGCCCGCAAAGGCACTCGCGCCGATGGAGGTCACACTGGCTGGCAGCGTCACTGTCTCGATGGCGGTCTGGCCCTGGAACGCCCCGGCGGCGATGCCTGTGACCTGGGTTCCGTTGACTGTCTGAGGAATCTCCAGATTGGTCCAGTCGGTGCCCAGATAGCCGGTGATCTGACCGTCGTCGCCGATCAGGTAGTCGCTCTCGCCCTCTGCCACCGCCACAGTTACGGTACAGGTGGCAGAATAGGTTCCGACCTTTGCGGTAATCACGGCAGAGCCGGGCTGCACGGCGGTCACAAGGCCGGTGCTGCTAACGGTGGCCACAGAGGTGTTGCCGCTGCTCCAGGCCACGGTGCCCTGGGCGCCCTCCGGCATCAGGGTGGCTTTTAGCTGGACTGAGCCGGTACGGCTGAGCGTGACCACGTCCTGATCCAGCGAGATGCCGGTGGGCTCCACGAGACCGTTCGTCTGGAAGGTCAGCTTGCATTTATCGCCCTTGTCCGCCTTTTTCGCGGTCACATATTGTTCTGCGGTGGAGCCGCTCTGCCCGTAGACGACGATAGGATAGTAATAGGGGATAAACTCGTCTGCCAGTTCCGTGTTTGCCCCCAGAAGCCGGATATAGTAGTCAGTTCCGTACTCAAAGTCAAAGGCATTTTCTCCCACGTAGGTCACAGAGGCCGGGATCGTCACGCCGGCGACATGGCTCTGGGAAAAGGCGTTGGCTTCAATGCGCTCCAGCCCCTCGCTGAGCACCACATTGGTCAGCTGCGAGTTAAAGAATGCTGAGGCCTCCACTGTCTTTACAGAGGCTGGGAGTTCCAGAGAAGTGAACTGTGTTCCGCTGAAGGCGCTCTTCCCAATTGAGACAACCGTGCCTGGAATCGTGAGAGAGTGCATGGCACTCTTATAGAACGCATAGGCACCGATTGTCTCCACGCCGTCCTTCCATTGAATCAAGGACTTCTGTGCAGGACAGTAGACCAAGTTCTTCCCGTCTGCATTGTACACTGCACCGTCATAGGAGATGTAGTTGGGATTTCCATCCGCAATGTTTACCTCGGTCAGGGCCGACGGCGCACTGGTCGGATTGCCGCTGCGGCTGTACGCAAACAGAACGGCAAAGTGGTCCCCCTCGCTGCCAATGCGGCTCAGAGAGGCGGGCAGGGAGATACTCTTCAGCTGGTGCGTGTTGACAAAGGCCTGGGCGCCAATCGAGGTCACACCCTCCGGAATTTCCAGAGACTGAATGGCAGATGCGGTGGAGAAGGCCTCCGCTCCAATGGTTTTCAGCTGACTGTCAGGGGCAAAGGAAACTGTTTTCAAGCCCATGCAGTAATAGAAAGCCTTGGGGGCAATTTCTGTCACACTGGCAGGGATTGTAACCGTCTCCACCTGACTTCCGAACACCGCATCCGTACCGTTGCCGATCACCGTGACAGTGTCAGGGATGGTCACGCTTTTGTCGCTTCCAGTGTAGGCAATCAGGACGCCCTGCTGGATCTCAAAATCGCCTGCAGGCTGCGCCGTCTGCGCCGTCACCTGGCAGGAGGCCGACACACCGTTCTCCGATGTGACCTTCACCGTGGCAGAGCCGGCCGCTGTGGCAGTCACCAGGCCGGTGTTGGTCACGGTGATGCAGCCGGCCGGCTCCGCCTGGTCGACCAACCAAGTCAGGCTGGTGCCCGCCGCAGCCTCCGGAAGCACTGTGGCCGCCAACTGGGTGCTCTCGCCGACTGTGAGCGTCAGCGTTTCGGGAAGCTCGATACTCTCTACCGCTGTCTCACCGCCGTCAGAGAGCAGTTGGAAGGTCAGCTTGCGTCCGCTTCCCAGGTCTTCCGCATATTTCTGTGCGGTGGAACCTTCTGCACCATAGAGCGTGATCTTGGCGTAGTTCGGAATAAAGCCGCTGGCAAGTTCTGTGTCGCTTCCCAGTACCTTGACCGAGGCAGCGCCCATGTCCCCCAGGCAGTCAAAGGCGTATCCGCCCACGCTAGTGACCGACGCGGGGATCTCGATGATTGTTCCTTCTGGGAAATAACACTCCCCAAAGGCGGACGCTTTGATGGCCTGTAGCCCTTCTGCAAAGGCGACACTCTTGATTTTGGTGTTATAAAACGCATATGCTCCAATGGTCTCCAGCGCCGCGGGTGTAGAGAGCGCGGTGAGCTTTGAGCTGTAAAACGCGTAATCGTCAATGGTACGCAGCGTGTCCGGCAGCGTGATTGTCTGCATCGCGCTCTTGTTGAACGCATAGGTGTCAATGGTCTCTACCGCTTCGCCCCATTGAATCGAGGACTTCTGCGCAGGACAGTAGATCAGGTTCTTCCCGTCTGCACTGTACACTGCACCGTCATAGGAGATGTAGTTGGGATTCCCCTCTGCGATGTTTACCTCAGTCAGGGACTCCGGTGCGCCGCCGCTTGTCCCACGGGCAAAGAGATTTCCAAACCACTCCTCATCGCAAACTGTCTCCAAGGTCGACGGAAGCGTGATCGTCTCCAGGGCACTCATTGCCGCAAAGGCATATTTTCCAATCTCCGTCACGCCCTCCGGGATGGCTAGATCCTGCAGCTGGTTCACGGCGTAAAACGCCTCTTGTCCAATCTTTGTCAGCTGGCTGTTGCCGGCAAATGTGACACATTTCAGCCCGGTGCAGCCGCTGAACGCATTAGCGGCAATCTCTGTTACACCGGCCGGAATGGTCACCGACTCCACCGCGACGCCGAATACCGCGTCTGTGCCGTTTCCAATGATCTGAACGCCATCGGGGATCGTCACATTGGAACTGCTTCCAGTGTAGGCGGTCAGTACACTGTTTCCGTCGATGGTAAAATCGGCGGCGTCCTGAGCCATCGCCGTCACCGGCAGGCAGTTTACAACCATCAGCGCGGCTAGAGCGAAGGCAGCGATGGACCTCCATGAATGCTTCATGTGTGTAAACATCTCCTTTACTTTTTTGTATCGGTCATCTGAAACAAAATTCTTTTGTTTCGAGCCGTTTTGACACTATGCCCTGCATAGTGTCAGGCCCTATAGGGCCTGATGTCTTCTTGATACTATGGAATGGAACCCTCCCTTCTGAACGGTTAGCTTAGGCTAACTCTTGTAGAAAAATAAAGCAGCCCGTCGCATTCTATTTTTTCTTGCGAGGGTCTGGCAGAAAACCTGTCTCAGAAAAACAACCTGAAATAAGATTTTCATGATTTGTTATTATAAACACATCTTTCAGGAAAGTCAATCCTTTGTAGTAGCAAACCAGTCCCTGCCTGTAGGAGTACAATACAGGTTGGACAGATGAATAAAAAGGATGAAGCCACATCGGATAAAGTTGAAGTTGCGGACAACAACTCAACGAGAGGGGGCCATATCCTTCATGAGTAAGCGTATAACACAGGACATTGTGTGCTCACCGGCAAATCGGCTACAATATAGCAACAACTGATGCTTCTCCGTTCTAAATACTCTTAGAGTGGGCAGTTCTGGTGGGTTCATCATGGCCCCTCCCTCGGTCCATAAAATGAGCGGACTCGTCCCTTGGCGGGAGAGTCCGCTTTTCTATCTCAGAGTATCTGATATAGGTTTGAGCTAAAGCTTCCATTTTCCCGCCAACGGGACGTTCTGACGACCATTCCCGTGCGGCTCAGGTCATCCAATGCCCGTTTGACGGTGGAACGGGAGAGTCCCAGCTCGGAGGCAATTGTCTTGATTCCGGGCCAGCACTGTCCCCGGCTGTCCGCGTGGTCCTTCAGGTACATATAGACCGCCCTGGCCCGGTGGTTCAGTTCGGAGTGATAGATTGGATCAAAATAGCCCATGGTCACGCTCCTTCCACATCCGTGCGCAGGTCAGGATTTCTCTGCGGTTCCTGCTGAGACCAACCGTTTGTCCCGCCCTGTGCGGGCGGTGCTGTGAGCGGTATCTCCACCGCTGTGGTCTGGGCGCGGTGGCGCCGCAGGATGGCACACTCCAGCTCCTGTCTGCTGGCATAGGCCACGGGCCGGGCCGCTTTTTCCAGCAGCGTGTACGGCTCCCCGAAGGTGATACCCCATTCCAGAAACAGCCGCAGCCTGGTCCGCATGGGATGTGTTCCGGTTTTCATCACAATGAATTCCCCCTTCGGAATGGATTTCAGCTCGTCGGGCGTCATGAGGGGGCGCTCTATCATCTGCAGGCTCTGACTGGGATCGTTCTTTCCCCTGCTGATGGAGCCGGACAGGACGGTGCGGCAGCCCAGCGCCTTGGACAGCGCCTCAGCAGTTTGACTGTTGGGAGCAAAGCCGCCGAATATAGTATCCTGGCAGTTGTCAATCATGATCTCCGCGCCCTCCTTGCCGTAGTTTTTCTCTAATTGGGCGAGGGACTGGATGATGGGCACCAGCGTCAGTTTTCGGGATCGTCCGGCGCTGAACAGGGGCAGGATGTCAAAGGCAGGCATGGTGCCCAGCTCGTCACAGAAGAGCACCACCCGGTTCTTCAGCTTGCCGCCATTCTCATCGGCCACGGCAAACAGCTCACGGGAAAGGGTCTGGATCAGAAGCCCCGCCATAAAGTTTTTGCTGGGATCCTCCTCCGGAAGGATCAGGAAGATGGCGGACTTTTCGGTGGCAAAGGTCTCCGCGTCAATGGCGCTGTCAAAGCACAGCACCTGCTCCAGCTCGGAATCCAGGAAGGTGTTGAGCCGGGAGAGAACAGTGGACATGACGGAATTCATGGACTGCTCCGCCGCATTGAGGGCGGCTCCCGCGAACCACCTGGCCTTGTGGGTGTCCGGCAGCTTGTCCATCAGGAGCTGGAAGGAGTTCTTCCCCCTGGCGCTTCTGCTGGGGGCCAGCAGGTCCTGCACCAGCTTGAACACGCTGACAATATGCCGCCTCTCCCGCTTGTCCTCCCCTGTGGGCGGCAGGTACTCCGCCAGGAGGAGAATGACAGCGGTGAGCAGTCCCTCGGCCGCGTCGTAAAAGTAGGCGTTCTGACCGTAGTTGGATGCGTCGCCCTCCGGGTTGACGATAGTCTTGGCCAGGATCTTGGCGTACTTCTCCGCCTTGGCCCGGGCAGCCAGATTACTTTCATCCCTGCGGCAGACATCCATGTACTGATTGATCAGTGTCAGCAGGTTGTAGCCATCCGAGCGGGTGGGATTGCGCAGGTCAATGACCGCCACCCGGTACCCATAGTATTTTGAGGCTATGGCTCCGTAATTCCGTGCGAGGTCTCCCTTGGTGTCTAACGACAAATAGCTCATACCGCTGGCACAGGCATACTCCAGATTGGGATACAGAAAGAAGGCGGTCTTGCCCACGCCGCTGGCGCCGATCATCAGGCAATGGATATCGTCCGTGTCCACGATGGCCCGGATGGGATTTCGCGCATTCTTTCGCCGCGGCTTCTGGCTTGATTTCTGCCTGCCGCCCGTGCAGCCCAGCACCAGTCCCTGGGCGGTTGGCAGCTTTTCGCCCTGGCGCCATAGCGCCGGCCTAAAATGGATATACTGGTAGGTCTGTTCGATCTCCTTCTTTGTTGCCCACCGTGCGGTTCCGTGCTGACCGTCGCCCACAGTCCTGGACTTGATGTTGTCCAGAGCGCCCCTCCCGGAGAAATGGGTGGCGGCCGCAATGAGCAGGAGCATTCCTCCCGCCAGGAGAAGCAATAAAATTGTCTGTACCGGCACAAGCTCACCCCATGATCTGCTGCGGAGACTGTTCCTGCTTCTGCTGCCGTTTCAGTTCCTCCGCCTCGTACTTGATGGGTATCTTGGCAAAGGATACCGCCAGCTCCAGCCAGCGGTCCGCAAGCCGCTGTTTCTCCTCCTGAGAGCGCACGCCCTCAGCATTTGCAAGAGCAAGGACGTTTTGGGCCTGCACAAAAAGCTCGCTATGGCGGCCTATCAGGCTGCCCCGGTTCTGGTGGGGCAGAATACAGCACCGCAGCATTTCCGACAACTCCCCGGCAGAGGCCGGCCGGCCCATCTGCCGCAGTTCCCGGCCATAGGCCGCGAGGGCCAGTGCCGAAGCCTGCTCCGCGCATTTCATGGCCTGCTCAAACCGTCCCTGGTGGAAATGGCTCCCATACTGCTGGATCAGGCTGGGCAGGGCGCTTTCCAGACAATCCAGCCTGACGCTTTCACTTATGGCCCCAATTCGTCCGCAAACCTCCGGCGCGACAATGAGCTGCGGATGCTCCTCAGAGGGCTGTGCCTCCAGACCGCACCGGGCTTTCACATCCTCGTTCCAGTCTTTATATTCGGGCTGGAGAACGGACACGCTGGGATACCCGCGGTTGTTTAAAAGCTCCGCCAGCTTGCCGCCGGCCTCAATGCCCGCCTCGTCGTGGTCCAGGCAGAGGGCGATATTTTGGATATTCGGATTCTGCTCCAGCATCCACAGCATGGCCTGCTCTCCCACCCCGCAGAGGGCCACAAAGCTGTGCCGCTGCCAGTCCTTCGGGTACAGTGTCAGGAAAGACAGCAGGTCAATGGGCGCCTCGAACACATAGAGGCGGCCGCTGGTCCCGTTCCAGTGGAAGCTGTACCGGGGATCACTGCCCTCCACGTTGATACGGAAGGTCTTGCCCATATCGTTGGTGCTCCGCTTGTGGGCATGACGGACAACGCCGTGCTCATCCTTTCCGATGAACACGGCGTTGTGGTAGTTGGCGTCCTCATAGATCAATCCAGCCCGGACAAAGGTGCTCAGCACTTCCCGGTCGATGTGCCGCTTCTTCAGCAGATAAGCGTAGAGGCGGCGCATCTCTTTGCCCGCAGGCGGCTGGACAAAGTCTTTTTTTGCTTCTTCTTTCCTCTGGTTTTGAGTGGATACGCAGACCTGATCCAGCTCACCGTCCAGCAGCCTGGTGACCGCCTCCGGGTAACTCAGGCCATAGAAGTTCCGGACAAAGGAAATGGGGCCGCCGCCCTCCTTGGCGCCGTGATCGTACCACTCGCTGCCCTGGACCGTGATGCTGTGGTCGCTGGTCATGCGGTACTCCCGTCCAGAGCGGACGAGTTTCTCCCCCTGGCGGCGGAGGAAGTCCACAAGGTCGATAGAGCTGGCCCGGAGCTTCTGCTCCTCCGTAAAGTGGATGTATGGCAATTTGTTCACCTCCTACAACATAAAAAACCAGGGGCCATTTACATGGCCCCCGGCAGGGATTGGTTCAATTTTCCCGCTTATAGTGCGGCTGGGGAATATACCTTTCCGTTTGATATCTCCTGTACTTTTCGCTGCGGGCATCGGACTCGCTGCTTTCCTCCGGTGACCCTTCGCCATAGAAGACCGGCTCGTCGCAGACCGCATCCAGCAGTATCCGTTCCAGGTGCTCGTACTCTGAAAACTGGTCAAGGGATGCCATCACGAAGGAGTCCCGCACATATCCGGCACTTGCGGCCAGCAGCTCCTGATCCATGTAATAACCATAATGCTCCACAAAAAAGGTGAGCATCATGACCAACGTTCGGGTGTTGCCCTCCCGGAAAGGATGGATCTGCCAGAGTCTTGGAAAATATCTACACAGTGTGTGGACGAACTCTTTCCGTGAAAACTGATCCCACGGCTGAGAACAAATATTCAAGAACGCATCATTCAGGTCGTGGGGAATATCTTCGTCGTTACTATACCAGACACTCTGTCCAGCCAGCAGCTTTTCCCGTTTTTCGATGTTAATGATGCGGTACTGTCCGGCCCATTCATAGATGTCGCTGAACAGAAAGCGGTGGATCTTACACAGGCCGGCAGGAGAAAACTCATGAAAGCCCTGCTCGTAGAGAAGCATCATGTTGGCACGGGACTGTTCTGCCTCAATCAGATCCAGCGTTTTTTCATCTTTGATGTCCAACTTGTTTTTTAAAACTGGGACATCCTCATATAAATATGGGTCAGGCACGGTTTTGCACCTGCCCGGCCATCTTTTTATGGGATGCCAACAGAGCGGCTTTCATTTGTTCGCCGGTCAGCTCCCCCTTCGCCCAGAGGTGGGAAAGGGTGCGGGCATAGTCGGATACAGGAACGCCCTCGATGGCGTTGATGGCGTCCGCGGTCTTGACTGCCGTGATTCTCCGGTTAATCTGTTTAGCTGTCATGGGCTTCACCTCTTGTTTTTCAGTATACCATGCTGGTTGCCAAAAAGAAAGGGTTATTGCATTTTGATCCCCTCATCCTCATGGTCATCCGCCTTATGGCCCATGGCCATTTTCTTCTCCCGGATGCGCTGCCGCAGCTTTTTATCGGTGAAGGAGGCCGCCCTGACCGGCGCCCTGGGCGTCTGCTCCTGGAATATCCCGCCCATGTGATGCAGGAGCCGGGTGGCGCAGGAGAATAGGGACGGTCCCCGAAGGTCGTCCATGTGGTCAAGAAAGTATTGGGCATACTCATTGCCCTGGGCGGCGGACAACGTGAACCAGCGGACGACGGCGTCACAGTCCTTGGGCACTTCTTTCCCCAGTAGGTACAGTTTCCCAAGGGCATACTGGGCATATTGGTTTCCCTGCTCCGCCGATGATGTGAGCAGCCTGACCGCCTCCGCCACATCCTTTAGGACGTCCTCACCTTGGAGCAGGAGCTTGCCCAGCCAGTATTGGGCAAAGGGATTGCCGGCTTCTACCGAGTATCTCAGCCATTCCACGGCGGCCGGGATATCCCGCGGGAGGCCGTCGCCGCCGTCCAGGAGTAGCTTCCCCAGGGCGTAGGCGGCAAAGCCATTGCCCTGCTCAGCGGCTTTTCGGAACCACACCGCCGCCAGCAGCGCATCCTTCTCCACACCCTGCCCATCCCGATAAGCCTTGCCGAGGGCATACTGCGCGGAGTCCTGTCCGGCCTCCGCCGCTTTGGTCAGCCACTCCAGTGCAAAGCTGAGTTTCTTCGCGTCGGATTCCAGATTGGCAAGGATGAGCTTTGCCAACTGATACTGCGCATGAGCATTTCCCACCGCAGCGGACCGTTCAAACCACTTATGGGCCGCTGCCTCATCCTTTGCTGTCCCAATGCCGTGGAACAGCATCCAGCCGATGCGGTATTGGAGCTTATCGTCATGACCCCGCTTTTCCAGAGTTTGAAAGCCCCAAAAGGCCGCGGAGAAATAATCGTCGGACAGCTCAGGGGACTGCTCACAGCCGACACCGTCACGATACATCTTGCCCAGCTCATAGGCCGCGTAGGGAAACCCATGCTCCGAAGATGCCATATAGAGCTGATGTGCTTTTTCGAAGTCCTGCCCCACACCCTGGCCGCGATAGTACAGGCCGGCGAGGGAGTATTGGGCGTACTGGTAATCCTGTCTGGCTGACTTCATGAACCAATCCGCCGCCGCAGCGTAGTCCCGGCCCAGGCCGCCTTCTCTTGCCCCTTCGGGACAATCCACCTTGTGCTCCGTCCCCAGCCCGGCGGCGTACATCTTGCCGATGCGGTACTCCACATAGCGGTTTGGCTTTGCGGCTTCCACCGCGAGAAACGCGGCCAGGGCCTTGGCATACCATTCCCGCGCCTGTGCCTCGTCGGCCTCCTGTCCCAGGCCGTCCGCGAACATCCGGCCCAGATCGTGCATGGCGAGGGCATTACCGGACTGAGCCTCCGCCATGAACAGGCCAAATGCCTGTTGGAAGTCCTGGGGATGCTCACCGCTGCCAAACAGAAACTTCCGGGCCTGCCGGTAGCAGTCGCTCCATTCCACTGTGAACGACGTTCTGCTCTCTGGAATCGTTTCTTCCCCGGCATCGTTGTCTTCTGGGTTGTCTGACTCAGCAGCCAACTCTGCAATAGGCGGCTCCTGTGATTCTGGGACTTTCTCCGGATCAGATGGGAGAAATACAGCACCCAGCTCATTCAGCCGGATGGCTTCTTCGATCACCAGATTTCTGATCCGCTTAAACTCCTTCTGCCGGGAGAGTGGGAGGCGCTCCGGCAGAGCCTCCCTGTAGGTACGCAGCACTTCTTCCCGCAGCTCATACCACAGGCCATAGGCGGCGGCAACGTGGGTGTCCTTTGCCAGCTCGTCCACGATCTCATCCACCAGGGACTTCAGCGGCGCTGGCAGGTAGCCATACTGCTTCTTGCCGGAGCGGTTTTTCAGCTTTCCGGCCAGCTGCTCCATGAGCTGCTCCATGCGTGGATTCTCCAGGGCGCCGTCCCGCATCTGACGAATCAGCTCCGCCATGACCGCCCCGGCTTCCTGAGTGAGTGCATCCCGCCGCTGGGTCTGCCGCTCGTAGAGCTCATGGAGCTCCTGCCGGAAAATCTCCTTCGCCAGACCGGATTTGATCTGGGCAATCCCGTCTCTGGTGAGAAAGCCGGACCTGCCGTCCGCGCTGTAGCAGACCATGTGGAGGTGGGGGTGGTGCGCCTCATCATGGAACGCGGCGTACCAGCGGAACTGCTCCCACGGGATTTTCATGGCCTGCGCCATCTCCATGGCATAGCCGGTGATGAGCTGTTTCCAATTTTCCACGTTGTCGTACCCCAGCCGTGCGGCATCCTCCCGGCGCAGGGAGAGAATGGGCAGCCACACATTGCCGGGGTGTTGGGCCGCCTCGTCCGCGATTCGGGACAGCGGCAGCAGCTCATCCGAGGCGCTGAACAGAGCATGGGCGCCGGTGCGCTGGGCGCGGGGGCGGCCGGCAATGTAGCTGACGTAGTTTTCCTTTTTGGCGAAGGCGTCATAGTTATCCTCCAGCGCGCGGGTGATGAATTCGGAGGCGTTGCCGCGGGTGGGCGCCTCCAGATAGTCCTCATACTCAAACAGCCCCCGGCTTAGGGGGAAGTCCCGGAGGAGCTGTTCCACCATGCTCCGCTGCTTCGCCGTCGCGGGGAGCTGGGCGCTGTCAGGGGTGACGCGCTGGGCGCCCTCGCGGATGGCCATGTAGCGCACATAATTGCTCAGGTGCGCGGCGGCATATTGGGAACCGCCCTTGATATATGGGCATTTGAAAATTACGCGGGGCATGGATGGTCGCCGCCTTCAGTCCATTCATAACGGGAGTGTCCATATCATTTCAGGCGCCGCCCTTCTGATACGCCACCGCATCCTCTACCGAAATACTGCCGTTGGTCTTTTTCACATTTTGGACACACCGGCCGCGCAGATCCCGCAGCTGCCCCTCCGGGATCTCCATCCCTGCCGCCAGGATATTCATCACCATGTCCAGTTCCACCGCCAGCTTGAACAGCAGGCGGCAGATCCGGTTCTCTGTGTCCCGCACCGTACCGCGCAGAACCGACACCAGCGCGGGCGGCAGATAAGCGGCTGCCTCCTGACCGGAGACATACCCGGCATAAAAGCGGATCGCTTTCTCGATAAACTCGTTCTGCGTCTGGCAGTTGTCCCGGAGACACATCTCTTTCACCAGCTGCTGTGTCTCCGGGGCGATCCGCAACGCGAACTTGATTTTTCCTCTTGGCATAGCGTTACCTCCTTGCGATGATTCGTAAAGATGGGCATATCCCCACTGTGACCCGCGGCAAAGGCCGGCACGTCGGGATTCTTTCTAATCCTGACCCCCGAGTTGACCCACAGGGGGATAAAATGATCCCCGCCAAACTGCTTCCGACCCGCGTTGCGGGGCGGTGTTGTCCGGCCGGGAGGACACTGTGTGACCCCCGGCCTTTATCCCGCACTTTTTTCGTACCCCCGGTCCTCGTTGGAACAAACGCCATACGCCCCAGGACAGCTTCTCTTTCTCCTTCGGAGTCATTCACCTTCCTCCGTCCGTCTTCCACACGCGGCCCCAACACGGCGCGGCAGTGTGCCGGCGGGTAGAAATGCCGTCCCTGTTCACAAAGCGGCACACGGGGCGGCACGGGGCGCCCTGGCGCGGGTTCCGGTTCCACCGGGCAAAAAAGAAAGGCCGGAGCTCTCGTTCCAGCCTCCGGGGCGCTTGGAACAGCAGCATCCCGCAGCCTGAGCTGGCGCTTCCGGGGGCTTGGCCAAACCTCCGGCCCGGAGTGCGGCTCCTCACAGCACAGGAGCCGCCTTCCGTCCTCCAGATCCACGTCCAGGCGGATCTGGAGCTTTGAGATATGCCGCCGGCAAACACTCTGGCGGTTTTCAAACGAGCAGGGGGCGGCTGACTCAGCCGCCCCCTGCTCCGTGTGTTTATCCATATTCCCCCGGTGTCTCTGGGGCCAGCCCCAGGACTTCCGCCATGTGACACGCCACCCTCTGCATCTGCTGACGCTCATCCTGTGTGTCCAGGTCAACGGCGATTTGGAACAGTCCCAGGAGCAGCCCGACCGCCTGTTTGTGCGTCAGATCGTTTTGGAGCGTCTCCCCGGACTCGCCGTTTGCCGCCCTGGCCTGCTCCCGCAGCAGTGCGATGTAGTGCTGTGTCTCCTGATGCCGCCCGGATGCGCGGGCAATGCCCTGGAGCGCCCTGCAGTATTCCTCCAGCGATCCGCTGTCCGCCGCGATGCGGCTCTGCCTGATCCCCTCCGCGGCAACCGCCCGCAGAAGAAACTCCACATAGAGCTGTTGCTTCCGGTCCATCTCCTTCAGAGCGGCCATGCGTTCTTTTCGCAACTGTGTGTGATCCACTTTCAGCATCCTTTCGTTTTGATTGATGAGCACTGTGCTTCCGGAGCAACATCATCTCATTCTCTCCCGCGGAAGTCCATTCATGAACAGCAACAAGATTTTTTCCGCGGCTTTGTGGATAACCGACGGCACGACAAAGGGACCGCGCCTCGGCGCGGTCCCTTTGTCGTGCTTTATTGGTTACATGCTCAGTTCAGGAGAACCCGGACGCTGTTCCTCCCGCATCAGGAGTTCCAGACTGTAATCCAATATCTTTTCCTTGCGCTCCGTCAGCATGGTGAGGTAGAACTCCCGCTGGAGCGTCTGGAGTTCCGGGACCCCATCCAGGAACTTCTGAATCCTGTCCAGGTCAATCCGCGCGGTGATCCGTCTGAGCGCGTCATTACATTCTGGGTAGCGCAGAGAAGAGATAAAATTGAAGTAGGGGATCTTCACACCGTTCTCCTCAATGGAGGATGTGGGGAATAGATAGACACGCCGGTCGATCTCCTCCTCCGACTGCAGTACATCCGCCATGCGCTCCAGGTCCAGCTGTGGATACAGGCAGGAACCGCAGTCATAGACCGGTGCAATCTCCGCGCTCTGCTCCTCCTCGTCCACCAGCAGGCCCCAGTTGCCGTTGTGCCGGTCAAAGTTCCCCAGAAACGCATCCGCGATAAACATGTCCCAGAAAAAGGTACGCAGTTCATCTGGAGGATACAGCGTCTGCTCATCGATGGCCTCCAGAATGGAGGACAGCTCCTTGCCATAGCCGCTCTGCTCACTGTCAATGCAGGTGTTCTTCAGGTGTGCGAATTCAATGAGCTTTTTTCCGTCCTCCGTGAAATCACGGCAGGCGACCACCAGCTTGCTCTTGCCGCGACTGTCTGTGTAATGACCCAGCAGAGTATCCTGTACCCGGAAGCCCAGCATCTCAAAAATGTGGCAGGCCACATATTCGCTGATACAGCCGTTGGTGTAACTCATCTCTTTGTTCCGGCTGGGACGCGGAGGGAACTTCAGCATATAGCTGGATCCCTCATAGGAGATATTGATCTTGTTCCCGTTCGCTCCGCCATAGGCGCGGAAGCGGTTGACGGGGCAACTGGTAAAATCGATCACTGATCATCCCTCATCATTACAGGTATTTTGCTCTCAGGTACTCCGCCTGCTCCGGCGTGATAGCGTTGCTCCACTGGTTGGAGTTGATGGCGCCGTACAGCTCGCCCCACAGGCAGTCCATATAGGTCACCTGGTCTTTCTCCCCCCGGAGATACTCGTCCAGCGCCTTTTGCAGACTGGCCGGCAGATCCTTTTCCAGGTAGGAGCGGTCTTTCGGCTTTCCGTCCGGGGCCCGTCTTTGTTCCACCGTCATGGTCAGGAGCTGCTCCATGGGGATGTCCAGCGCGGCGGAGAGCTTGTTTAGCGTCCCGGCGCTGCACCTTGTCAGCGCCGTTTTGCCGGAACAGATGTCCGCCAGCGTGGCCCATGGGATCCCGCTGCGCTTGGAGAGCTGATAGCGGGAGAGGTTCTTTTCCCGCAGGATCTGTTGGATTGTCATATGCATCACCCGCCTCTGATTATATCGGTATCCCGATAACCAGTCAAGGGAAATCAGGCGCGGCCAGAGCAGAGCGAAATACGAGACCGCGCCATTCTCCCGGTGCGGCCACACCTGTCTGTTCATCCTGCGGTGATCTCCGGCATCTCCTGCTCCTCCTGCCGGATCTCCTGACTGATTTCTCTACTGCCCATGCTGCGGCTCCTCTCTCTTGGCCGGCGGCTGGGCGTGATGCTACTCCTGTTTCAGCTGGCCGGAGCGGGGCGGACGCTTGGGCCGTGCCGGCACCGCCTTTCTGTCCAGATACTCCCGTACCGGTTCCGGCACAGACTTTTCATAGAGCTGCCGCAGTGCCTCGTCCATGCGCTTCTGCACACTGGTGTTCTCCTTCCTCAGATAGAATTCCAGAGCCTCCAGGTGCTCCCGGTCTAGGGTGACGGTGATCTCACATTTTTCCATGGCGACAGCCTCCCATCCTTACATCGTCATGGATGGGGACAGTCCCTGCTCATCTGAAAGAAGCGCGTTCCAGTGTTCTTCCGCCTCCCGTATATAGTGGTCGGCCAGCGCCGGATTTTCTCCGAACAAAGGAACCACGTGCTGAAAGCCGTAATGCGTGCCGGGGGCGTTCTTGTCATACCGCCCCATTACATAGTGGAGGGGTACATGCTCCATGGTGAAGAACTCCCCGCGCACGGAACAGGTCAGGCGCTCCCGGTCGATGGCCTTCACAATACCGCCTCCCAGCCCAAAATCCACAGGCCCTCCATGGGGTTCCGTGTTGACAAACAGCACCGTCTCATCAAGGTGCAGCTCGTCCGCCAGCAGACGGGCCCGCATCCTGCTGATGATCTCCCCGCGGTAGATGTAAGAGACGTCTGCCTGGAAGGTCTCGCTGTCCAGCCCCATGACGGACAGGGCCTTTTCATATGCGGCTGCGATCTGTTCCTCCGTGACGCCGTTGTGGAAGAAGTGTCCGCCGTAATCTCCGAAATAGTGGGTGATGCACTCCTCCTGTGGTATCTGGAGGAGTTCCTCGTAAGTGGCCACCAGATCGGCTGTCTTGCTGGAGGTCCATGCTGTGTGCTCGGTACGGCTTCTCTCTGTCTGTTCCTGCTCATAGCACTGGCTCAGGTCAAAGCCCAGCAGCTCTATATCGTCGCGGGTCATATCCATTTCATGGTGGAGCATTTCATATAAACGGCTGTTGTCATAGTGCTCTGCGAGGTAATGAAGAATTGTGTTGATTAGCTCCTGGGTGTATTCGTTTTGCTGCATAACCGTTTCCTTCCTTCTGCCCTATGGCAAATAGCTGCGGGGATTGGTCCGTTCCCCGTTGACGCGCACTTCGAAGTGGAGGTGAGGGCCGGTGGAGCGCCCGGTAGAGCCGGACAGGGCGATCACGTCTCCGGCCTCCACCGTCCTGCCCACCGGGGCCAAAAGCTGGGAGCAGTGGCCGTACAAAGTGGACAGCCCGCTGCCGTGGTCGATGATAACGTAGTAGCCGTAGCCGCCCTGGTTATAGGCGGACGCTGTCACTGTTCCCGAGAGGGCCGCCCGGATAGGCGTGCCGGTGGGAACCGCCAAGTCCATGCCGGTGTGGCCTCGCCGCTCTCCGGTGATGGGGTCGATGCGGCTGCCGAATTCGGAGGTGACCACACTCCGCCAGTTTTCCCCGATGGGGGAACAGAAGCCGTCCGCACCGATGAACGGGACATCGGAGCCCTCAAAGCCGCTGCCGTCTCCTGTGTAGCCGTAGCGGATCAGTCTGTAGATGCTGTCCGCGTTGACACGCTGATCCTCTGTGGCCTCCACACCCATGGCGGAGCTGATATTCCGATAGACCGCCTCCAGATCCTCGATGGGTACGACCACCGTGTAGGTTTCTTCCTCCTCTGTTGTGGTCCCATCATCATGCTCCACGGTGACGGTCCGGGTGCGCGCCTCATAGGTGACAAAGCAGTCCGCAAACCGCCGGCATTCCTGTTGGCCTGGGATGTCCGCGCCGAAGTACAGAGCATAAAAAAGGGCCTTGACGCGGATATCGTCAAGGCCGTCTTCTCCTTCTGCCAGTCTGTTGCGCTCCTCAATGGCCCCGTCCAGCAGGGCAAAGCCGGAGCGCATCTCCTCTATATAATTGCGATATTCTTCGGGAGCGTTCACTGGAATCGCACCGCCGTAAAAGCACAGTTCCACGACGGAGAGATTATGACTGGCGGCGCCCGAACCCAGAGAACAGAAAAAGGCGATGAGCAGGATGATTGGGGAGAAGACGGCCACCAGCACCCAACCCACGGCCTTGCGCCCTTTCTCACTGTTCAGAAGGGCCGCGGCCGCTTTAACGGCCGCGGCAGCGGCGGCGCTCATAAACTCATGCCGCCCTTGGCTGAAGTGTCAGTCTGCCCCGGCCCGGTGTGGAGTCGCCCCAGGTATTCTTGCAGATCATCGACCTTGTCGGAGAAGACCGGCTCCCCGCGCTCCTTTGCCCATAGCCGGTATCGCTTGAAGTCCATTCTCCGATCCAGCAGAAGCTCTGCAGCCCTCCCGTCCTCCTGTGGGAATTCTCTACCGTCTCCCCAGTCCCCGCCAAGCAGGAAATATTCATCCGGCAGATGCCCCATACCCTCCACATGAGGCTTCAGCTTCTCAATGACCGCTTGCACAGTGCGGTTTTCCGATTCAATGGTTTTCATGGTGTAGCTACCTCCAACTCGCTACTTATTGCATTTACTTTTTTCTGCAAGTATGCTAGTCTATATATAGTTTAAAATTTGCTTGCTTCTCTTGTTGTTGCGTCCATCGCTTTCTGGTATCCGCTCAACTCCGTTTCTCTGATGCTTGCGTTTGTAAGCTGTGTTCTGAGTTATATCGATCAGGGGGATGTGGATAAGATGAGCAGAAGAATTCATACGGTGAGCCAGGGGATCTGCGGGACGGAGCGGCCATGGTTCTGGAGTCTGGCGGGTGTGGATCAAACGCGGCAGCAAGGGTGCGAGGATAGATTTCCCTTGGGGT
>ERZ825896.2245-NODE-2245-length-19013-cov-3.852622_pt1 | contig 19013 bp, 16 predicted proteins | sample MGYA00519858_ERZ825896 | MGnify/ENA primary metagenome ERZ825896 (study PRJEB31778, sample SAMEA3449214) | human gut metagenome | biome: human gut; feature: human-associated habitat; material: faeces | place: United Kingdom | collected 2010/2012 ...
TCATCGCGTCCATCATCAATATTGTGCTCGATATCGTCCTCGTTGTTTTCATCCCCATGGGCGTCGCAGGCGCGGCGGTCGCAACGGTCGCTTCACAACTCATCGGCGGCGTTGTATGTCTCCTCTATGTGAGCAAGCATTATGAAGTCCTCAAAATGACCCGCGAGGATTTCAAAATCAACGTGCCGTGCATCAAGCGCCTTTTAAGCATGGGTCTGCCCATGGCATTGCAGACATCCATCACGGCTATTGGCAGCGTTATTTTACAGGCATCCGTTAACTCCCTCGGCTCTACGGTCGTCGCCAGCATCACAGCGGGCAGCAGGCTCTATATGTTCTTCGCCTGCGCTTATGATGCCATGGGCGTTACCATGTCTACATACAGCGGGCAGAACATCGGTGCGCGTAAAATTGACCGTATTGGGCAGGGTGTCAAAGCCTGCAACATCGTCGGCATCATCTATTCCGTTCTGGCACTGCTCATCATCGTGTTCCTCGGCAAATGGATGCTTCTTCTGTTTGTCGATGCCGGTGAGACTGCCATTATCAATTCTGCCTATTGGTATCTTGTGTGCAGTGGCCTTTTTATGATCCCGCTGACATTTGTCAATGTGCTGCGCCTTACCATTCAGGGCATGGGGTACAGCCGCCTCGCGCTCTTTGCCGGTGTGTTTGAGATGATCGCTCGCGGCGGCGTGGGTCTGTTCCTCGTGCCGCTGTTCGGCTTCAACGCCGCCTGCTTCTCCGGCCCGATCGCATGGATCTTAGCCGATAGCTTCCTCATTCCCATGTATTACCACGTCATCCACCGTGCAAAACGCGGCGAGGGTATTTACTAAACAAAACCAAAACCGTCCTGCACGAACAAAACATGCAGCGCGAGGAGCTTTTAGTCTGCTACCCGGAGCATTGGTCCCGGCTCGTCAAAGCCATTATCGATTGAATTCCAAAGCGGCTGTTTTCGACAAGCTAAAAATCCCGTTCACCGAAATTGAACCGCACCAGATTATGCGGACAGCACTAAAAGCCCCCATGTAGGATATTGAGTTTTAAGCGGAGTGGCGCAGCGACAGCGGTGCCACTCCCGTTTTTGTTTGGATGCGTTCGTGGTTATAGAAGTAAATATACCTGTCGATCAGTTCGTTTGCTTCTTGGAACGTCTTTGGCTTGTGGCGGTAGATGCACTCTGTTTTCAGAATGGAGAAGAAATTTTCTGCCATGGCATTGTCATAAGGATTTCCTTTCCTTGACATGGACGGCGTTATGCCGTAAGATTGTGTTAGCTTGAAGTATGCTTGCGATGTGTATTGAAAGCCTTGGTCGCTGTGGAGCTGCAACTCCGCAGCGACTTTCTCTTTCTTCATTGCCAGACGAATCGTGTCCAGAACAAGATTCACAGTCTGCCGACTTGCAGTCTTGTAGGCCACAATACTGTTGTCATACAGATCTCGGATCATGGACAGATATAAAATGCCTTCTTTTGTGTGGATGTAAGAAATGTCCGTGACCCATTTCTCGTTTGGCCTGACCGCCCGGAACTGTCTGTTCAACAGATTTTCGTATTTGTGTACCTGCTGACCAAGATTTACCCATTGGCGGCGTCGGCGAACCTCAGACAATAATCCATATTTTTTCATGATTCTGAGCACAGTCTTCGGATCTCTTTGAATATTTCTGCCTTTTAACCACTTCCATACACGTCGATAGCCATAGGTCTTATCTGTCCTGCGCTGACATTCCTCGATTTCCTTTGCCACAACAGCATCGCGATCCGTCTCTCCCAGACGCTTTTTAAAGCAGTAGTAACCACTTCTGGATACCCCGAAGAATTTGCACATAACAGATATTGGGTATTCTCCCCGGTGACGGTGAATGACGGCGTACTTTGCCTTTGGCCTCACTTCCTTTCTGTGGACTGCAGAAAATCCTGCAGTAATTTCACTTCCATCTTGAGCCGCTTATTCTCATACTTATATTCCTGCAGCGTCTTTGCAGGCTTCCTGCCACGAAACTTCGGCGCACCCTTGGCGGCTTTTTTGCGTTGCCGCTTCAGCAGATTGTGAACCGGACGGTCTCCCTCCAAGCCAAGTTCCGCTTCGATTTCCCTGTGGTTCTTCCCTGATTCTAACATCTTTTCTATGGTCGGTAGTAGAACCTGCATATTGGTGTATCTTCGTTTGCTCATAATGAATCCCCCCTGATGTACTTATTATCCTACATCAGGGGGGATTTTGTCTATTGTCCTGTTTTACTGGTTCTGTTCAAAAGTGAACGGGATTTTTTACGCTCTAAATTTCCCGCCCGATGAAAATAACAGCACGAAAGGGTGTAGAAAATGAGCGAAAACACGTTATTGGAAGCAAGAAAGGCAAAGTTCCATTATGTACGGGAGCACGTAAGCCCGTACCCGGAGCGCTATGCGCGGACGCATGAGCTGTGCGAGGCGGCAAAGCTGCCGGACGGGGTGCAGGACGTGTGCGTTGCAGGGCGTGTGACGGCCATTCGACGCATGGGGAAGCTCTCGTTCGTGACGCTTTCCGACGTTGAGGGCAGGTTGCAAATTGCCGTGATGCGCGACGAAGTGGGCGAAGGTGTGTATGACTTTTTCAAGAAGGGTTTTGACATAGGCGACTTTATGGGCGCGGAGGGCGAGATGTTCACGACAAAGGTGGGCGAAAAGACGCTGCGCGCGAAGTACATCACGTTTTTAGGCAAGGCGTTCCGTCCGCTGCCGGAGAAGTTCCACAGTATTCAGGACACGGAGCTTTGTTGGCGCAGGCGGTACCTCGATTTGTGCATGAACGGGGAGACGCGCAGGCGGTTCCTTTTCAAGTCGCAGCTTGTGCGGGAGATTCGGCGGTATTTGGAGGACAACGGCTACATCGAAATTGAAACGCCGGTGCTCATCGATCATCCGTCCGGCGCGACGGCGCGGCCGTTTGTTGCGCACCACAATGCGCTTGATATGGACGTTTATCTGCGCATTGCGCCGGAGACGTATTTGAAGCGTGCCATTGTGGGTGGGTTTACGAAGGTGTTTGAGTTTGCGCGGTGCTTTCGGAATGAGGGCATGGACACGACGCATTTGCAGGATTTTACGATGCTGGAGGGCTACTGCGCGTACTATAACTACCGCGACAACATGCGCTTTTTGCAGGACATGCTGCAAACGGTCATCACGAAGATTCGGGGCAGCGCGGTCATCTCCATTAACGGCACCGAGATCGATTTCGGCGCGGAATGGGCGGTGGTGACGTTCCGCGAGCTCATTTTAAAGGACTGCGGCATTGACATTGACGAGTTTAAGACGGCGGAGGCTTTATTGCAGGAAATTGAAAGCCGGCACATTGAATTAAACTCCACCGACGACCCGAAGAAGCTTGGGCGCGGAAACCTCATCGATTTATTATACAAGAAGGTGAGCCGCCCGAAGATGATCGCGCCGACGTTTCTCATTGCGCACCCGACGGACTTGTCGCCGCTGGCGCGCGCGAATGATGATGATCCGGAGATTACGGACCGCTTTCAACTTGTCATCGTAACCGGGAAAGTCCAGCACATTGGGAGAGGCAAGGCGCTCATCCAACTCCCGGAAGGAGCCCGGATCCAGCAGCAGGGAAAGGCGCAGATAAGCGCCGATGGTGTGGTGCCGGCCGCACTGGGGACAGACATACAGGTTCTTGGCCAGTTCGGCCGCCGGCACAGCGGCCGAACAGCCGGGGCATTTGCCGGCTACCGCCTTGACCGCCCTGCGGGTAGATTTGTTCTCCCGCAGATTTTTCAGATCCATCAGGCGTTCCCGCCGCTGTAGAAATAGGTGATTGTTCATGATAGGTTCTCCTTACAAAAGGCGAATACGGCGAGAGAGGGAGTCCCGCACTACTGACGATCCCAGTTCAGCAGCTCATTCAGATGGGTGTCCAAAAAGCCAGTGTCATACCGCCCGGTCATAAAGCCGGGGTGGTAGCAGATGAGGTAGCATAGATCCGCTGTGGTGGGGCAGCCTTCGATGACCAGTTCCTCCAGGGCGCGGCGGAGCTTGCGCAGGGCCTCCAGACGGGTGGGGGCATGGACGATCACCTTGGCACACAGCGAGTCGTAGTAAGGACTGAGCGTACAGCCCGAGTAGAGGGCGCTGTCCACCCGCACACCCGGACCGCCGGGGAGATGGAGAAAGCCGATGTCGCCGGGACAGGGGAGAAAGTCCTGCCGGGGATCCTCGGCGTTAACCCGGCACTCAATGGCATGGCCGCTCTGACGCACCTCCTCCTGAGAGAGAGAGAGGGGGAGCCCCGCCGCTATGCGGAGCTGCTCCCGCACCAGATCCACCCCAGTGACAAATTCAGTGACGGGGTGCTCCACCTGAATCCGGGTATTCATTTCTATGAAGTAGAATGCCCCCTCTGAAGAGAGCACGAACTCTACGGTACCCGCGTTGGTGTATCCGGCCGCCCGTGCGGCCGCGACCGCAGCCGCGCCCATTTTGGCTCGGAGTTCAGGCGTGAGGGCTTTGGAGGGAGATTCTTCGATAAGCTTCTGGTTCCGGCGCTGTATGGAGCAGTCCCGTTCCCCCAGATGAATCATGTTTCCCTGCTGGTCAGCCAGAATCTGAAACTCAATATGCCGGGGATTGAGGATCAATTTCTCCAAGTAGACCTCGCCGTTGCCGAAGCAGGCCTCGGCCTCGCTGCGGGCGGCATCGAACAGGGCGGGGAGGTCCTCCGCCCGATCAACCCGGCGCATACCACGGCCGCCCCCGCCGGCGGAGGCCTTGATAAGCACAGGGTAACCGATGGCCTCTGCCAGAGCGGAGGCCTGTTTCGCATTGCGGACCGGTCCGTCAGAGCCCGGAACCACCGGTACGCCGCTTTTCTGCATCAGGGCCCGTGCGGCGGCCTTGTTCCCCATCCTCCGGATTACAGAGCCTGAGGGGCCGATGAATTTGAGCCCGTTCTGCTCACAGAGATCGGCGAAGTCGGGATTTTCCGACAGAAAGCCGTAGCCGGGGTGAATGGCGTCGCACCCGGTGGCCCGTGCGGCGGTGATGAGCGCCTCTTGGTTCAGATAGCTGTCGGCGGCCCTGGCGGGGCCGATACATACCGAGCGGGTTGCCATCTGGACATGAAGGGATCCCTCGTCGGCAGTGGAGTAGACGGCCACCGTCTCGATCTCCAACTCCCGGCAGGCCCGGATAACCCGAACGGCGATCTCACCCCGATTGGCGATCAATACGCGCTTAAACATAACCTCACAGCTCCTTAATGCGGAACAGCGGTGCACCGAAGGCGGCCAGATCTCCGTTTTCCATCAAAACTTCCTCAATGACACAGTCGCAGGGAGCGGGCACCTCACTCATCATCTTCATGGCCTCCAGCACACAGACTGTCTGGCCCTTTTTGACGGTGTCGCCAACCCGGACGAAAGGGTCCTCTCCAGGCGCAGGCGCGGCGTAAAAGGTCCCCACCAGCGGGGCCTTGAGGATGGTTCCGGAATCAGCGGGGGCGGGCATGTCGGGGGCAGGGGTGGTGGTCGGGACGGCAGAGGGGGAGACACCGCCCTTCTCCAAGCGGAGGCGCGTTTTGTCCATCTCCAACTCCAGCACGGCTGCCGGAGAGCGGTCAAACCGGTCCAGTAGAGCAAAAATATCCTTCAGTTCCATGGGTTAGCCCTGATGCTCCTCCAGGTAGCGGACAATGTCGCCTACGGTTTTGACCTCAGCCAGAGCCTCGTCAGGCACAGCGATGCCCAGAGTCTCCTCAATGGCCATGTTCAGCTCGACAGCATCCAGGGAATCCGCCTCCAGATCCTCAGCCAGCCGGGCCTCCATCGTGACCTGAGACTCGTCGCAGTTCAGCGTCTCGACAATAATTGCCTTCACCTGTTCAAACATGTAAATCGTCTCCTTTTTATTTCAGTAATCAGCACATGTTATTTCAATCATTTTATTTAAATAAATTTAATTAAAATGATTTAAGCGCATTTTACCAGAGCGGGACCAAATGTCAATTGTGAATTTAAACAAAATATGGCTGAAGGGCTGAAAAAGCCCCCTGCGGAGCAGGGAGCTCCGCAGGGGGTGAGCCGAAGGTTTTATTCAGCGGGTTTGGCGTCAGGTAGAGGTTCCGGTTCCGTACTTTGGATAGATTCCACGGGTGTCTCCGGGCACAGACGCCGAAGCAGGGGAGCCAGCGGGCGCCGGATTAGGCCAATGACCCTTCCCACCACGACGGCGGTGATGACGGTTCCCTCGCGAATACCCGACAGGCCGCCCAAAAAGAGAAAGGACAGTGCAATGGCGACGCCTACCACAAGACAGTCGATGATCATTTTTGTATTGTGAAAGGGGAGCCCGGTTTTGGAGGAGATGGCCAGGGACAGGCCCTCCATCGGCATGGGCAGCAGTTTGACACTGACGTACAGGTGGACTCCGATGGCGATCAGCACAACGCTGACAGCCAGCATGGCCAGCCGTCCGGCATAGGTGGGGATGGCAAAATCACCGATGATCCACTTGGCCAGATCTGTAAAATAGCCGAAGACAAAAGAGAATACAATCTGGACCAGACTGACGGGCCTGAAGGCCCGGCGGAGAATCAGTGCCTGCAGCAGGATATAGACTGCGAAGACACCCGCAATACACAGGCTCATGGGAAGATTGAGAATGAGGCTGAATATGTAGGGCAGCGAGGAAACTGGAGAAACACCCAGGTTGGAATTGATAGAGATGGCCACGCCCATGGCCAGCAGGAAAAGCCCCAGCAGATAAACAAGAAGGCGGCAGAGGAGACGAAGCTTAGCTCCGTTTTGCTTCATAAATTTACCACACCTCCGACCGTACAGGTCAATCTCAAAAAAATAATGGATTTTATTTATTGTATCGCCGTATTTTGCCTTTGTAAAGCACAAATTGATAGGTGTGAGATCCATATGACGCAATTAGCGCTCTGACAAAATTAACAAGATGCGGTTGCTTTTTCACTAGGGAACCGCTATAATTTGTACGGATACAAATGTGGTCTACGCAACATGGAGGTGCGATTCATGAAACTGAAACGATTTGCGGCCCTTGCTCTGACCCTGGCGGTGGTTCTGACGCTGGTGACGATACCTGCCGGAGCTGCCAACTTTACGGATCTGACCGGCCACTGGTCCAAGGAGGATGTGGAGGATGTGGCCGATCGGGGCCTGGTAAAGGGATATACCGACGGGTCCTTTCGGCCTGATAATAAAATGACGTACTGCGAGGCGCTTCTTTTCTGCTCCCGGGCAACGGGGCTGACCGCCTCTGTCAAGGCCCAGATCGCCGCCGATTGGGCAGATGAAATGGAAGATCTCCTGCCCTCCGATATGCTCTCGTGGGCCTCTGAAGAGATGGCGGTATGTCTGGAGACAGGCGTTATCTCCGCTACAGAACTCAAGGCGCTGAAGGATGCAGGAAGTCTCTCCAAGTCCATTACCCGGGAGACGCTGGTCATGTACCTGACCCGTGCCATGCAGCTGGAGCCTTTGGCAGAGAGCCTTACTTCCTATAATACTACCTTTGACGACAGTACCTCTATTTCCGCAGCGCTGCGCCCTTACGTATACCTGCTCAACAGCTATGGCATTATCAAAGGAAATGAGTCCAACCAGTTTATGCCCAAGGGCTCTCTGACCCGGGCCGAAATGGCCACTATGCTGCGCCGGGCGGTGGACTTCATGGCAGATCGGGGGATCGTTACCGAACTGCCCGCCTATACCAGCAATACGTGGAGCGGAGGTATTATTTCGGCGGTCAATACCGGAAGCGACGGCGCGACCCTGCTCACCTTGAACAGCGAACTCAGCGGCGTGAAGAGTGTTACAATCCCCGCTTCGGCTCAGATCTACAAGAACAACATGCTTACCACGGCCTCGTCCCTCAAGACCGGTGAATATGCCCGGGTGAACTTCAACACCTCTGGCACCGCTACTTCCGTACGCCTGGGCGGGTCTCTGACAACCTACACAGGTACGGTGTCCGCACTGACCAGGGACGAGATTACCATCGCATCCAGCGGCACCACAAGGCGTCTGCCGATTGACCGCTTTACCGAGGTCCAGGTGGGCAGAGAGGTGGGGAACTCCTCGTTGCTGGATCTGAATGCCGGGTACACGGAAGCCACCTGCCTGGTGGATGAGATGGGACATCTGGCCGGCGTCAGACTCATCGGCGGAGGTCAGGAAGAGAAGGGGATCATCACCGATGTGGGGAGCGCCTCAGGCGGACAGACGCTTCAGGTATCCAGTTTTAACGGCGTCATTACCCGCTATACCATTCCAACGGGCACTCCGGTGTCAGTAAACGGCCTGGTGAGTGCCCTGAGCAGCAGTCAGGTTGGCAAATATGTCTCGTTGCGAATTGACAGCGACAGCGGTGAGATCACCTCAGTGGCGGTAGACACGGTGTCCAACTATGTTCAGGGAGCAATTAAGACGGTGGCCTCCACCGTCAGCCCCCGGACCATTACGCTGTCCGACGTCTCCACCAACAGGGCCACCACTTATGAGGTGGCAGACAGCGCCTTGGTTACTTATGAGGGAAAAGATATCGCTTTCCGCAATGTAAAGAGCGGCTGGTTTGCTACCTTGATGGTCTCAGGGAACCAGGTGGTCATGCTGGATGCCTACCCCGGCTCTGCCACGACCGAGGGTACGATTTCCGCCATCCTATATGGATCTGATACCACGTCCATTGATGTGACGCTGGAGGATCAGAGCGTGGTCACCTATATCATTGATATGAGTGACCTGCCCATTATTTACCGGGATGACAAGGAGAGCTCCATTGACAAGCTGAGAGTGGGCGACGAGGTTGTGGTCACCGTCCGGTATAATGTTGTGGAGGAAATCGAAGCAGTTCCTCAGAGCGCCAATGTCTCGGCCACCATTACCCGCATTACCATGGAGAGCGGCGGGATGACGGTGGATGTCAAGCTGTCCAACGGCGGCAGTGAGAGCTATGAGCTTGGCAACAGCGTCTCAGTGATTAAGGGAGGCAAGGCCGCCTCTATTTACGAGCTGAAGCCCGGAGACCAGATCTCCATGGCAGTGGTCAGCGGACAGGTAACTACCGTAGAGGTGGAAAAATCCTCGGAGAATAACACGGCCCTTACTGGAACCGTCATCTATACCAATACCGCCGACCAGGTGGTCATTCTTCAGATTTCTGATGGGTCTGTGGTCAACGTTGACGCCTCCAGAGCCGAACTCCGTGAGGCCAATGGTGAGATCTTCTATTTCAACGGCCTGGAAAAGGACGATGCGCTCCAGGTGTTTGGCGCCTATTCCGGCGGGACCTTTATGGCTACCATTATTATCCGCACATCCTAAAACAATACGCGCAGAAACATCCCCGGCAATGGCTGGGGATCGCAGGAAAAGAATAGCAGCTTTTTGTGGAAACGGCATGGCAACAGCCATGCCGTTTCCTGTTTGCTCCGCCCCTCGCCGGGACAGGCATGCTTCCGTCCGGTATGGAGCGGTGTTACATCGGGTGTGGAATGGTAAAGCCGAACGCAACGCCCGACCTTGTGTTTCGAACAGAACACCTGCCGCCGTGGAGTTCTATGATGCTCCTTGCAATGGCAAGGCCAAGACCGGTGCCGCCTCCGGAGCGGGATTCGTCCACCCGGTAGAAGGTGTCCCATATTTTGCTGCGCGCTTCACTTGACAGCGGAGCGCTGTCATTTTCAATGGAAAACAGGGTGTCAGAACGCCCGTTTTGAATCTTCACTGTGATATGCCCGCCGGCAGGGGTGTATTTGACGGCGTTTGTTGCAAAATTTTCGATAACCTGGGCCATCCGGCCTTCATCTGCCGTAATCGTAAAATCGTCGGGAAACAGAAATTCGATCTGGAGCTCTTTCGCCTGTGCCGCCCGCTCCAACTTGTCAAAGATCGAGCGTGTAAGCGAAGGGAGTGAGAAGTCGTCTCGGGATAGCTTGACCTTTCCGGCCTCCAGGCGGGACAGGTCAAGCATTTCCAAGACCATGCCGTCGGTTCGCGCCGCCTCTGAAAGAATGACGTCGATATATTTGTCCCGCTTGTCCTCGGCGATGTGCTCTTTTAAGCCTTCCGCATAGCTGTGGATAACGGCCAGAGGCGTTTTTAGTTCATGGGCAATATTTGAGGTCATCTGCCGGCGGTTTTGTTCGGCGGCTTTGGTATACTCCAAAGCGGTGTTCAAGCGGGTAATCTCATTTTTGCTGAGACGCAGTTCATTCTGTGTGATTTGGTAATGTTCACTCAATTCAAAGGGCTCAGACCACTTTGGCGCGTTATCCCGCAGAGCGGGCAAATGTACCCAGCCGGAAGCGATGCCTTGGTTGATTTGGCAGAGAGGATGTATCAGGTTTTTTCTCATGCTGCGGCGCAGCATGAGAAAACCGGCAATCGCCAGCAGTCCCGTCAGAAGATACGCATTTCGCAGAAAGCGGATCGCGATGCGGATAGGGCTTGCCTGCACCGCTGCCATCAGCGTGAAATCCGGCTCAGGGTAGGGCTCATCAGGCTCCCAATCAGAATCGTCTGTAAAGCTTCGCTCACTGAAGATGATGAGATTCCAAAGGCTGAACTGAGAGGCTCCTTGATAGAAAACGGCAGCTCCTTGATCAAGGTAGCAGTCCATGCTCAACAGCAGGTCCAACAGGCTCTCATGAGTCTCCTCACGGTATCGCACACGGCTGCCTTTATCGTATAACTCCATCTCAGGGCTCAAGGCATAGATGGTAACCAAATCCAGTTCAGAAGCAGCCTCTGAGGCATTATCAAATTGGACGTCCCACTCCAGCAGACCCATATTATCAAGCATGCCAAGCGTATGTTCCGGCACATGGCTTGTCCCTGATGCAGAGACCGTTGCCGTCTTTCCGTCATCAGAGACCTCGAAGGCCGACACTCCGGCCTCTCCATGAAGCTCCGATGTTTCTTCAGGGGCAAACGCTTCCAATGCGCGATAATAGGCGCTGTCGTCTATGACGGCAAGCGCATACGGTTCGAATCGGCTCCCGTCAAAATAACCCGTGAGACGCAGTGCGCGATAATCGTAAAGACTGTTTGCCTCGGCATAGGCGGTACGAAAAATGCGATACCGCTCATCGCTTTCCTCACTCAGATCGATCCACCCATAGCCCTCGGTGGGCATCGTCTTGCCTGCACGGCTCCATCCCTGCTCCGTCACATAAGGGAAATAGATAAAATCACCGCTTTGATGAAGCGGCTTTCCCTCGGAATCAAGAAAAGTAATTGCTGTGCTGCAGGTTGCGAATTGATCGCAATAGACGCTCCACTGGTTCTCTGGCGGATAACCGGTAAACGAAGGAGCAGATACCGTGACGCCGCCACTTGCCAGGGACTCCAGCATGCCGTATTCAATGGCGCCGGGTATTTTTTTGCGCTCCTGCAGCTCGGTCTTGCTTCCATACGTATAGAGAAATTCAAGCCCACCGCACCGCCCGGCATATTCCGGAAAGTCAAATCCTGCACTGACCAGATCGGCAAAAATATACTGCGCTGTTCCATAGGTCATGATAGCCGCACACAAAAACCAAAGGCAAAGGATGAGAGCTCCGAGACGAACACTGAGGGCAGTCAATGAACGAATCCGTTTCTTTCTCACCATCAATCCTCCAATCTGTATCCAGCTTTAATCACGGTTTTGATGCAGGCGGCGCGTTCGCCCAGTTTTTCCCTCAGACGCTTGATATGAGTATCGACCGCCCGGGACTCGCCTTCGTAATCGTATCCCCAGCATTTGACCAAAAGCTGCTCCCTGCTCATGACCATATTTCTATTCTGCATGAGGCAGCGCAGGAGGGCGTATTCTTTTGGCGTTAAAAGGATCTCTTTTTTACCGATAAACACTTTTCTGGCGGAGAGCACAAGCGTAATGCCGCTTACCTCCATGCGGTCTCCGGCAAGCATATTGCGCTGATTGCGCTTAATGAGCGCCGCCGTTTTGGCGTAAAGGACAGACATCGTAAACGGCTTTGTAACATAATCATCTGCGCCCAATTCATAACCGAGCAGCTTATCTTCTTCATCAGACAGGGCAGTAAGGAAAATAATCGGGATGTCATTTGTCCTGCGCACTGCGCGGCATACGGAGAGACCGTCCAGTTCCGGCATCATGATGTCGAGCAAAACCGCATCAAACGCAGCCTTATCAATCAGATCGAGAGCCTGTACCCCATTGCTGGCTTCGGTGGGGAAATCCCCCTTGCTGCTGAAATAGTCGCACAGCACTTCCCGCAGTTTCGCCTCGTCTTCTACAATTAAAATTTTGTTGTTCATAACGCTGCCCCCTTTGCCCCTACTATAAAAAACCGCTTTGTATTCTCTGTGTCAATCGGGCTTAGAGAAAAAATATATTTTTATTATACGATACATCAACCGCAAAAAACAGCCAGCGCTACGTTTAGTCACGGGCGCAAAAAAACGGGTACCCGGTTTTTATACCGGATACCCGTTGTCCTGCCCCACCCCCTCTAAGAGGTGCCATAGTCGTCTGTTTATCAAATTACTTTTCTATGAGCGCACATCAGAGGCCGGGGCGGAGTTTTACCGCAGGTCCAGCGCCTCGGCTGGCACGCCCAGCAGCAAAAGCGTCCCTGCGACAGACAGGAAGAGCAGCGGGTCCTGCCCGACGGGAAAGGGGAGGACCAGTTCCTGGCGCTCCACGATATCCCCTGCCAGGGTGACCAGCTCCCGCTGGAGCGCCAGACAAATCTGATCGCCCTCCAGACTGGAGAAGGTCAGCGTATCTTTGGGAGAGGTTCCGTAGCTCACAGCGCAGCCGGTGCGCAGGCTCCGGGCCAGAGGGCCTGCCGCTCCGTGGATCAGCACGGTGCTGCAATCTACCGCTCCCGCGCCTGCGCAACCCACGGCGTCGGGAGCCGCCACCAGAAGATCCAGCTTGCGGCCGGTAAACTCCGCCGGGTGCCGTCCCCGCCGCAGTTCGGCCTGCGCCGTCTTGGAGGAGAGTATCTTGTAAAGCTCCTCGTCTCTGGCCCAAATACCTACAGAAAACAAACCGATCGCCACCTTGCCGTTACATACAGAATGACCATGAGCGGGCAAACAGAAGAGCGCTGCGATTCCGCAGAAATAGAGACAGTACCCTGCGGTGCAAAGAGCCCAGCGTAAATACATCAGAGAAAGTTTGCGCGTTTTTTTCCATTCTATGCGGCTCAGCTGCGCTGTACCCTTGACTTTTGGTGCAGGAGTGCATAAAATACATTCTGTTACACAATCGCTATTTTAACTGCAAAGGATTGAGATAAATGGCACAGGACAAGAAGCAGGTGGAGCAGATCACCGACATGGAGGTGGACTTTGCCAAGTGGTTTACCGACGTGTGCAAAAAGGCTGAGCTCATCGACTACTCCAGTGTGAAGGGGATGTTTATCCTCCGGCCTTACGGATACGCCATCTGGGAGAACATCCAGCGCATCATGGACGCTGAGTTCAAAAAATACGGCCATGAGAACGTATACCTCCCCATGCTGATTCCCGAGTCGCTCCTCCAGAAGGAGAAGGACCATGTGGAGGGGTTTGCCCCTGAATGCGCCTGGGTGACTTACGGCGGCAGCGAGAAGCTGGAGGAGCGGCTGTGCATCCGGCCCACCTCTGAGACCCTGTTCTGTGAGCACTACAAGAACATCATCCACTCCTGGCGGGATCTGCCCAAGCTCTATAACCAGTGGTGTTCGGTCCTGCGTTGGGAGAAAACCTCCCGTCCCTTCCTCCGCCACCGGGAGTTCCTGTGGCAGGAGGGACATACCATGCACGCCACCGCTGAGGAGGCCCGGGAGGAGACCCAGCGGATGCTGAACGTCTATGCCGACTTTATGGAGCATGTGCTGGCCATGCCGGTGGTCAAGGGACAGAAGACCGACAAGGAGAAGTTCAACGGCGCCGAGGAGACCTATACCGTGGAGTGCATGATGCACGACAAAAAGGCCCTCCAGGGCGGCACCTCCCACTACTTTGGGGACGGCTTTGCCCGGGCCTTTGACATCACTTTTACAGGCAAGGACAACCAGCCCCACTACCCCCACCAGACCTCCTGGGGCGTGTCCACCCGTATGATCGGCGGCATCATTATGACCCACGGCGACAACAGCGGCCTGGTGCTGCCCCCCCGGGTGGCCCCCATTCAGGTGGTGGTCATCCCAGTGGCTCAGCATAAGGAGGGGGTCATTGAGGCCAACCGGGCGGTTATGGACCGCCTCATTGCCGCCGGGTTCCGGGTGAAGATGGACGACTCCGACCAGTCTCCCGGCTGGAAGTTCGCTGAGTACGAGATGAAGGGCGTGCCCCTCCGGTTGGAGCTGGGCCCCAAGGACATGGAGAAGAACCAGTGCGTTCTGGTGCGTCGGGACAGCGGCGAGAAGGTATTTGTCTCCCTGGACGGCATTGAAGAGACTGTGGGGACGATGCTGGATGCCATTCACGACGGCCTTTATGCCAAGGCAAAGCGGAATTTGGAGGACAACACCTACGCCTGTGCCAGTCTGGAGGAGGTCAGAGAGAAGATGGCCGCCCAGGGCGGCTTTGCCAAGACCATGTGGTGCGGCGACGAGGCCTGTGAGCTGCGCATGAAGGAGGAGGCCGGGGTCACCTCCCGGTGCATCCCCTTTGCCCAGGAGCACTTGGGCGACACCTGCGCCATCTGCGGAAAGCCCGCCAAACACATGGTATACTGGGGCGTGGCTTATTAAGCAAAAAATGAAATCCACCCCCGGGCGCGCTCAGCGCCCGGGGGTGGATTTTTTGTCCGGCTGCTTCAGTTGGCATGGGGAAAGCCAGTGCCGAGGCGCTCTGGAGCACATCCCGGACGGCGGATAGTGCTTCGCAGCAGACATTGCGCTACCATCACCTATAAGGGATATATCTGATTCTGTCTTTAGGCAAACAGAGAGCCAGCATCTAAAGTGGCCCTCTTCTCATTGACTTATGATGAAGGCGAATGAACGTAGGCAATCAGTGACACATAGCAGCCAGCATAAACGGATGAAAGTCTTTCACGATATTCCGACAAGCCTATTTCAACATATGGCGAAATGAAAATGCCTTCAAAATCCCTGAAATAAATCGTCATATGAACATTGCAATACCCGACGGAGCGCAGCAAGTTCACTTACCCGTATGTTATAAGTGCCGCTCTCTATATGGGCATAAAAATCACGGGACATATTAACCCCTAAGACTTGTAGCTTTGCAGATACCTGCTCTTGAGTATACCCAGCTTTAAGTCGTAAACTGCGAATGTTAGTGCCTATACAATAGTCCTGTTTAATTTTCTGCTCCATGGATACCCCTCCTCAACTGGAATGTGTGAAAATCCACACACTTTATAGTTGATTATAGTAAAATTATCCCGTATAATTGTGTGGAATACCACACAAGGAGGGCTAACAATGAAAAAGGGCAGCAAAAGAACGCTTAGACTTCAAAACTGGATAATCAATAACTATGAAGACTGGTGTACTATCTGCGGAACAGGCAAATCTCCTATTAGTGAGCAAGAATTTATGCGATTAGGAGAAGCACTTACTAACATTGGCTTTGAGGAAATTACCCTGGTTTTGTTGCAATGCCATTATTATGCAGTACAAGACAGAGCTGAAAAGAAAATGAAAGTCATTGCTGAACTCTATGAAGATGAATTAAAAAAGGGGGGCCTAGACCCAGAAGAAATACTACGGACACTGAGTGGAAACTGAAGGTTGGATATTTATTCTGTTAGGCCTGACCGACATAAGGGAAGCCTAGCCCCGCAAAAAAGGTTGAACAAATTGACGGTTGATTTTTTGAAAAGGCGGGTTTATAATGTCACCAAACATTTGACGTGAGGTGCACCTATGAACCGATCCGCCCTCACAACTGCATCCTTTGCGTTTTCCTTTGGCTGGGCTCGATTTACGGGCGCCGGCTATTTTGCGTTGGGAAAAAGCAAAGGGTGAAATGAATGAGAGGGATCGTATCAGGTCCTCTGTATCTCCGCTGGTAAGTTTGAGGAGCGCTCATTGATTTCATCAATGGGCGCTCTTTTATTGTAGTTGAGAAAGGATGTTATACGAATGGTAGTCGTCATGAAACCCGGCACAAAAAGAGAGGATATCGACAGCCTGGTGGCCAAGTTTAAAGAGATGGACCTGGATGTGGGCGTGACCAACGGCGTGGGATGCACCATTCTGGGATTGGTAGGGGACACCACTGCTGTGGACATGGACAAGATCTCCATTAACCCCCACGTGGAGCGGGTGATGCGGGTCCAGGAGCCCTACAAGAAGGCCAACCGCAAGTTCCACCCCGAGGACACTGTGGTACGTGTAGGGAACGCCGAGATCGGCGGGGGCAGTTTCTCGGTGATTGCCGGACCCTGCTCGGTGGAGTCCGAGGCTCAGATCATCGAGGTGGCCGAAGACGTAAAGCGATCCGGGGCCGCCCTCCTGCGAGGCGGAGCTTTTAAGCCCCGGACCTCCCCTTACTCGTTTCAGGGCATGGGCCTGGAGGGACTGGACCTGCTGCTGGAGGCCAAGGCGGTTACAGGACTGCCCATCGTCTCTGAGATCATGGCTCCCCGGTATGTGGACGCCTTTGAGGAGAAGGTGGATCTGGTTCAGATCGGGGCGCGGAATATGCAGAATTTTGACCTTTTGAAGGAAGCGGGCAAGATGTCTAAGCCCATCCTGCTCAAACGCGGCCTGTCCAGCACTTATGAAGAATGGGTGATGTCCGCCGAGTATATCATGGCGGGGGGCAATGAGAACGTCATCCTCTGCGAGCGGGGCATCCGCACCTTTGAGACTTACACCCGCAACACTCTGGATGTGTCCGCCATCCCTGCTATCAAGCGTATGAGCCACCTGCCTGTCATTGTGGACCCCTCCCACTCCGCCGGGATGTACTGGATGGTGGAGCCTCTGACTATGGCTGCCATCGCTGCCGGAGCCGACGGCCTTATCATCGAGGTCCACAACGATCCTCCCCATGCCAAGTGCGATGGACAGCAGTCCCTCACGCCTGAAAACTTTGACGCCCTGATGGGCAAGGTAGGGACAATGGTTGACCTGATGGGGAAGAAGCTGATAAAATAAACGTCCAGCATTGAGACGCCGCCGCATAAAGCGGAGGCGCGGCAGCGCCGGTCACATCCGCTTGAATCATTCGTCTGGGGGCGCCCCGCCCGCCCTAGAAAGGAGCATTCCATGAAAACGCTGACCGTAGACCTGCCCGGCCGGGCATACGACATACACATTGGGCGCGGCCTGCTGAACGAGGCTGGGGAGCGCTGCCGGGCAGTGCTGCCTAAGGCGGAGCGGCTGGCGGTGGTCACCGACTCCACCGTGGGGCCCTTGTATGGAGAGCGTCTGGTGAAGAGCATGGAGGCGGCCGGATATCAGGCCGCGCTGATTCCCGTCCCCGCCGGCGAGGGCTCCAAGACGGTACCCATGCTGGAGCGGCTCTACAACGCTTTCATGGACTTCGGTCTCACCCGTACCGACGCCGTGGTCGCCCTGGGCGGCGGCGTGGTAGGCGACCTGGCGGGCTTTGCCGCCGCCACCTACCACCGGGGCCTGCCCTGCATTCAGGTGCCCACCACCCTGCTCGCGGCGGTGGATTCCTCCGTGGGAGGCAAGACCGCCGTAAACCTTCCCGGCGGCAAAAATCAGGTGGGCGCGTTTCACCAGCCCGCCCTGGTCCTCTGTGACCCGTCCCTGCTGGAAACGCTGCCGCCCGCAGAATATCAAAACGGCTGCGCCGAAATTATCAAGTGCGCCCTGCTGCAAAGCCAGTCTCTTTTCCGCGCCATCGCCGAAAGGCCCGTTTCCCGCCAGTGGGAATCCGTTATCGCCGCCTGCGTGGAGATAAAGGGCGATTTCATCCAAAGCGACGAATTTGACACCGGTCGGCGGCGGCTGCTGAACCTGGGCCACACCGTAGGCCACGCCATCGAGGCCGTCTCCGGCTATACCGTCCCCCACGGCCCGGCTGTGTCTATCGGCATGGCCACCGCCGCCCGGGCCGCCTGCCGCCGGGGGCTCTGCGCCCCGGAGACCCTTTCCTCTTTGGAAAATCTCCTGGCCGCCTACGGCCTGCCCACCGCCACCGACTATACGGCCCAGGCCCTGGCCGCCGCTGCCCTGGCCGATAAAAAGCGCCGGGGCGATACCCTGCCCCTGGTGCTGCCGGAGGCCATTGGGCGCTGCCGTTTGGAGCCGGTTCCCGTAAGTGAGCTTCCCGACTGGTTCCGGGACGGAGGGCTCCTATGAATCGGGTTCTCTCTCCCGGCCCCCGCACGGGCCGCGTCACCGTCCCCGGCTCCAAGTCCCGGGCCCACCGGCTCTTTCTGGCTGCCGCCCTGGGCCGCACCCCGGTGCAGCTTACCTGCCGGGGCCTGTCAGGCGACCTCCTTGCCACCCTCTCCTGCCTAGAAGCCCTGGGCGCGCAGGTGGAAAGCGTAAAGGGCGACCGCTTCACCCTTGTCCCCCTCTCCGCCCCTCCGACGGGAGAAATCCTCCTGCCCTGCGGCGAGAGCGGCACCACCCTGCGCTTTCTGCTGCCCCTGGTGGGGGCTTTGGGCGCAGAAGCCGTTTTTCAGCGCCGAGGCCGCCTGCCCCGGCGTCCTCTGGAGCCGCTGCTGGCGGAGCTGACGCGCCACGGCATGACCATCCGGGCCCAAGGTGATGACCTGCTTGTACGGGGACAACTGACCCCCGGGGACTATACCCTCCCGGGCCACATCTCCTCCCAGTTCATCTCCGGTCTGCTGCTGGCCCTGCCCCTGCTGCCGGGCCATAGCACCCTCACCCTAACCTCTCCGCCCCAGTCTGCCCCCTACATTGCCCTGACGGAGCAGGTCTTGCGCCAAGGGGGCGTCAAACTGCACCGAGGCGAAAATGCATACGCAATTCCCGGCGGCCAAGGCTACGCCCTCCCCTCTCCCCAGGTCGTGGAGGGGGACTGGTCCGCCGCCGCCCCTTTTC
>ERZ825896.2246-NODE-2246-length-19011-cov-7.529753_pt1 | contig 19011 bp, 12 predicted proteins | sample MGYA00519858_ERZ825896 | MGnify/ENA primary metagenome ERZ825896 (study PRJEB31778, sample SAMEA3449214) | human gut metagenome | biome: human gut; feature: human-associated habitat; material: faeces | place: United Kingdom | collected 2010/2012 ...
ATAGACGTCGCCATGACAAGTATCGAGGCACTGACCATGCCTGTCGGTACGGACATAACAATCTTCGGCGGAAACGTGGATAGAATATCCCTGGCCATTGCAATTTCAAGATACGCAAAGATGCTGACCGGTGCAACCTTGACGGGTGTCGGCGTTATGAAGCTGATACTTCTCGTTATTGCCGGTTTCGGCTTCTCTACTCTCTGGTTCTCCGCGTTCATTGATGCAATAGTAGCTGTTGCCGCGTCGCTGGTTTCCATCATGGCATACAACGGGGAAATCCGGCAGCCGAAAAAGGGCAAGCACGAAAACTGAATCAAGTCAAAATTCAAAAGGCACGACCCATAGGGTCGTGCCTTTTTACATGCTATCTTTCACTGTCAGCGAGTAATCACAGCCCCAGAAGGAAGATATTCGCGTCTGTGCTGAAATTGGAGACGCTGTAGCAGACGAGCACCTGGTCAAAGTCGTACTGTTCAATGTAGGCCTTGAGACTGGCGCGGTAATAGCGAAGGTCAAGGACGTGTATCTCGGAGTAGTCCTCGAGCAGGAATGGGATAAGGCTGTCTGTATAGGAATCGCGGATGATGAGCAGGCTAGGCTTGCCTTCGGCGCCTGTTACTATCTCGTGCAAGGGGCAGTTGCCGCCCATGAACATGGAGTATTTGTCCTTCTTCTCGAGGTAGCTAAAATCGTATAGCTTGCCGTCCACGGGACTACCTTCGGGGTAACTCGTGACCTTAAGGGCTTCTGGGGCGTTCACAAATATCTCCATGCTGTCCGGCTTATAAAGCTGACCGTAGCCGGTGCCGTAATTGCGGATCGCGAACGATTCTTCGACCGGCTCAAGCGCTAAGTAAACGCCCCGATATTCTCCGTTGACGGAGACCTTGGCGTAGTTGTAAAGACTGGCGTTCGCCCCTAAAAAGGCGAACATGTCATAGCAGAGCGCTTCCTTCATCATCGTCGCATCGCTGTAATTGTTGTTCAGCACCAGTTTGCTGAGTCCGTCGCAGCTTTGCCCATCTACGTATTCGTCGAACTTAATTTTGAAGCTGTAGCGGTCCGAATCGCTGGACGCCACCATAGAAAGGCTGGTGTTGCCCTTGGCACGCAGTCCCACATGCTCGTAGGTCGTGCCGTTGACCGTCACATCGCAGTCGTAGTATTCCTCAGAAGTCGCATTTTCTAAGAGCGCCGCCCAATTGTCCTCGCTGATATCGATATCGACCTCGATGACCGAAGAAGTATCGAAAAGCGTGTTTTGATAAGTCATGCTGAGCCCGTCGCCCATCTGCGCCGAGGCAGCAGACCAATAGCCCATGAATCCGAGCAGTGCGAGAATCGCGGCGAGCAGCAGCGCCAAAATGCCTTTGCCGATATGTGGATTGTCAATCATAAAAAACTCCTTTTGCCGCATGGAAAAGCCGCGGCTTTTCGGGCGGTCTTAGCGTGTCAGGACATGTATTCGCCGTTATAGCTGACCAGCGCGGCGCTTTCGACTCCATTGATCTCAGAAAGTCGGTTGATGAACGCGGTCGAGGCATCCTTGAGTCTGACCTCACAGGAAAGCTCGATATTGCCCGGTGTGACGGTTTTTGCTTTAACGATCGCTTTGTCCGCGGAAGTCTTGACCAACTGCATGGCAGCCGCCTCGCCTGCCTCATCTGTCAGACGCAGAATCAGCATGTAAGGACTTTGATGCGTTTTGCGGCTCGCAAAAATCCAGAGAATCAGTCCGATGATGGCGGAGCCGATGAGCGCGAGCGGGAGCAGACCCGCGCCGACCACGATGCCGGAAGCAATCGACCAAAAAAGATATACGATCTCAATCGGTTCCTTGATCGCCGCGCGGAAACGAACGATGGAGAGTGCGCCGACCATGCCCAAAGAAAGAATGATATTCGAGGTGACCGCCATGATGACGAGGGTCGTGACCAGCGAGAGGCCGATCAGCGTCAGGCCGAAGCTTGTGGAATAGAGAATGCCGGGGCTGGTCTTTTTGTAGACCAGGAAAATAAATAACCCAAGGATGAGTGCGCAGAGCATACCGAGCAGGGTGTCCGTCACCGAAAAATCGGTCACGCTTTCCAAAAAGCCGGATTTAAAAATGTCGTTAAAAGTCATAGGAATACCTCCGTAAATCAATTCTATTTGAAAATTTGAAAAAGACGAAAAAGCTCTCGCAAGGGAATCTGAATTTTCCATGTGCGCGCAGCGCGTATGGAGGATCGCAGCCTCACAAGACGCGCTTCAAGGCGCAGACAGGAAGCGCTGCGCGTCAGCCGAAGCCGCGGCACCGCGCGTATTTGGAAAAAGCCTGCAAAGTGCCGCAATACGGCTGCAGTGCCGCACGAATGACATCGGGCAAAAACACATCATATTTGAGTTCGAGAATGATGCCGCCCTGCTGTGGGCTGCTGCACAGCGCAAGTGCCGCGTCATCGAGAAACGCGTCTGCGGACAGACCGGTGCAGAGATTGCAGTCAAAGGTGACGCGGACGTTTCCGGGCGCGTAGATGAACGGCACGCGGCTGTAACGCACGACGGTACGCGGACGCAGCAGCTGTGTCCGCGCTTTGAACGCCAGTTCCGCCAGCAGCGGCCGCTCGCTTTGCGCGAGCATCCAATCACGCTGTCCGGTAAGAAGCAGCTTGCACTCGGCGAGCGTGAGCGGTGCCGCGTTTTTGAGACAAAGACCCGCGTGTTTTTGCTTTTTCTCCAAAAAAACCTTTTCGGGTGCGCTGCCGTAATAGCGAAGACGGAATTTTTCCCGTTGATTGAGACCGTCTCTTTTTTCGCGCAGAGCCTTGTCGAAACAGTTGTCGAAGTACAGGCTGGTAATCAGGTATTGTCCATCCTGATCCGCGTGCGGGTCCGGCTGCATGATCGTGCGCAGCATGCGCGTGAGCGAGAGAAAATCAAAGAGAGAAATCTCGTATTTGTATTCATGGCGATACTTTGCAGGCCGGTCTGCTGCCCGCAGCATTGTGGCTTGAGGAAGACGTGCGTTCGGCTTTGCCGGCGTATCTGATCTTATGATCCGCGCGGTGCTTTCCCGCGGCAGCGGCGATCTGGTGTCTGTATGTGTCTGCATGGTGTTTGTCCTCCTTGTTTGTGATGGATTTATCATATATCGGATATGTGCGAAACACGTGGTACAAAGCAGAAGAATTCGTGGAAAAAATTTGAAAAAAGGTGCGTAAATCTTGTTGAAACGCTGAAGCGCCGCGCGTTGCAAAACACCAAAAATATGATATAATACTTTTAAAGCCTATGCCTGTGAAAAAAGAAGATTTTGGAGAAAGCCTATGAAAACCTACCTTTATAAAGAAGAAAACTATACCCTCAGTGCCTGGTCGGGCGGGCAAACGAAGGAGCTTGCCATTTACCCACGCGGACAAAAATACATCGACAGAGAGTTTATCTGGCGGCTCAGTTCGGCGACAGTAGAAACAGACGAATCGGATTTTACCAGACTTCCGGATTATGACCGCGTGCTGATGGTGCTCGACGGGGAAGTTGTCCTGGAGTACAACGGTGAGCGGGTCGCGAAACTCAAAACTTTGGAGCAGGACAGCTTCGACGGTGCGTGGAAGACAAAAAGCTACGGCAAGGTCACGGATTTCAATCTGATGGTGCGTAAGGGCAATGAAGGGTATTTAGACCTTCTACGGCCGCAAAGTGAAAAACAGATGTGCGGCTCGACCTGCGAATCGGCGCTGCCGCTTTGCGCGCACGCGCTCTACTGCAAAGAAGGGTACCTTTTGGTCAGCATCGGCGAAAAGACACAGATGGTGCAGCCGGGGCAGCTTTTTGTCATCGAATATGAAATGGGCGAAACCGCAGAATACAGCATCATGGGCGAGGGCGTGACCGTTCGCGCGCAGATTTTTTACAGCGGCATGGAGGAGGAACTGTTTCCGGTCGAGATCCCGCGGGAAAAGGCGACCTTCGACGACTTCAAAGCCTGCGTGTTTCTTGCCAATACGCAATTCCGCGGCGCCAGGTATCTGTGCAAAAGCCTGCAGCGGACCTGGTATGACGAGGCGCTCAGCAGCGTGATCCGCAAGCTGGAACGCTATTTTGTGACCAGCCTCGTCTTTTTCGCGGGACTTGTGGCAATTCTCTCTCTCTCCCTGGCAGAGCATATGACGGCGCTGCCGGCGCTGACGCTGTTTTTTGGATGGGTCCTCGTGGACTGCCTGCTGATTTCACCCTTGATTTTTTTCGCGTTTGTACCGAAGCCGGTGCGTAAGCATATCAAGGATATCGACAAGCTGACGCCGTATGAGCAAAAGGTTCGCGCGCGCGAGCAAGGACGAAACGAGCAGCTCGAAAAACTGTTAAAAAAATACAAAAACAGCGGTAAATACCTTGGTCGCGAAGATTAGTCCCGCCCCTTCTCATGCAGGATGGGCGACGGTTTTTAGATCTCGGCAGAAATTTTAGGTGTTTCTCACAAAAAAATAAACAAAACTTGAACAAAAGAGGACAAGAGTGGGCATAACGAAATCAGAGATTTCTACGCGCACGTGGCACTCGCCCATGGGCGCCGCTTCGCAAGGTGCTTTTGTCGTGATTCCGGGAATACCGCGCAGCGATATTTCCTATAGGATAATCAAAAAGAGAATACGATTCCTTGTGGGAATCTTGTATTCTCTTTTTTTGCGTTTTTGCTTTTGCCGCAGGCGCCGCGCGGACAGTAAGCAAACTTTGGTTTCTCTATTTATAGAAGATCTTTGTCTTTTTTAGGGAGCTATAGAGCAGCAGCCCTAAGACCCCGCAGGAGATGATTTCTCCCGCGCCGACCGTCATCGCCAGATACCAGTAAGCGTCCTCCACCCCGTAGACCCGCTGCAGCACCAGCGGCACGATGATGACGTTCGCAAGAATCGGCGGCAAAACCGCCAGTACCGGACTTTTTTTGCGCAAAAGGCGTGTGCCGATAGCTCCGATCAATGTCGCCAGGGAGCCGAATACAACATCCCAGACAGCGCAGCCGGTCAAAAGGTTTGCCAGAACGCAGCCGACGGCCAGCCCCGGAACCGCTGCCGCGGTAAAGATGGGAAGGATCGTCAGTGCTTCGGACAGCCTGAGCTGGATCACGCCGCTTGCAAGTCCTGCAAGGTTCGCGATAAAGGTTAAAACGACATACAGGGCGGCGATCATCGCGCCCTGCGTTAAATCAAGCAATAAGATAGAGTTGTTTTTTTTCATGACAGTAAGGTTCCTTTATATGATATTTATATAAAAGGGTGCCACTACTGATGACAGGACTCCCTGCGCGATCCGCCGAAGCTTTGCAGGCAGCGCGCGAAACATGCACAGCGTACGAAAGTACGAAAAGTCGTGAAATGCTGCGCAGCAGCGTTTGGAGTCAAGAATCAGCCGGTGAAGCCGGATTTTTTGCTTTCTAAGAATCTTCTGCGATATTTGAGTACCGCGTAATCGCTGATGCGATTGACATAAATCGGATCGAAGATACCTCCCGCGATGCCGATTACAAATTGTCCCTGCAGGAATTTGGTATAGATCATTTCCTGCGACAGGCAGGCGGAGGTTGCCCTCATCTGCTCTGCTTTGCTGACCTTCCAGCTGCCCTCCGGCATGCGATCGCCGGCGAGCGTGATCTGGTGAATGTCCTCGTTGAGAGCTTCGTTTTTTTCGCGAAAAGCTTCCTCGTCGCACATCGCCGCCTCGATGACCTTGAGAATAAAAATCTTTTCTTCATCGGTATCGTAGCTGTAGCCGTAGCTGAGCGCGATTTCGTAAACGCTTTTGAGCACCATCGCGATGAACAGCGGAATATCCGGGATTCCGGCGCCGACGAATCCCAGTCCGATGCCCTCGATGCTCGCGATTGCCAGGTTGAGGCTCTTCGCGGATTTTGCCTGTTTGGTGAAATTTCGAACGGTTTTGCGGTCCTCGCGAACCTGAGCCGCGTAGGTATTGACCTTGAAGTCCGTTTCCCGTTTGCCCTTGTTGTAAGTTTTTTCGATCACACCGGTGCCCTTCTCGAAGATGATTTCAAACGCCTTCAAAAAAGCCGCGTTCAGTGTGCCGCTGAGCTTATCGGGGACGAAACGGTCCAGTTTTTGAACCAGAACGGAGGTCGGTCCTTCTCTTCGCTTAGCCGCGAATTTCGCTTCGCGTTTCGCGAGGTCGGCCCATTCGATTTCCCAAGGTGATTTCCTATGAAAAAATGCCAAAATCTTCACCCCCTCTTTTTCGTATTTATTCTAACACGCGCATCGGAATTTCGCAAGGCACTAGGGGGAGATTTGTACGCGATCTGCTTGAATCTGCAACCTTTTTTGCTCTACTATGCAGCCAGCTAATTGAAATCGGGGAAGGAATGCTATAAAATTTATAGGAGATGTTATGGGAAAGAGAGGGGCTTTTGTTAGAAAAGAAAATTGTGGTTGATTGTATAATCAAGTTGAACAATAAAATAAAAAATCCATAGCCATGCTTCTGTGGTAGAATGTAGGTGTCAAATCAACAATCACCAAAGGAGTCATCACTATGGATCATGTACATTCTACCACAACTGAACACCAAAAAGGGAAACATCTTTCTTACGAGGAGAGAATTTTGATTCAGCTTCGCTTGAAAGACAACTGGTCCGCTGACAAAATCGCCAAAGAAATCGGCTGCGCGCCAAGCTCATATCGCGTGAAGATACGCCCTTTTCAATTCTAAGTTCGCTTAGCCTTTGCGAAAACTCTTTTCGTCTGTCCATTTTTTCCACCTTACTGTTTCCGCTGATTTCTGCCTCAACGGTCACTCTATATCAAAATGCTATAAAAAACTCTTGCGATAATTTTACTATGCTATATACCTCAATATACCTAGTTTTAGTAGTTATTATACTTGACAAATCTATTATAGAGAGATAGAATTAGTGCGAAAGCAATGTGAACAACTAATTGAAGCATGGATGTTTATAGGTTTGCTGCAATGTAATTGTACTTTTACAAAAATGGAAAGGAAAACTGGTACATGACATGAAAGAAAAAGTATTTGCTATTATTCTTTCGCTTGCGCTCATTCTTACAATGGCGCCAATGGAGGTCTTTGGAGATACTGCAGGGCAACTGTCAAGTGGAAGAATCTGTATATCGAACAAGATATACGAAATCGCGCCTGGCATTACGGAACGAGAATACATTACCAACAACCTCGATCTCAGCGCACAGCAGATGGGACATGTGCTTGAGGTGAAACTCGGAGAAAATGCAGAGATCATAGCCGGATACAACGACTACAATATCGATGCGATAAAATCCGGGACAAACTGGAATATGAGAAGAACGACCGAGCAGGCGCAAGCGGCGGAGATAAAGCGGAAAGTGAACGTTGTAGGCGCGGTGAACGGTGACTTCTTCGATATGTCAAACGGCAGACCGAGAGGCGTTTTGGTCATGAACAGTACGGTGATCCAGAAATCGAGCTTTCCGTGCTTCTATATTGACAAGGACAATGTACCGCACATTGAAGAATCTTCGGCAAACCTTCCGGATGACGTGAAGGAAGCGGTCGGCGGTGCGACAGTCATTGTAAAAGACGGACAACCGGTCAATACCGGGGATGCAACAAAGAATCCAAGAACAGCGATCGGGATCAAAGCCGACAATTCGGTTGTGATCTTCATGGTGGAAGGTCGTCAGGCGCCGTTATCCGTCGGTATGGATTACCCGGAACTTGCGGCAACCATGATCGATCTCGGATGTGTCACGGCGCTGAATCTTGACGGAGGCGGATCCTCTACTTTCGCGACACAACGTGCCGGGGATGAGGTCGGAACGAACAATGAAACTGCAGGCTTGACTATGCGCTGCAGTCCTTCAGATGGTTACGAAAGAACCGTATCTTCATCTGTTTTTGTTGTCTCAACATCACAGGCAGACGGTAAATTTGATCATGCGATCTTAACACCGAATGATGAAGTCTATACGCCGGGCAGCACCGTACAGTTTGAGGCTGTAGGCGCAGACAGATCCGGTGCGGCAGCACCGCTTCCGAAGAACGGCTTAACATGGAGAATAACGAGCGGCAGTGAACTCGGAACCATCGACGCTGAAACGGGTGAATTTACTGCGTCAAAAGAAAAAACCGGCAAAGTTGCAGTAGCACTTTCCTATGAAGACAAGATCGTGGGAGAAACATCTGTACAGCTGCAGTGGCCGGATAAGCTCGGTTTCACAAACAGCAGTGTATCTCTGGATTTCGGCGAGACCAGTGATCTCAGCTTTGCGCCGACTTGGCAGGGCCGAGAGGTGCACTATAAAGACGGGGACTTTGTATGGAGCTTGGATGATTCCGATTTAGCATACAAGAAGAGTGTTCCGGCTGAAACGTATACAAAACCAGGATATGGTGGATATGATTCACAGGTGATGCTTCCTCTTACCGGAGATATTGGTGGAGTCGTAAACGCTACAGTATATTACAATAACTACCTTGTTTATGAAACGAGTTATGAGGAAACTTCTAGAAACATAAGCAATAGCTCTGCAGGGGAAATTGTTGTTGAAGAAATATTGACTCATAAGGGAGCAAAGCTGTATTCCTTTTTTGACGGCAGTTTATTAAAAGATGATATTACAGAGGATTTGGATACAACCATAGGTGGCGTTGCTTGTAAGGTTATGGGAATTAAAGCAACGCAAGCGGTTCAGTTCTCCTTAGGAAAATTGAGCAGCAATGGGTTCACTGCAGATAGTGAGACATCTCTGAAAGGAAAAATCAAAGTAACTTTGAAGGGCAATGATAGCATTTCAGGTGAAATTGATGTCGTTGTTGGCATGGAGCCATATGTTTTGATGGATTTTGAAGGAGGACATACAGATCCTATCACAGGAAAAGAAAATCTGTCAGCAGAAGAATATTGGACTATGCATTTAGGCAATAGTGAGGAAACTGGGAAAAATATTTTATCGTTAAATGAGCAAAAAAAATATAGATTATCATTCAGAAGAGCTGCTTCACAGGATGATTTTGATTGGCCCACGGAGATTGATGGCAGAAGGGTAAACCGATTAGTTTCAGTTACAGAAAACAATTCGGAAACAATAGATAGAAATGTTCGTTTTGGAGACTATGCTATGAATTTAGCATGGGATTTTTCTAAGATTGCAGAGAATGGTAACGTAGCAGCAGACTTTGGGTTTTCATCTGCGATCTATGTAGATGTAGTGCAGCCAACCAAAATTGGCTTTTGGATTAACGTCCCTAAGGAGCGGATCGATGATCCAAGTCTTGTGAAAATGATTTTCCTTGGTGGAATAGAAGATAGCCCTTACGAGAAAGTGGGAAATGCATATTATGCTATGGATGCTGAAGGAAATCTTGAATGGAACGAAAACAAATCACGCGGAGGAACGACACAATATCTGAATTATTATAGTCATGATGCAGAAGGAAATATTACCGGAAGTCAATTGAAGGACTGGGCAGGAAAAGGATGGACTTGGATCGAGGCTGACCTGTCTGGGGCCCAATTCCCTATTGGTATACAATTGGGATATACCATAAGAATCGTATCACCGCAAAATTATAAAAAGACAAAGGGAGATATACTCGTAGATAATGTCCAATTGATCTACGGCACCAACACGAATGACATCAACAATCCGGTCATCGAGAGCATTGTCGAAAAGGGCAGCAATGTCAACCTCAAGACTGCAGGCAGTGGCGTGAAGTTTACGACAACACAGCCGACATTTGATATTGCGCTCAACGACAGCAAGGCGACCGACAAATATGCGAGCGGCATTGATGTCACGAGCATCAAGCTTGCAATTGACGGTTTCGACTGCACTTCCGATGCGGAGATCACGCAAAATCCTACAGGGGATTCGTCGGTCCTGCTGAAGACCAGCTAGCTGACCAATGGCGAGCATTCTCTCAAAGTCCGCGTGAAGGATTCTTACGGAAATGAAACGATTGAAACTTACAGCTTTTTGATCGAATCGGAAGAAGCGGTAAATGCAGCGGTCAGTGTTGTTCCACAGGATGGCGCAGCGGTGATCGGCGATACTTATCAGCTGAAGGTTGAAAATCGAAGTGATCTGCAGACAGAATACGTGGATGCCGCCGATGTTACCATTGAGATTGGAAACGATTACGGAGCAGCCATCAAAGATGATCTGACCACGCATATCATATACGGTAAAGGCTATGAAGAGGCAAGCGCGCCGGAATATGCAGACGGAAAGGTTACCCTGCATGTAAAGAAGCAAGCGCAGGATGAGCAGAACGCTGTAGTTTACGGCAAAATGATCGCCGCGCTGTCGGTACAGATCCCGGCGGATGCACGGCAGGGCGACACCTTAAATTACGCTGTGCCGAGCGGATATTATATTCAGAATGCGCAGGGAATGACCTTCTCCCAGGCACAGAGCAAGATCGCCCTCAGCGCGGAATATACGATTACGGCAGACCAAGCGATTGCAGGCTGTCCGGTCACTTTCAAATTAACGGATAAAGATGGAAACATCGCTAAAAACTTAAAGCTTTATTTAGGAGTCAGCGAGATCCGCAATCCGTATACTTTTACGGCTGCAGGCAGATATACGGTATACGCAAAGGACGACGCAGGAAAGCGTTCTTGGAATTACGATATTGTTGTAAACGCGCTTGGAACCGATGAAAACGGAGCACCGTTCGGAATCCAAAACAACGCTTCAAAAGACGGTTCTTCACAGAAGACTGTCACCTGGCTTGCAGCGATCGACGGAAGCAGCGATGCGGCGTATATCAAGATCGCAGAGAGTGAAGCAGCGCTGGACAGCGCGGAAAGCAAGGCGGGAACGAGCAGGCTGTTTACGTTTACCGAAACGAACAGCGGAAACGCATACCGTTTGAACGAAGTGAAACTCAGTGGGCTGGAAAGCGGAAAAACCTACTACTACAAGGTAGGGGACGGTGAAAAGTGGTCCGAGGTCTTAAGCTTCACAACAGCATCATCGGATAAAAACGCGAAGACCAATTTCTTTATCTTTGCGGATATTCAGACGAGCGACACCGCAAACCTGAGCGCGGCGATCGAGAATGTCAAGAGCAGTGATAAAAACTATGCTTTCGGTATCCAGACAGGAGATGCGATCGATAACGTTACGGCATTCAACAACTGGCGTGCTTATCTTACGACATTGAATGCAGGAAAGCTCGGCAGCATTGACGTGATGCATACACTCGGCAATCACGAGTATTATGGGGATTCTGACGGCGAAACTGCGGGAAGCATGTTCTCTATTCCGGCACATACGGCAGGAAGTTACGATTCCGCTGAATACGGGAGTGTTTATACAGGAGTCATCCATGACGGCGGCGATATTCTTGCCGCGCTGCAGACGGCAAAGGAAGATGCGGCGAAGAGCAGCTGTGCATGGAAAGTACTGGTACTTCATCAGCCGATATACGGTACGGAAAGTCTGATGGAAGAAACAAAACGTCTGGAAGTCACAAAGGCGATCGAAGAAGCAGGTTTTGACGCGGTATTCAGCGGAGATGATCATGCGTACGCCAGAACGTTCCCGATGCAGGGTGACCAGGCATTGGACGCAGGAAGCCGTGACGGTGTTGTTTACTACGTTTGCGGTGATTTAAGCGGCAAAGACAACGAGTATCATGAGCGGGATGTTTTCGCAAGTATGATCCCGCACAAAGACTATAAAGGCATGTACATGTCTGTCGAAGCAGATGAAGCGAAGATGGTACTGAACGCGTATCGATACAACGGCGAACTGCTGGATTCTTATACGATCGCAAAGACAGATTGTGAACTCGGGAAACATACTTTCGATGAAAACTGCCTGTATGATATGGCGGCACAGACAATCAGCAAATGCTCGATCTGCCAGCAGGATGTTCCTGCCGCAGGCAGCGGCTACACTGGGATCCTTTCCACGACGGAGGGAAAAGGAAAAGTTATGCTGGTTGCAGGTGCTCTGAGAACCGGATGGTTTGTATTCGGAGAAGAAATCTACCATGCCGGCGGGGATGGTCTGCTGCACAATACAACGACCTACGATACCGCGACTTGCCTGGAAGACGGTCACATTATGTCGACCTGTGAATGCGGCAAGACCTACACAGGGGCATATACCTACAGCAAAGGTCACAGTTGGGATTCCGAACACGTATGCACGGTATGCGGCGTGACGGGTAAAGACATTGCAAATGTGACACTTTCGCTGAACGGACAGTATTGGGAATATACCGGGAAGAGTATCCGAGCATCCGCAAATGCAGTGGATGGTGATTATGTACTGAGTGCTGCCAGCGATCGAACGGGAAGAGATGCTTATAAATCTTATTCCAATAATATTGATGTCGGTTTCGGAACGGTTACCTTTGAGGGCCGCGGAAATTATTTCGGCACAAATTTCATTCAGTTCCCGATCGTGCCAAAGAGTGTCACGACGATTGAAACAGGATCTGTATTGGCAACGACAGCTGCTTTGAGTTGGAACGCCGCAGACGGTGCAGGTTACTATCGTGTCTACAAAAAGACCGACACGACAGGATGGGAAAAGGTCGGAAATACAGAAGCAACCGGCATTGTGATCACGGGGTTAAAACCGGATACAACCTATTACTTCCGTGTCGGAACCGGAAGAGTTGTGGGTGCAAACACGTTCAGAGGCTTGAACTGGTCGAAAACCGCGACGGTGACGACTGCCGCGGCTGACACAAAGAAAACAGCAGACACGATTACGGCCATATCGGCAGAGATGAAAATCAGTGGAGGTACACCGCTGACCTTGAAAGCGGAAGAGAAAGACGGAAAGATGTATCTGATGCTGCCTTCTTCTGTTGATCTGACAGCCTTAACGCTTCATCTGGATGCGTCGGAAGAGTTGAAAAATGTCATGGTATTTGGATGCAAAGGGGAAAACATCTTTGATGGAAAAGATACCACCGTCAATGTTTTGGAACTGAACGGGGCACTTTCAAACGGACAGAGCAAGCTTTACCTGTCTTTGAACGGGGAAGAGCCAATCGAATTGCTGCTGATGCAGTCTGCAAATCTTGCGTCCATGTATTTAACGAGTGATGATCCACAGACACAGGGCAGAGATTATGTTGATGCAGCGAAGAGCCATGCGGTAACTGCACAGATGCAGATGTTCAGTGCAGATGGCACTGTTATTTATGACGGCGCACTGAAGCAGCTGAAAGCACGCGGAAATTCAACATTCACTTATTATCCGAAAAAGTCATATCAGATTAAATTGGGTACGGAGAGCGATCTTCTCGGTACGCATGAACAAGTAAAAACATGGGTACTGCTTGCAGGATACGCAGATGCGACCCAGATGAGAGATAAGCTGTTCAAAGATCTGGCGGCCGGAATGGGTATGGCTTATACAGCAAGTTGTGACTGGGTCGATCTGTACTACGACGGAGAATACAGAGGAACCTACTTGTTAAGCGAAAAGAATGCAGTCGGTGTGACAAGCATTCCGATCACGGACATGGAAAAAGAATATGAGGCCGTGAACAACGGATATGGCGAGAGCGCAGAGGTAAAAGAGGATGTCAATAAGTATGAACAGAAAATTGTTTATACGGATGGACTTACGGATCCGGGGAATATCACCGGTGGATATTTGATCGAACGCAATCTTGAAACGATCGATGAAGCGAACGGGTTCTACACACGAACCGGCAGCGGCTTTAATGTGAAGAGTCCGGAATTCCTCAGCAAAGAAGCCATGAGCTACATCAGTGAGTATTACCAGGAATTCGAAGATGCGGTCTATGCGGTCGATGAGGAAGGAAATTACACAGGATTCAATGAAGCAACCGGCAAGTATTATTACGATTATTGTGATAAGGATTCCCTGATCAAGGTATTTCTGCTTCAGGATCTGGCATTGAATCCGGATGGATTCCTGTCTTCCTTCTTCTTCTATAAAGATAAGGACGGCAAGATGTACGCCGGTCCGATCTGGGATCAGGAATTGTCATTCGGCGCAGGCTTTACGAAAAAAATAGATGCAAGCATTACAAACTATCACTATTTGGCCGAGGCGTTGGTAAAAATCCCGGATTTTAAAGCAGCAGTTGAAGAGTACTATAAGACGGAATTTAAAGGACAGGTTGAAAATCTGATTAGCGATGAAGGAACGATCGCGCACTACTATTCCAAACTGGAGAGAAGCGCACAGATGAACTACGTGCTGTGGCCGTATGTTCAAGTCGGTTTACCTTCCAATCCGGAACATTTATGGAAAGCAGGAACGCAGTACTCTGATGTAATCGCAGACATGCAGAACTGGATCGCAATCCGACTGACGAAACTGGATGTCCTGCATGGTGACGGAAACGAACATGTTACGCACGACTATGTAAAGGAAGTTGTTAAAGCAGCGACCTACGAAGAAGAAGGCCTGATCCGCTATACTTGCAAGATCTGCAATGCTTTCTACACAGAAGTAATACCAAAATTAACAAAACCGGCACAGCCAATCGGCGGCGGAGGTATTGTTTTACCGCCACAGGATGATACAGAAGTAGGAGAGATCAGGATTGTAAATGAAAATACGGCAGATCAGAAGACAACTCTGACCACGACCACGGTAGGAAGCAAGAAAAACGCTCAGGGACAAAACGTAAGCAGAATTTCACTTTCTGCCGAAGCCGCACAGACGATCTTAGACGTAGCTTCACAGAATCGATCCACGGAGATCAAACTGGAGCCGAAAGAAGGCTGGAAGGGTACCAACGCTAAGATCCTTGAAGTTGCGCTTCCGCTTGGATTCCTGAAAGAATTTGCAGACACGGATTGCGAGAAAATAACGGTTACGGTCGAAGACAATCTGCTGGTGATTTCGCAGAAGTCAGCGGCAGCGATCGCACAGACCGCAAAGGGAACCGAAATTACGCTGATCGCGGATTACACGCAAACACCGGCGAAGCTTGAAATGAAAGACGGCAGCACCGTTTCGGTCCTGTTGGGCGTTGACAAAGACGGTTTCTATACTCTGCTTTGTCCGACAGCGGATGCTTCCGAATATAAGAAAGTTGTCATGATGGAAGAAACCGCGGCACAGAAAGCGCTTGTTTCGCAGGAAGAAAGAGCGAAAAAGCTGCAAAACGGTGTAGCTCATACAAAGATCACACTGAAAAAAGCAGCTTCGGCAAAAGGCATTAAGCTTACTTGGACAAAGAGTAAGGGATATGCTGTGGATGGATACCAAGTTTTCCGTTCGACGAAAAAGAATAGCTTTGGCGCGAAACCTTACTTCATTACGAACAACGGACGCAAAAAGACATACCTTAACACCAAGGGTCTGAAAACAGGTAAAAAGTATTACTACAAAGTTCGCGGAGTACGGAAGATCGTTGGAAAGACTGTTTTTACTGAATGGTCCAATAAAGTGAGCGCAACGGTCAAAAAGCAGACATCTAAATGATATGATAGCCGTAAGGCTATGATATAAATTAAATCATTTTTAAGAAAGGAAAGAAGAAATGAAGAGAGTATTAGCAGTTTTAATGATCATAACAGTTGTGTTATGCTTCATGCCAACCATGGCTTTTGCATCTGATACAGGCACCGGTCCGGCAACAACCGGCGGAAGCACAACCGGCGGAAGCACAACTGGCGGGAGCACGACCGGCGGAAGCACAACTGGCGGAAGCACAACCGGTGGAAGCACAACTGGCGGAAGCACGACCGGTGGAAGCACGACCGGTGGAAGCACGACCGGTGGAAGCACGACCGGCGGCGGTTATGTATCCACAGTTCAGAAACCGGAGATCATCATTGTTGGTCATGGTAAAGCAGAACTCAGTGCTGACGGCACCACAGCTGCCATTACACCGGATGAAGGTAATGAGTTGGTATCAGTTGTTCTCAACGGCAAAGATATGGGCAAGCTTGACAAACTGACCGGACTGAAAACCGGCGATAAGGTTGTGATCACATTCCAGGCGAAAGCGGATAAAGCAGCAACGGATAAAATGATTGCAGAAAGGATCAAAGAATTACAGTTGATCGCACGTTCTTCCAAAACCGGCAAGGACAACATCAAAGTGATCGTAAAAGGTGATCTGAAGGCAATCGAAGATGCAGGATATACAGTAAAGTATAAATTCTATCGTTCCACGAAGAAATCCTCCGGATTCAAGGCGATGATGACAAAAACGACCAAGACTTACTACAATACTTATGGCAAGAAAGGTCAGATGTATTACTACAGAGTGAAAGTCATGGTATATGATGCAGATGGACAGCTGACAGCACAGACTATGCTGAAGCAGTGCAAGTATGCAAAAAGACTTTGGATAAAATAGTCAAAAAACGAGGGCTTTCCGCGAGAAAGCCCTCGTTTTCATAGGTGCAGAAGGAATCATATCGCATCATATCGAAATTCCAAAATAGACATGTCCGCACCCCCAACCCAAAAATTTTTTTCAAAAGCTGCAGGAAGATTATCTCACTATTATTGCAAGGTTCCCATTGGAACTGAAATTTCCTCGCCTGATACTGCGGTTTCAATGGCAACAATGAGTCCTCGTACTATATCATCTACATTCATTGATGGAACGCCTGCCCCTTTAGTGGCTGCCTGCAGCGGGCTGTAAGGTACATGAATGAAGCCACCTTTCATTGCAGGATATTTTTTGTCAATGAGATATAGCAGATGATACATTAATGCGTTGCACACATAACTGCCGGCAGAAAACGACAACTGCGTTGGAACACCCTTGTGTCTCATGGCTGAGGTTATGGCCTTCACAGGGATATTGGAAAAATATGCATTCTTGCCATCTTCTTTAACAGGTTTATCAACTGGTTGATTGTTTTCATTATCAGGTATCCTTGCATCGATGATGTTAATTGCAACTCTCTCTACAGAAATAACTGATTCTCCACCGGCTTGGCCAATGCAAAGAACAATATCCGGCTTAGTTTCGTTGATTGCTTTTTCTAAAGCTTCGCCAGCAGTAGCGAATACAACGGGGATTTCTGCCTTGATAATTTCTACTCCTGCGATTTCTGAAGGAAGTGCTTCAACGGCTTCGAGAGCCGGATTTATTGTTTCTTCGCCGAATGGCTGAAAACCTGTTACTAATACTTTCATTGTATATTGAGTCCTTTCATTTTTTCAAATTCAATGTTAACTAAACATAGAAAATAAATTGGATATGGATATTATTCCAGCGTACAAAGTAAAAGCTATAATAATGACTCCGGCTATGGTTAAAAATCTGCTGTGATGATAGTCTTTACCCACAATTTCTTTTTTATTACCTGCTATCAAAACTATCGAAAGCGTAATAGGTAAAATAAGCCCATTTATAGCTCCGGCAGCTACTAGCAACTTGGAAGCACCGCCAAAAGCTGTCATTACAATTGTCGATACCGCAATAAAGGATATTGTTACGCTTTTTTCCTATTTGCCCCTCGCATACTGCTTAAAGTTTAGACATTTGTTCTAATCTGTCCAAAAACCTTGTCTTTTCGCGGAGCTTGCTGTATAATGAAACGGAATGTTTTAGCAAAATCTGAATATCCCGCAGAGGGATATCATAGATCATACAGACACCAAAGGAGGTCTTGCATGTATAGAACAGACGGAAATCGCGTAAGGGGAAACGATGCTATGTACGAGCTGGTGCCGCACATCATGCCGAAACGCTATGACGCGTCGAACAGCATCAAAGTGGAGATCGACCTCGAACCGATTCAGGAATACATCCGCCGGTGCCGAAAAAAAGGCATCAGTATGAGCCACATGAGCGTCATCATTGCGGGCTATCTGCGCGCCGTTTCGCAGAATCCGTATCTGAACCGCTTCTGCATGAACAAAAAGATCTACGCCCGCAATCATTTCTGCGTTTCGTTTGTAACGCTGACGCCGGGTAAGGAGAGCGATACGGTCACCAAGCTGTATTTTAATATGGATGATACGATCTTTGAAGTCAACCGCAAGGTGCAGGAGGCCATCGAAAAAATCCAGAAGCCGGATGCGGAGAACTCTTTGGATAAGCTGATGGCGACACTGCTGCGGGTACCGTTTCTGGTCACAGTTGCAGTCGATATCCTAAAGCTTTTGGATCACTTTTTTACCCTGCCGTTTTCGGTGGTGGACGCAAGCCCGTTTCATACGTCGCTGTTTGTGACCAATCTGGCGTCGATCCGCACAAACGCCATTTATCATCACCTGTATGAATTCGGCACGACGAGCGTGTTCGTTTCGATGGGACAGCCGATAAAGCGCGCGGTTCCGAACGGCGAAACCCTTGCCGAGAAAAAAATCATGGAGCTTGGGATCGTGACGGACGAACGGATCGCCAACGGGCACTATTATGGCCGCTGCTTTCGCGAGGTCAATCGCCTGTTTAAGAATCCGGAGCTGCTCGAACAGCCGCCGGAGCAGGTGGTGACGGATCCGCACGTCAAACCAAATCGCAAATGGATCGTAAAATAACGAAATTGTCCGGCAGACTGAGATCTGGCTGCGGCACGCATCGCATCGCCGGGTAACATCAGATTGTCGTATAAAAAGAAAAGGAGCAAAAAATGACAAAAAAAGGAACGGATATTGTTGCGTATATCACGATCGTCGGCTGGGTGCTGGCTTTTGCCTGCGGGACCAGAACAGAATCCGGCTTTCATCTGAACCAGGCGCTGGTTCTGTTTTTGGCCAATGTGGTATGGGGAATCGTGGCTAAGATTCTGGCCTTTATCCCAATCTTAGGATGGATCGCGTTGGGAGTCGGCTATCTGGTGTTGTTTGTCTTTTGGGTGATGGGCCTTGTCAGCGCGATTCAAGGCGAGGAAAAACCGCTGCCGCTGATTGGTGAAATTCACATCCTCAATTTTTAGATTAAAAATCTCACAACAAAATCAAAGGACCCGCATGGGGCTGCTCCGCGATGCGTCTGGCATGCGTCAGGAAGCAAGCCCCTGCGGGTCTTACTGTTTTTTGATTATGTAGGAAATATCGCATAGCGATATTTCCGGAATAACGACAAAAGCACCTT
>ERZ825896.2248-NODE-2248-length-19007-cov-4.893151_pt1 | contig 19007 bp, 16 predicted proteins | sample MGYA00519858_ERZ825896 | MGnify/ENA primary metagenome ERZ825896 (study PRJEB31778, sample SAMEA3449214) | human gut metagenome | biome: human gut; feature: human-associated habitat; material: faeces | place: United Kingdom | collected 2010/2012 ...
CATCGTCCATCATGCGGGAGTAGGCGGAACGGTCAAAAAACCTGCCGCTTTCGTCGTCGTCAATGTAGTGCCGGATATTGGTTAGGTGCTGCCCTTTGGCGTAGTTCTCCAAAAAGATTTTTTGGTTCTGTATGCTGTTGCTCTCGCCGCCGTCCCTGTCCTCGTCGCCTACGGAAAGGCGGGAGTAAAGGGCTGTGATTTTATTGTAATTGCTCATGTGCATATCCCTCCTGCGTCTATAAAGGTGTTGTTTACAGTTAAGATTATGCACTCCATCTGGCGGAGCCATACTCGACATTGTGCCGGTACTTCTTGGCATTCCTGCCTTTTTCGTAGACGACCAGCCGCATCAGGCAGCCAATGGTGATGCCCAACAGAAGGTCTGCAGGAACAAAGCTGGGCCACGGTGAGCAAAATGCAGCGGATAGCCCGTCCATGAGGTGGAGCAGCTTTCCCGACATGTCCGCGCCGTCAGCCAAGTGCCATGCCTCTCCCAGCTTGGTCGCATACAGACCGATAAGCACATAGGGGAGATTGAGAATCAGCAGCTTCTTGAGCCGCGCTTTGTTCATCGCTCCATCCCCTTTTGCCGGATGCGTTCCATCTTCTTTGCCGGCGCTTCTCTGGTCGGATCGAGTGTCGGCTCAGCGGCAGAGCGCTCCTGCTTTTGCTGCCTGGCCCATGCAACCGAGTAGGCAGCCATCGCCTGATTGATGGCGCTCCGGTCACGCGCCTTGAAGTATAGGATGTACCGGGGCTTGCCTTCCTGAGAGTAGCCCTTTTGGATGGCGTAGTCCACGCCGTATTGCCGGGCATACCGGTCAAAGGATTTCGCCTCGTTCCGGTCAGCCAGCTCTGTGTTTTCAACACCCTGATTCTGCGCGATGAGCTGCCTCACAGACTGCTTTCCCTGGGGCTTTACGTTCTGATGCGCCTGAATCTTGTTCCTGGAGTACCGCAGGAACTTCATGAACGCCGTCGCCAGGGTACGTGCGGTCAGCTTGCTCGTGTTGATGATCAGGGTAAGCGATTTATTTTCAATGTCTTCCTGCATGGGCAGTTCCCTCCCGTGTGAGAATCAAAAGAAGATGCCACGGCGGCACCTCCAGACGATGAAGATAGTACATGCTTATGACATACCTCTGAGTCATGTGCATTCACTCCTTTCCACGAATCATCCGTGGCTCGAGAAGCACACTTTCTTCGTCAGTCGTTATCACCGAAGGAGTAATCGTGGAACATGCTTTCAATCGCAGCGTCCTTCTCCTTCTCTTCGGATCGCTGCATACAGGCATCCAGCAGGATCGTGGTGAAGCTTTCAACCAGCAGGTTCATCTCGCTGTTGCGCAGGGGAATGGCGGAAACAATACCCGGAATGTCGATACGACCAGCATCACGCTTTTCAAGCCGGGTGAGCAGTTCAGAGAACTCCATGTGTTCGCGCAAGTTATGGAGAAAGACGGTACTTTCGGTGAGCGCCGTGAACATGCGGTGGCGCTCGTCAAGACTCGAAAAGCCCACAACGTAAAACGCCTCGCTCTTGGAATTGGTAAAGGAACGAATCATCATCGCTTATGTTCTCCTCAGTTGTTTCTGTTATTTCTGCTTGATCGGCGCTTGCGGATCAGCCCCGCAGTGCCGCTGATGACCATCAGGCCAATGCCCACCCACATGACGCCGGTTACAGCCAGATTCACGCCGGTCTGAATGGTCGTGTAGTTGACAAATCTCCTCATTTCATCAGGCACGACGTAGGCTTCGTTGATCTTCACCCGGATGACCTCGCCGGAAACGCTGTAGCCCTCAAGCGTTTCGGTTTCCTTGATGAAGTATTCGCCCGGCTCAAGATCACGGATGCTGACGATGCCGTCCTCGCCGGATTCATAGGTACCGATGATTCTGCCGCTGGCATCCTCCACGGTGAACTTCGCGCCCGCCAGAGGAACGCCGGAGCTGTCCGTCTTGATGAACTCATAGTGGTTCGGGATGTTCACGCACATGATAGGCTTTGGCTCTGTCCAGTCATCCCCGACATGAATGCGAATGTCCTCCGTGCGGCAATAGCCATTGGGCGCGGCGTCTTCACGGATGATCCAGTCGCCATAGTCGAATTGGCTGAAGGTGAATACGCCATCCTGATTGCTGACGGCGGTTTCGACCTTCTCCATGGTGCTGGCCTTGTACAGGCTGAACGCGATGCCGGACATCGGCGTGCCCGCGGTATCAACCTTGATGCAGGTGATCTTCTTCAACTGATTGACCACCGTGGCCAGAGGTACATCGTTGTTGGTATAGCCCTCATCGATGGTGACGTGGATCACATCCTTGCTCAGCAGATACCCGTCGGGCGCTGCCAGCTCGCAGATCGTGTACTTGCCAACCGCAGCACCCACGAAATGCACCAAGCCCTCCGCATCCGAAACAGCGGTCATGACCAGCTCATCCTTCTCATCGAACAAACCGAACTGCGCGCCAGCCAGGGCGACACTGTTCTGATCAACCTTCTGAACCAGCAGCTCTGTCGGGCAGTTGGTCAGCGTGGCGATGGGCGCGTCTGGGTTTTTGAAGGTGCCGTCTACCGTGATCGGGGTCTTCGTATGGTCCTTCACATAACCGGGCAGCTGTTTGATCTCCTCGATGGTGTAGGAGCCGTAGGGAATCCGTTCAAAGGTCGCCAGACCTTCACTGTCCGTAACAGCGGTCGAATGGAGCGTGCCGTCCTCGCGGAAAAGCCCGTATTCAACCCCTTCCAGCGGCCTGTGCTGCGGATCGACCTTTCGGATGGAAAAGCGGGAAAATTCATCCGCAATGGTGGTCTGCCCGACCACCTCGCCCTGTTCATTGATGGTGAAGGTCATTTCGGTATCATCCAGCGCATAGCCCTCCGGGGCCAGCACCTCCCGGTAAGTGTAGGTGCCGGGGACTGCGGGGAGTGCGGGCAGATAACCGTCCTCACCGGTATAGTCGCGGCAAATGATTTCACCCTCGCTGTTTCTGACCTCAATCAATGCGCCGGACAGGGTTGCATCCCCGGTTTTGTCGGTCTTTGCAATCCGCACATCCGCATGAACAATCTCATTGTGGATGGGCAATCCCATCTGGAAAACAACATCGTGATGCTCGTCAGCGAACTCGTCCGTGATGGTGACGCGGTATCGGGCATCGCTGAGCACCCAGCCCTCCGGGGCAGCCAGCTCCTGCACATCGTATTCCCCGTGGGGATAATCGCCGGAAAAGGTCAGAACGCCATCCGTGTCGGTGATGCCGGTTTCGATCAGCGTATCGGCAGGCAGCGTGCCGCCAGCATACTCGATGGGATCACTGCTATACAGGCCGAAAACAAAGCCCTCGCCGGGCACGTTCATCAGCCTGGAATGAACCCTGCCATCTTCATCATGCTGCGTGGTCACGATTTCTTTCTCCTTCGTCAAGGTGATTCGTGCAGCCATGAACTCATTGACGGCAGAAAGGCGGGCTTTCACCACCGGTGTGGTGTGGTCTGATGCTGTCAGCGCAATCTCATGGCGCGTTTCATCCAGCACATACCCGGCAGGGGCGGACACCTCGGTCACGGTATATCGCCCAAGGGGCAGCGGCTCTGTGACAACGCTGCCATCCGCCGTTGTGGTCATCGTCGCTACCAGCTCGCCCTCCCGGAACCAGACCGTCTGGTCCCTGCCCACGATGTCCTCGGCAGCGCGTACCTCATACACCGCGCCGGGAAGCCAGTCCTCCTGATACAGCGGCGTGTGTACCGTATAGCCCAGCGTATCCCGGTTCTCGCTGAAGCCCTTCAGCACAAAGCCCCACTTGTCGATCTCAATCGTGCCCTTGATGGGCGTGTTGGATACCGCGATCTCCTGCACAATCATTGTCTCGTCTTCCGCAAACGCCATGATGGGGATTGCGAGGATAAGAAGCAGAAGCACCAGCAAGGGAAAGCTGCGTATTCGTCTCATCTTCATCTGATTACCTCTTTTCTGAATTAGATTAGATAGGTAAGGAAAAGGCAGCGGTTTTACCCGCTGCCTTCTGCAGTTTATTCCTCGAAAGATACCGGCTGCGGTTCGGGCTCCTCAGGAATCCGAACCGTGGTGGAATACCCGTCGTCCAGATAATCATCCGGCACAACGGATTCGACGATTTCATACTCGCCCCAGGTCAGCAGCGGCGTCTGCGCAATGCCGTTTTCGTCCGTCGTAATCACGGCGACCACCTCGCCGTCTCCCTCGCCGTTATGGGAGAGCAGGCCGGAGATGCGCGTCACGGTGAACTCCGCACCAGGCAGGCCGTTTGCGGTCTCGCTGTCCGTCTTGACGATGCGGATGACGCCCTGAATCGGCATGTTGGTCACGGTGCGGGTCACCAGCTCATCCATGCCCACGGTGATTTTCTCGCTCCAGAGCGTATCCTCATAACCGGTAGGGTTTGCGTGCTCACGAACGATGTAGTCAGCGGGGAACAGGTCGGGCGATTCCGCGATTCCCTGTTCATTTGTTGTCATCTGCGCAACGCGATCTATGGCGTTCCCGTCCTCGTCCACCGAGTAAATGTCGAACTGAACGCCGGCAATCGTGTGCTGATCCAAAGCATCCTGCTTCGTGATCCTGATTCGACCCGGCGCGTCCTCGTTGATCACCGTCGCCAGCAGCGTGGTGGGGTTGAGGTAGGTACCGTCAATCGTCACCTTCCACTCCTCCGCAGACGGATGGTAGCCGTAGGGCGCGCTGATTTCCCGGATGGTGTACTCGCCATATGCGATCTGCTGGAACAGCACGGAGCCATCCGCAGCGGAAGTGGCCTCCTGCACCTTGTTGCCTTCGCTGTCAAACAGACCGAACACCGAGCCCGCCAGCACTTCGCCGTTCTGCTTGGTTTTCTTCAGCATGATCTTGTTCAGCTCGTCCCGAATGACCGTATCACCCGTCACCTTGCCGTCGGCAGTCACCGTGAAGGTTTTGACAGCCACATTCAGCGCATACCCGGAGGGCGCGTAGGTTTCCTTGAAGGTGTAGGTTCCGGGCACAACGGGGATGTTGGGAATTTCGCCCTTCTCATTGGTGTATTCGCGGTAAATGGTGTTGCCGTCGGCATCGTATACCTCGATGAGCGCACCCGGCAGCTTCTTGGCACCGGTAATATCCGTTTTGGTGATCGTCACGGGCGTGCAGATCAGGCGATTCAGGATCGGGTTTTCCAGATAGACGGTGATGACATTTTCGCTGACAGCTTTATTGGCAGGAGTCAGCGTAACGGGGTACTTCTCTGTGCTGAGCAGCCAGCCGTCCGGCACGGACAGCTCCCTGATATAGTAATTGCCGTGCGGATACAGGCCGGATAAGGTCAGATTGCCCTGCGCATCCGTCGTGCCGGTGGCCACCAGCGTATTGGCGGGCAGCTTCTGGCTGTCACCATAGGTGATGATCTCACCGGTGTACAGGCCGAAGACAAAGCCCTCGCCAGAATAGACCTCAACCGTCTGGTGAATCATGCCTTCCTGCGTCTGCGTGAGCAGCAGATCTTCCTTCTGCTTGCGCAAGGTCACGCGCACTGGCAGATAGGTGTTGCTGGCAGACACCTTGACCTCGACAATCGCGGTCTGCTTATCCACGGCAGCCAGCGTGAAGGGATGGGGCGTGGTATCAAACACATAACCGTCCGGCGCGGAGATTTCCGTGAGGGTGTACTTGCCCAGCGGCAGCACCTTGGATTTGACTGAGCCGGTCTTGCTGGAGGTCAGCGTCTCGATCAATTCGTCCTTGCGGTAGAACACGGAGCCTTCCTTGCCCACAATGTCTTCGGCAGCGCGCAGCTCAAACACTGCACCAGCCAGATAGCCATTTTGGAAAACCGGGCGCATGACGGTATTGCCGCAGGCATCCTGCTCATCCTCAAAACGAACCAGCTGCAAGCCGGTCTTTTCCAGCAGTACATCGCCGCGCACCGGTGTGTTGGTCACGTTCACCGTGATGGTCGCCGTTTCGGCAGCCAGAACGGTTGCTGCCGTGAGGGACAGCAGCAGAAGCACCGTCATGCCCAGACGGAGCAGTCTTTTCATGCATCTCATCATTGTTTATTCTCCTCATCATCGGATGGTTACGGTGGTTGTGTACCCGGCATCCAGATAGCCGCTCGGCACGCCGGTTTCGGTGATTCTGTACTGCCCCCATGGGAGAGGCTCTGTCTCAGCAATGCCCTGGGTATTGGTCGTGATGGTCGCAACGACCCTGCCGATGTCGGCGGCATTGTCAGAAGCCGGGCCAGTCAGGCGTGTAACAGAAAAGACAGCCCCAGCCAGCGGTTTGCCGGTCAGGCTGTCCGTCTTGTTTACCCGAATGCGACCCATAATGCGTTCATTGGTGAAAGAAACATGGGTGGTTGTACCCGCAGCGACGGTCACGCCGGACGAGGCCGACGCAGACAGGGCATATCCCTCAGGTGCGCTCTTTTCCCGAACGGTGTATGCGCCGGGCGTCAGGTCAGCAAAGAGCACCACGCCGTCCGAGCCGGTCGTCTTTGTCGCCAGCACAGTTCCACCACTGCTCAGCAGCTCAAAGACCGCGCCCTTCAGGAGAATGCCATCCGAAGATTTTTTGGTGACCTTGATTTCGCCCGTGCTCAGCTCAAAGGTCACGCTTGCAGATTGCAGCGCGTATGGAGAGCCGTAGAGCGGAACCATGATTTTCTGGATGGCGACGCTGGGGATACCGACGAGGAAATAGGCTTCCTCGTCATCCGAGGAAACGGATTCCATGGAGACGGCAAACCGGCTGCTCGATGATGTTACCTGGATGGTATCCCCGCTTTTGATGTAGTAGTAGCTGCCGTCCGAGCCGCCGCTGTTGCCGGTCAGTGTGCCCACCGACCTCGGAATACGGATCAGATCGGCATCCGTGGTCAGCGTGACGGTGCCGATGTAGCTGGAGCCGGACACGCTCAAACTCTGATTGGAGGCTGTGATTTTGCCCGTGATGGATGCGCGGGCAATGCCGTTTTCCGCAAGCCATCTGGCGTAGGTGAGGTATACAGCAGGCGCGCCGCCGGAGAAGGCGTAGAAGCTGTCCATATCCCAGTAGCCGCGGACATACTGCGAACCTTCGAGCTGCTTGATCACCTCGCGCATGGCAAACTGACCAGCGACACGCGACCAAATCTCGTTATTAGAAGCACTGCGATTGACTGCCATGAAAGGGTAGGTGTGGCGCAGTACCCAAGCCAGCGCGTGCATGGTCTTTGCGGAAAAACGCACGCCTGAAACACCGCCGCCGCCAGAGTTGTTGACGAAGTAATTCATATCCACCAACACGTAAGGGCCCTTCGCGGTCTGATTGGAGCCGGAACCCTCACCGGGGCCAGATAGAATGTGCTCCAGACAGTACACTGTATAGCCCTCCAGATAGTGCGGTGTGGCATAGATCGTGCCATGAGAGGCGGATTTGGCGATCTGGGGATAAGCGCTGTCCCTGCCCGAGCTGCCATAGAGTGAGGACTGCCATGCGTAAAAGCCGCCGACGCTTCCATTGATATTTTTCAGGGAGAAACCATTCATCGCCGTCGCATAAAGGCTGATGTCCATTGCCTGCAGTGCTTCAAGAAACTCCTGCGAATACGCAAAATCCGTCACTGTACAGGCATCGCTGTTTGCAGGGCCAGTCTCGGCAGCCATAACCCAGCAGGTGGCGTAGTCCGTCCACTTCATGGTGCCATCCGCAAAGTCGTCGCCATACAGGAAGCGCACCTCGTACCAGCCGTTGCCCAGCTCATCGGTAGTGATGGACAGTACCTGCACGGTCGCATCGTTCACAAACTGCCCGAGGTACCCGTCACAGTAATAATCCTCGATGCCATATTCGTTGACGTACTCAAGGACGCGCGTATCGGTCGTAACGCTGACATAATCGCCGGGCGCGGCAAGCACTGGCGCATCAGTGCTTTCTTCGGGAGGCAGGATTTCTTCCATGTCCGTAACAGGAAGCTGTTCATCCGCATCACCAAGTTCACCATGTTCGGGCTGAAGCCCGGCAGCGTCATCCGGCGTTTCCGTATCAGGCTGCTGTTCGTCGGGCACAGCGTCCTCCTGTATTTCCGCAGAATCACCTTCCGCATCCGTTGTCGGCTGTTCGCCACTGACGATGAACAGGGGCATCAGGCCGATGTCCGTCATGCCCTCGCCTGCGGGGAAGAAACTGATCTGTGGAATATCCTCATCCAGCAGATAGCTGCTGCCCAGATCATCCGCGCGGACATAGCCGCAGATGACTTCGCCCGTTTCGTTCAGGAACCACACCTTCACCGATGCGGGAGCGACAAACTCGGTTGCCAGGACGAGAAAGACATCCTCCGTCGTGGTGTAGACCAGCGATTCTTCTGTCCTCGCAGCGTCGCTGTACACGACTGCTTTGTGGACAGTAGCGACGTAGACATGACCGTGCTCGTCAAGAGCTGCCTGAATCGGAAGCCTGTCGTCGGGTACGATCTCCCCATCGGGTGTATTGTCCTCGTTTTCTTCTTCCGATCCGTCCGCAGGTTCATCGGGAATCGCATCCTGTGCATCATCTCCCTGCGGATTGTCGGCAGGCATGTCATCAGCGTTATCATCTGCGGATTCTTTCTGTTCGGAAGCGGGGTCATCCGCAGCGGGTTCGCTGTCGCCATCGGATTCATCGGGCACTTCGGAATCCTCCGAGGCAGGTGCATCATCTGTTCTCTCGTCCTCCTGTTCATCGGAAGGAAGCGCCGGTTCAGGTACTGCCTCGCCATCCGTGGCGATGATCGGGGGCAGAACGGTGGGCGTCGTGGCTTCCGCCCATGTACCCACAGGCATACAGCCGAGTGCTATGCTCATCGCCAGCACAAGCGCTGCAAACCGTTTTGTTTTTCGTCTCAACTGCATTTTATCTCCTTTTCTACTCTTGGACCGCCATGACAATCAGCCGTCCGCTGGCTCCGCTATAGCTGCGGTCACAGGTAATCAGCGTCAGGATATGATCATTTTCTTTCACCTCAACACCCGTATTGAACAGCGCCTTTCGTTTGGCACGATTCACGAACTGAAGAAATGCCTTGCCATTGCCAAAGGACGCAGCAGCCGGGTCCCAATCGCTGACCTTCATGTTCAGCACGGCAAAGATGCGGTAGCTGCGCCTGCCGTAGATGCTGTCCAGCGTGATGACGCTGTGCTCCGCGTAGTATGCTTCCTGCTTATAGTCAATCAGGGTGCTGAACATCGCGTCGCTATGGCTCAGATGGTGGCCATAGATGGCGATGTTCTGGCTGGGCTGCCGATAGTCCGAGCTTTTCAGTGAAAACAGGCATCCCAGCTTACTTTTCTTTCCATTGAACAGGTGGCCCAGGTAATATGCGGAATCATCCGAGCGCACGACAGGATAGCTGATCACGGTGCCGGGAATCGAAAGCCAGGCAACGAAGTCCTTGTTTTGGGCAAGACACGCCTCCAGATCAACGCCGGAATCGACAACAGACTGAGCATCCGGGGAGGGAGAAGCGGCCTGCTGGGGATTCGGTGCATTGGGTGATGGGGAGGATGATGCCCAGGCATCGGTTGCTATGCCCGCCTGCGGATACGCTTCTGTTCCCGGCAACGGCGCGGTTTCTGCGTCGTTTTCTGTGTTGCCGGTCGGTGCGGGAAGCGGAATGACCGGCATAGGGCAGGGCGATGGTGCATGAATGCTTATCTCTGCAATCGCCGAATACGCATTCTCATCCGCTCGGTACGCAGCCAGCTCCAAGGCAAGCGGAAGCACAAACGCTGCTACACCACATAGGAACATGGCGAGCAGTAATGTGGAAGAAAGGGCTATTCTATGTTTCTGCAAGCAATCACTCCAATCAAAAAGCACACCCGCATTTCATCAGGTGTGCTCATCGCTCTTGTGCCCTCTGGCGGCTTCTCAGCCAGTTATCCAGCAGTTTTATGATGACCTTTTCCATCTGCTTTGCCGTATAGGATTTGGGGAAATACTTTTTCAGCGTGTCATGGCTGAGTGTTACCGAGTTATGCAGAGGTTTCTTTTCCTCTGACATGATCTCCATCACGCCCTGCTCAGACAGCGTTCCTTCTTTGCTTTCCTTTTTGATTCGCTGTGCCTGCGAAAGCGAGGGAGTCTGCTGCGTGACCTCAAGCGCGTTTTGCAGCCACTGCTGCTCCTCCGGCTTCAAATAGGAAAGCTCAACGGCAGGTGTAAAAGCCAGCTCACCGCTGTCTACCTTGTCGCGCAAGGGCTGTTCAAGGCTGTTAAGCCGGATATAGCGATGAATCTGATTCTTACTATCCGGAGCATCTTCAGCCAAAATCTCAAGCGAGCGCTTACCCTCCGAATTGTTCCCAAGTTGGGAACAATTATCTTTTGAAGGCCGACCAGCCTTTTTTCTGATGGCCTCTAGTTTCATCTGATATGCCTTCGCTCGCTCACTCGGCAGGATATTCTCGCGCTGGAGATTGCTATCCACCATGATGATGACCGATTCATCATCATCGAGGTCGCGGACGATGACCGGCATGGTGTAAAGGCCTGCCAGTTCACAGGCACGCTTTCGCCGGTGTCCAGCGACGATCTCGTACCCGCCATCCTCCAGTGGCCGTGCAATGGCTGGCACCAGCACCCCATACTCCTTGACGCTTTCCACGGTTTCCATCATGCGATCATCATCCACAACGCGGAATGGATGATCTTTGAATGGATGCAGCTCAGAAAGAGGGATTTGCAGAACCTGCTCCCGCGCATCTGCCTGCCGTGTCTCCTCCGTGGAAAAGAGATCATCGTATGAGGTCAGACTGATGTTTCTGCCGCTGCCTTTCAAGCTGCAACACCTCCTTTGTCAGCGCATGATATCTTCTTTCCATGTCCGGCGTTTTTCTCTTATGTCGGGGACGCTCCTGTTCAGTGGCATGAAGCGACTTCTTTTTACGGCGATATCCAAGACGAATCACTCTTTTGCGAACGGTCTCATTGCAAACCTTGAGTTGAAGTGTATCTATGACTTCTGCAATCGTGATGTCGGGCTTCTCTTTCAGCAACTGTTCAATGTTGCGGATATCTTCCCAGCTCAAAGCTGATTTACGTCCGCGAAGATAGGTTCTGGTTTCAACTGAACCTGTTTCTTCCAGCTGTCTTTTCAGGCGATATACCGTGCCTCGATTAACAGAAAAGTTCTCTGCCACCTCTTTCGCATTATGTGTTTTTTCTAAAGTAAGTGATCATGCGATTGATTAGGAACGGTATATTGAGCATCGCAAATCTTCCATTCGCAGCAAGGTCGAGCATGTATTCCGAATTATCAAGTGCCAATTCTGTTATAGAAAAGTCGTTTGTCGCGGATTAAAGAAAAACGAAAATCGTTTGTATGCCCTGTTTGCCTGTGTCAATTTGTACTCGCTGGCGATTGCTGGTCGAAAACTTTCCACAACATAAATCAAGGGGGAAGTCTACCCTTTTACAGAAAAGGAAGCAGCTAACCGGCGAAAAAAGGCATATCTGAGTAAAGATAAACCCTGTATTCTGAAAAAACGCTTGAATGGCGTGTTTGACCAGAATGCAGGGCTTATTATTCAGAGGTTCCTTAGAAAAAGAATAATATCAATCTCATCTTTCACAATACCATTATAGCACAGTATTTTGTCCTAAACTGTCTCAAACCGTCCCAAACTATCCCAACTTTTTATATAGGCCATTAGATACACATACCTACAGCAGGCTTAATCTGCGATAGTCTCTAGTCAATCCTTCTGCTTTAAAACCTAATGCATCACACACCCCTTTGTATAATAGACAGTGTAATCCGTCATATAAAGGTGTTTTACGTGCAAGAAACTCTTCAAAGAATAGTGTGTGCCGAATGGAAACCGGTGGATTCTTAACATCAAAATCTTCTGGGCAATAAGAATCGTATGCAATCGAGAAGCTATCTGATTCATACTTACATATTGTCGTAGATAACCATGGTCTACTCGTTCCATCACTAATGCAATGATTCTTGTAAATATACTTATCTTTTAACTGATATTTTCTGTTGTCGAACAGTTTGTCATAAACGTCAATATAGACACGCTGAAGAGTATCCGTCCACTGAATACAAAGATCATTAATTTCCTTGAGAGCTACAACTTGTTCGTGTTTTATAATATCATAATACTCGTAAACCCAAATATTCTTGTAATACTCAACATTTCTCTTCTGTAAAGTAGCGATCATGCACCACGCTTCCAGATGCTCTCTTGCAATAATTCTCATCATACGTTCAGAGAAAAAAATGCTATCTGATCCTTCAAAACTCTTGCAGAATGCTTGGAATCCGCATACTGCACGATTTGAATAATTGAAGATATCAATGATGTTATGTTTACCATTCTGCAGCATAGCGTGCCAGCCATTTTTCATCGCTAGTTCATCTGGATTTGAGACTGGATCTAAAAGTATATGTTGCGTATATCGGATAAGTAATGTACTAATCCGATATAATTCGCTAATTGGGATTTTCTCATCCACAGCTTTAAAGCAGTACAATCGTTTTAATCTATTTACATATCTCCCGATTTTCTCCATAAGCAAAATATCTGGAAGATATTCCATCGGAATTCCTGTTTCAAAAAAACCTCGAATGATCTTGTAAAGACAGTCCTTGACGTAATCCATAGGAAGAGTTTTCGCTCTCATATCAAAATGAGCAAAGAAATTCAGCTCGTCTCCTCTATACTCGCGTAACCCTGTATCTGGAACACCTTTGATCTGTGGATATAACGAAAACAGAGAAGTATTGTCGCTCCTGTATTCTGTGTTTCCACTGATGATCGCAAAACTGTTGCTATGAGAATGCTTGATGCCAAATCTCCATAGATTTGGAAAAACCACATCTCTGATAACACGCAAATCGTTTTCCATTAATTGATTGATGTAATCAAGTGCATCTTGCAATTCAGCGATTTGCTCAGATGTTTTCTGTATGAAAACGCTATTTCTCGCCGTTGCAATTTGATTAAGCGTATCAGTAAAATCATCCACACTCTTTATAATGTCCGATTCGGAAAAATGATATGAAATATATTCTTTTCCTTCGAAATTCAAGCTCATTAGCTTTGAATCCGATAAATAGAGCCAGAAAATATTCTTCGTTGTAATGTCTACCACAAAGTATATGGCAGGGCTTTCAGTGACCTTCTCTTTCACATAATACAAAAACTTTGTTTCCATTCTATAGGTATATTTACCTTTACTTACACCTTTGCTATTTACAGTCAAATCCTCTGTTTTCTTAATTTGAACAATGAACTGCTTTGTCGGAACACCCTCATGACCAACCAACTCCATTGAACCATCATAATTTGGAGTTCGATCATTCTCCTTAAAAAAGGTCTTGATCTTTCCCGATGATTCTAAACGCTCCGCCAGCATGCGCGTTGTACTACACTCATTAAATGCGGAGGTCGAATGTCTAGCCATTCCGATATATGCCATATGGTTATCCTCCTGCGTCCAAAGAATTGTATCCAAATATATTATACACGACTTCAGGCGGTTCGTCACATAAATAGAACACTTTGTATAGATTGAATAGCAGCCATGGTTTCGCCTCAATCTTTCTCAATGAAGTGTGACTGAAAGGATACCTGTTTATTACACTTCTCGCTGATCTCTTTTGAAAAAATGTCTTCTAAATCCGCCAGAGCATTTTCATGTCGGTAATAAGCATTAGAACGGCTGAGATGAATCTTCCTTACAATATCCGTCATCCGCTTGTGCTCTACATGCCGCAGCTTCAGGATTTCAGCATTGATCGGATCATCCAGCCTTTGAAGAAGAGAACAAACCTGACTACGCAAGTCACCGTACTCCCGTTCCGCTTCGGCATACTCCTGCTCAGCTTCCATCAGGCGGATAACGGCGTTCTCGTTGGCGGTGACGTCGCGCGATCTTGAAACACATTCACCGCCCAGCACTGCCGAGGCTTTTGCCGCTGCTGCCCGGCAGAAGACTACCCGCTCCTCTGCCGCAGTCAGGCGGCGTTCTGCAAACCGCAGCTTTTCAAAAAGCGTATCAACCGGCATCACATTGCCTCCCTTTGCAGTCTATCCAGCAGATCGTATCCATCCAAATCTGACAGAACCGAAAACCATCTGGAAAAGAAGAAATTGCCGACAGCATCCTGTTTCTCTTCGTATTGCTGCAAGCGCTGCGCCTGACAAGCCAATTCAGATGGAGTCATTTCTTTATTCCTCTTGAGACACCCACGGATTCGTTTCATCATCCGGGCGCGATTTCGATAATCCTTGACCGCCTGAATGATGATGGCGTCGGCCAATACCTGCCAAGGGTTTTCTTCTCCCTTAACGCTGCTGGTTTTCCTGATAGCCAATGCAATTCCTCCTATGGTTGGCTGAACAAAGGAACGCTGGATTCGTCCACGCCAGCTTGTATTTTATCTCTCTAATCCGCTTCACTTGGGCATGAAGTTGTTCCTCACGCGCAATGCGAGCTAATGCCCCCCCGGCAGTCGGATCCGCATAACATTCCTGATTCCTGTACACTTTGTGCCTCCTGATATGTGCAGTCGTTGATTGTTCACAGCCATGCCTCGTTGGTAAAATGTCCGCCAGTAAGTCCTTTGCATGGGATTACAAAATCCCGGCACTTCGCACCTCCGCATCGTAGTAATTGCTCATCGTCGTCGGTGCATGATAGAGCGTCGTCATCAGGTACTGCCGGATATTGCGCACCTCCGTGTGCTTCTTATCGAGGCACAGAAAGACGTACTCGATGTGATGATAACTCAGCTTTTTGAACCGGCTCTTGACCACCTCGGCGGGGTAATTCTCTCCTGCGACCTTGATATAGGGCCTGCGGCTACACAGCGTCTCCGTCATGATCTCCACGATCTCGTCCAGACGTTCATGGTCGTGCGGTGTGTCCAGCACATCATATTCGATCTGTTCCTTGACCTCGGCGAGCGTTCTCCGGTACTCCCGTGCATCCATCTGATCCATATCGCTCATGCCCGCATCGGCTTGCTGAGTCCTTTGTCTTTGGATCATGAGTGGATCAGGATTTGATTTTTGGGTATTTGATTCATACGTATTGGATACCTGAGTATTTAATTGCGCAGGGTTTTCCGTATCCGGTGCATCCGTTTGCGGTGTTGCCGTATCCGTGAAAACCATATACGGGTTTTCCGTACATGGTGAAGCCGTATATGGTGAATCCGCTTCCGGCGTCTTGTGCGGGCTCTCATAGACGATATACTCCGTATCCGAGATGCGTCCGCCCTTGTCGCGCAGGCGATGGCGGATGAGATACCCGGCGCTTTCCAGCTCGCGCAGGGCTGCGCCGATGCTGTCCACGCCTTCCTTGCAGATGGCAGCCAGTCCGCGCGTCGTGTAGTTCCAATCCTCCGGCAGGGACAGGATGACGGACAGCAGCCCCTTGGCCTTGAGAGATATTCCTTTGTCCTTGAGATGGACATTGCTCATGACCGTGTAATTTCGGTTCTTCTCTACTCGAAAAACAGCCATTTTGAATCCTCCGTTTCTTATCTTGATTTTCATGACAAAATGTCGAAGGCGCTGAGGTGAGTGTGAAGTGTGAATTTTCTTGACATAGAAAAAAGACGCTCATTGCTGAACGTCTTCTATTCCCACTGATTGTCGCAGTATGGTTCACCTAAAGTATATTTCTGTTTGTCAGGCCGGAGATTTACCCGTAGTTATCCTGTTCCTACAACCGACTTCATTCAGATTCCGTCTCGCAACAGATACCCTTTCCTTGATCACAGAGCCTCACTTAGCTCCTTCAACAAATTGTAATTCTGATGGTAATCCTGTTCATTAAGCAAATGCCATTTTTCATTGCTCAAATAAATGATATTGATGGACTTATCATCCAAAGAATAGTCTTCAGGAACAAATCCGATAGCCGAAATAATCATTTGAGGCGATATAGAGGCGTGATCAAGGATATATTGAATAACCTTGAACTTCTTCTCATCATCGGTTTCTACATTGTTCGGGCTGTCAATGACAAACGGAAATCGAATAGCATCCTTGTTAAACTCATTTCTCACCTGAATAATAGCTATGTGCCAAATGATAGTAGATATGTTTTTATTACTTCCAGACCCAATGAAGACAGAACTTAGCTTCTTAATACTCTCAATCGTGATCTCTTCAATGCAGAAAGCTGTACGTTCCTGAGTCAGAATAGAGATATACCGGCCAGTTGCCTTTTTCTTCTTGACGGCATATTTCTTTAGTTCTTTCTCGATCTCCTTCAGGGTGTTTTCCTTTTCATCTATATTATCCTGCACTTCAGTACGTTCGGTAATTACACTGTCACGTATCTCGCATAATCCCTTGTACCGAACGATGTCATTAATCTCAGTTGAATTCATCTTTACTCTTTCTTCAAACAAACGCATGGTAGTCAGCAAATCTGCATATCTGGCTTCTTCTGTTTGAATGCTTTGATTTATATCGAGCAAAGATGTTGCAATTTCGGTGCGAACAATAACGATGTCTTCAGCAAAATTAAATCGCTTACTTTTCAAACGTACTGTATCTGTAATAATCGAATTGCATTCAGGACAACGATGCTTTCTTAGCTGTTGGATTTCAACATCATTTGTTCGTTCTGATTTATTGACCTCAGAAATCAGACGTGTTAGTTCATAAGACTTATCTCTAAGCTCAAATAGCTTTGCTTTGCATTTGTTAAGCTTATCAACAATCTCAGAGTATTCCCTTTGATGTTGTTTTAATTCTCTTTTCAAAGCATCTATATTGCCAGAATATGCACCTGTACCAATTTTTGCAAGTATATCTTCTTGAACAGCATGAAGAACTCTCATACGGTCATTTAGTTTATTGATATCGCTACCTATCAGTTCTTTTTGCTTGACTAGATCAAAAAATATTTCATCATATACACCGAAATGTGAAAACAGTACCGCTTCCTTGTAATTACTGTATTGCCCTAGGTTCTCAAAAGAAGAAAACTTACTGCCATCATAATGATCTTGGTCAATATAAAATGGAAGATAATTGTAAACTGGTGGTGTAATTTCCAAGGTGTTTTCATTTCTATTGGGTAGCTTCATTGCAAATCCAGTTATTTTTTCTAATTCAGCCGCCAAGTCGCTAGCGTGAATCACGCTAGAAATACGCTCCTTTTGCTCGTTAAACAGTTTAAACAGATTACCCGATCTGAAAATGAAATATACATGGTCATCAATGCTAAATTGAAGTATGTAAATCTTCGGTTCGGCTTTCCATTTCGAATCAAAGTATGCATCTGCACCAAGAGCGTGATACAAACTACGCAACAGAACAGTTTTGCCACGGTCCGTACCATCTGCCTGACTGGAAGTTACAACATTGACACCTTCAGAGAAGGATACCGTTTTTGCCATCTTCTCTCTTGGTGAAAAAACATAGAGCGTGTTAAAAATCATCTTCATTACAATATCCTCCTTCCGCATACTTATTTAAGACAATCACGTAGAAAACAGTCTTTTGAACGTTATCGATTTCCGGAGGAAATCTATCATGGAACAAGGGAATCAACATATCAATTCCCGATTCAATATTTTGTGGTTCCAATTGAATTACTTTTAGGGCGATTTCTTTCTCTAACGCTGCGAGTAAACGGGACTTGTTCAGTTTGAGCATTAAATCAGAAAGGGCAACATTATACTTGTGTTGGACGTTTAGACTCATGGAGCGGATATATTTTTGTGTACCCTCAATTCCCGTTATTTCATCCTTGGCTTGGCGATCCAATAGAGCCATGAATTCTGCTCTCGTTATACCCTTGTGTTTGACGATCTGCTCATACTCTTTATCGCTATATTCATAGCAGGCTTTTTCTTGAACCACATCAGCGACCAATCGATATAGAGAGTTGGGTTTGTGAGGCTCGTAACCCTTAATGCGCTCAAAACTAAAGCTGAGTTTTCCTGCTAGTTCGTTTTGTGGTTCAGCAAAGTTCATATGACTTCGGATGAACAGAACGTCTACAAGATCGCTTTGCGATAACTGGATTTCATCATGCAGAGCATCTATTATCTTCTTTTGAATATCTGCAGGTAAATCTGTCAAAGCAACCTCAAGCGCTTCGCATTTCTTCTTGCCAATTGATATCGGGATGTTTGATACGACAGCAATACGGGTTGAAATCGATTTATCTTTAGATTTCAAAAGAAAAAGCTTTCCAAGAATTGATCCTTCGGATGATTGTTTTTCCTTTGTTGTTAGTTGAGAAATCGTATATGAGGTCATTGAAGAGGAATGAGTTTTTAGCTGATAGAATTCAAATCCGTTAGGAAGGTGTACTTCGATATCACATACATAGTCAAAAACCACAGTAAAATCATCAGCTGTGTCCATAAGATCAATGAGTTTCCCAAGCCCCCACAACAACTCGAGGCGAAATCTGTTTTTGCTCCGGCTTCCTGATAGATCGACCGGTAAGCTTTGATAAAACTCATTATTGTCCATTGGCATACCTCACATGAACGTATTTCTTCCGTGATTGTATCATGATATTGTAAGCCAATCAAGTGAGTTTTTGCCATTATTGCGATGCTGTTTTGTAAGTTTTCACCCAAACACAAAATAAGGAACATCGATGCAGAAGCACGTTTATAGCCATACAGATCACTTACGCATTGGGGACCCTTGTTCTTCAAATACAAAAAAGGCGCTCATTTCTGAACGCCTTCGGGAACTCCATTCATTTGCCTCAGAGTATATCCTCAGCTAATCGTCTCGCGCTTGTGCAGCGTTCTCTGCTACACCCCTGCTAATCAGGTGTATGTGGTGCCATCGGACTTACGCTGACCCATAGTGCAGACAAATTTATTATTTCTTAGAAACATGGAAAATCATCTTACCAATGAGCGTATAGAGAGGGCTGTATAGCAATCCTACCATGGCTTTGGTAAGGATGGGTACCGTCAAGTATTATGCGCAAATTCATTTACAAGTCTGGCAGAACTCAGTC
>ERZ825896.2254-NODE-2254-length-18977-cov-9.572878_pt1 | contig 18977 bp, 20 predicted proteins | sample MGYA00519858_ERZ825896 | MGnify/ENA primary metagenome ERZ825896 (study PRJEB31778, sample SAMEA3449214) | human gut metagenome | biome: human gut; feature: human-associated habitat; material: faeces | place: United Kingdom | collected 2010/2012 ...
CGTCGCTGTGCAGAACCTGTTTGCAGAGTTCACAAAGATCGTGCAGGTCGTCGAGAAAGTCGACGAATCCGTGCAGAACTCGACCCGGCAGATTACGGAACACGTTGACAAGTCGGCCAATGCATTCGGCGGTCTGCAAAAACAGATCGAGCGAATCAGTCTGACCTCCATTATCGAGCAGGTCAAACAATTAGCCGAAGGTGTTGCGAATTTAACAGGTCCCGGCATCGGCTTCGAGCAGTCGATGGCCGACCTGTCGTCGATCACGGGTATCGCGGGCGACGAGCTGCGCGACCTGGGGAAAGTCGCCCGGCAGACGGGTAAGGAGAGCGGACTGGGTGCGCAGCAGGCGGCGAATGCCTTTGCCCTGCTGGCCTCGCAGATTCAGGTGGACAAGATCGGCATGGAGGGGCTGAAGGCCCTGCAGCAGAACACCATCACGCTGTCCCATGCTGCAGGGATGTCGATGAACGATGCCGCCACGGCCCTGGCCGGAACGATCAACCAGTTCGGTCTTCAGGCTACGGAGGCCAACCGGGTGATCAACATTCTGGCGGCAGGTTCGAAGTACGGAGCCGCGGAGATCGTCGACCTTTCGCAATCGTTCAAGGTCGTCGGTGCGGCGGCCAATGCCGCAGGCCTCACGGTCGAGGACACGGCAGGTGCGATCGAGGTTCTATCGAAAAATAACCTGAAGGGAGCCGAAGCGGGTACGGCCCTGCGCAACATCATGCTGAAGATGCAGACCGTCCTCGGCGTGGACTTCCGCAAAAACAGCTTCTCGGATGCCCTCGATGCCCTAAAGCCCAAACTGACGGATGCCGCCTATCTGTCGAAAGTGTTCGGCATGGAGAACATCGCCGCAGCGCAGTTTCTGATCAAGAACTCGGATGCCGTGGCCGAAATGACCGCCCAGGTCACGGCCACCAATGTCGCCCAGGAGCAGGCCGCGATCCGCACCGACACCGTGCAGCAGATGATGGCACGCTGCCAGGCCCGGATCGACGACCTGAAGATCGGGTTTTTCGAACTTACGGGATCAGCTGGCGGTTACGCCACGATCATCGCGCAGCAGGCTGTAACTGTTTCGCAGCTCTTACCCCTGTTCGGGCTGTTCGGCAAGGCGATCGGTTTTGTCACCAGCGCGGAAAAACTACACACCGTGTGGGCCGGAGCCGTAAAGGCGGCAACGGTGGCATGGACAGGCGTACAGTGGCTTTTGAACGCTTCTCTGTGGGGCTGTCCGGTCACCTGGATCGTGGCAGGGATCACGGCCCTGATCGCCGTCATCACCGTTTGCGTTACGAAGGTCGAGGGCTGGGGCAAGCAGTGGGACAGCGTCGTCAAGTTTATGAAGCTGACGGGCAAGCTGTTCGTCGAAACGATCAAGTACGAGTTCAGCACGATGGTCAACGGCATTATGATCAGCCTGGATTACATAAAACTCGGCTGGTACAAGTTCAAGAAGGCCGTAGGCCTGGGCGACAAGGCCGAGAACGAGGCGATGATCTCGCAGATTTCGGGCGACATCGACAGCCGCAAGAAGGCCATCGTCGACGGGGCCAAGAACCTGAAGAACCTCGCCCAGGATGCCGGGAGTTCCCTCTCCTGGGAGCTCTCATGGAAAGACGGCAAAAATGGCGCAGTCAATGCCGTCAGTCCGTTGATTGCGGCTTCTGAAACCCCGGACGGTACAAAGACGCCCCGCACGAAACAAAAGGTAAACATCGACTTCTCCAAGACGGGGACCGGGACCGGGTCCGGGAGCAAGACGGTGCTCGATCTGAACAAGATCATCCCCGACATGAAAGGATCGGCGGCCTACACGGCCATCGCCTCGCGGCTTTCGGCGGTGCGGGTTCCGTCCCTGGCGACCGCGGCGGCATCGTTGGCCATGCCGCTCACGGTGGCGGCGACTACGCTCCCGCAGTCCGGGGGAACGGCCCAGCCGACACCGACGGAACTGGCATACAACAGTCAGCGCCGCGGAGGTGTCACGATGAGCAAATTCTGCGACACGATCGAGATACACATCGCCAACGCCGACGGGAAGGGCTACAATCAGATCGAGGAGGAAGTCACTGCCGTACTGAAAAAAGTCTTGGACGAATATGAAGCATAAGTATAACATCGAGCACCTGCTGCAGTCGATCATCGGCTATAAGGGCCTGCCTTATCCGGGAGCCTTTTTCCCGAATCGTCCGGCCGGCAGCTACACCGGGGACAACTTCGACATCCCGACCTCTCCAGCTCCGCAGCAGGAGCTCGTGAAAGGTACGCGCCTGTACAAGAAGGATGCCCTGGGCAGGTGGTACTTCATGCCCGTATTCATCAGGCATCAGGACATACGGGGCGAGGATCACACCCTCGAGCTGGAGAACGCCGTGATCAGCATTACCGGAACCAAGAACATCGTGCGCACGCCCCTGGTAGGCCGCCGCGGGTCGGTCAAGGAGCTAATCAGCATCGGGGATTACAAAATCTCCGTCGCGGCCTTCATCCGCTCCACCGACGGCAGTTATCCCGAGGCGCAGATTGCGCGCATGAAGGAACTTTACAACATCAACGAATCGGTCGAACTGATCTGCGTGCTGACGGACCTGCTGCTCGACGAGGGCGACCGCGTCGTGATCACGGACATCCAGTACCCGCCGACGCCCGGTGTGGAGGATGGCCAGGCGGTGACGATCGAATGCGAAACAGATTCACCTTTTGAACTGATCCTGCAATAGCCATGTATCTACCGTGCAGTAAAATAACCATCGGAAGCAAGTATTTCGGCGGAGTGCATGACATCAAGATCAAGCGCTCGATCCATACGATCGGGGCCACGGCTTCGGTGAAGGTTCCGGTGACGGCGGTGCTCCGGCAGACTGGGACCCCTCCGGCCTACGTCGAGACTGCACAGGTGATCAAGGCGGGCGATCCGGTGGAAATCCAGCTCGGGTATGACGGACGCCTGTACACCGAATTTCGGGGTTATGTGAAGCAGCTGAACTTGCAGACGCCCCTCGAGATCGTTTGCGAGGACGAGTTCTACACCACCCGCCGCCGGAATGTCACGCTGCAGGGGAAGACCACGCTCGCTGCTGTTTTGAAAGCCTGCGGCCTGCAGGTGGGATATGCCGCGACGCTGACCCTCGAGGCGTTCCCTGCGGACAATAAGCCCGTGGCGTGGGTCCTGGGACAGTTGCAGACCAAGTACGGCCTGGCGGTATGGTTCGACCTCGAGGGGCGTGTCTACGCCTGCGAGCCTTACAAGGTCGTCGGCGATGCCGTGAAATACCGCCTGCGCTACAACGTGGTGAAGGACGACGATCTGAAATATCAGCGGGCCGAAGACGTGAAGCTGAAGATCAAGGCCGTGTGCATCTACAAGGACGGGACGAAGGTCGAGGCCGAGATCGGTCCGAAGGACGGGACGGAGAAGAAGCTGTACTTCTATGACGTGAAGGATCAGCAGGAACTGGCAGCCCTGGCGGCGGCAGAATTGAAGCGATACAGCTACGACGGTTATGCAGGCAGGATCACCGCCTTCCTGCAGCCCTATGCCGCCCCGTGCATGGTGGCCGAGATCGAGGACGAGGTCTACCACGAGCGGGACGGACGGTATTACATCGAAGGAGTAGAAACAACCTACGGGACGGGCGGAGCACGCCGGACCGTGGAAATAGGGATAAAAATATGAGCAGCGAGAAAGAGATACGCGAGGTCCGCATGATGTTATCAGAGCGGTTGCGCAATGCGGCAAAGGCGGCCATGTACGGCACGGTCAAAAGTGTCGACGAGAACGCCAGGACGTGCGACGTGCAGATCGGCGGCATTGTTTACGAAGGGGTGCTGCTGTACTCCGTCGAGAAGGAGAACCTGCGCGGGAGGGTGCTGATCCCCAAGAGGGAGAGCGCGGTGATCGTCGCCCGGATCGACGCGAGCGACCGCTTGTATGTGGCGTTGTTCTCCGAGATCGACAAGGTGATCTTCACCCTCGGGGATCAGGTGACCATGACCTGCGACGGGGAACGGATCGAGGCTTCGGCCCCGAAGATCGTCCTGAACGGCGGCGAGCTGGGCGGACTGATCAACATCGAGCCGCTCACCCGCAAGATCAACGACCTGATCGAGGCCTTCAACACGCATACGCACACCATTCCCTCGGGAGCGGTGGCCGTGACCGGAAGCGCATCGGCGCAGAACAATCCCAAGCCCGTAGAGGTTCCCGCCCCGGCATCGAAGCACGACAAGGTCCGGCGCGGGGATTATGAGGACACCAACGTAACGCACTGATACGATGATCGACATTTTACAGACATCGACGGGGGACGTGGAGCTGTCCGACGATCTGATCCGGACCGAGGCGACGGAGCAGCACAAGCGGGACCTGCTGCTGGCAAGCCAGGGCGATTTCAAGGAGGCGCCCACCGTCGGCGTCGACTGTGTATCGTTCCTGCATGACACCGATCCGGCGGACTTCCTCCGAACCGTGCGCAAGCAGTGCGAGCGCGACGGAATGCGGGTCGATGCCATAGACTACGATACGGACGGAACATTGACGATAAGCGCAGAATATGACGACAGCAACAGTTAAGGCCCGGCAGACGGTCTACGACATCGCCCTCGAGCAGTATGGAACCTGCGAGGCCGTGGGCGAAATCCTTGCCCTGAATCCGCAGATCGCCAACGATCCGGAAGCCCTCGTGCAGCTGGGGATCGACAGCATCGGCGAAACGGGGTTTTACCTGGATGTGGCCGTTGCACCGGGGACGCAGCTGCGCATCGACGACGAAAGCGGCCTGATGCGCAAGAACACGCTCAAAGAGTTGGGAAACGACATAACAACCTACCGATATGGCCAGAACGATTAACGACATACAGCAGTCGATCATCACCGACCTGCAGACCTATTTCCCGAAGCTCTCGACCTCGAAGGTCGCCGAGTGGCGGCTGTGGACCTATGTGGTCGCAGCGGCGATCCACGCCTTTGAAATAATTCTCGATCTGTTCCGCCAGGAGGTCGACGAGCTGACGACCAAGATCACCCCGGGCACTAAATTGTGGTATGCGGAAATGTGCTATCGCTTTCAGAACGGGCACACGCTGGTATTCGACAAGAACACGGCGCAGTTCTACTACGAACAGGACGATCCCGACAGCCGGATCGTGAAAGTCGTGGCTGTGAACGAGGCCTACAAGATGATTTCGATCCGCGTGGCCAAAACCGACGGAGAGGGCCGGATCATCCCTCTGGACGACAGCGAACGCCGCAACCTGACCGACTACATCGACACGATCCACACGACGGGTATTCCTACGACGATCGTAAGCACGACTGCCGATACGATACGTTACAACCTGGTGGTGTATTATGACCCGGCAACCCCCTCGAGTGTTGTACGCGAGAAGGTCGAACAGGCCCTCGAGACGTTCAAGACCTCGCTGTCATTCGATGCCGTATTCTATGCCCAGCGGCTCGTAGACGCCGTCATGCACGCCGAAGGTGTCGTGACGGTAAAGGTCGTAAGGCTCGAGCATAAGACCAGCGCCGGGGCGGACTTCGCCCCCGTCGATGTGTTGGCCGAACTGGCCGCAGGGTATTTCGAGTACGCAGCCGAGGGGAACACGCTGACCCTGACATCTACCAAATCGCTATGAGGAACTATAAGATAGACTTCCGGAACCAGGTGCGGCAGCTCCTGCCGGAACACAAGCGTCAACCCGTCCGTCTGCGGATTCTGCGGGCCTTTGTAAAGCCGCTGGCGGACCTGTTCGCCGCCTTCAGCCTGTGGCGCGACGAAACCCGTAAACTGCTCAACGTGACCAATCAGGAAGGAGTGCTCGAACAGTTCCTGCGCAACAAATACGGAGCGGCGGACATCACGATCGAATCCTACCGTGAAACGGGGTTTGCGGTCGGGATACGCTCCGAAGGTGTGGGCGTGGCAGTCCCCGTGGGACTGAACAGGGGCGAAGGTACTCCGGCGGTAGTATCGCTCCGGGGAGAGAACCGCGAGCAGTTCGGGGATGTGGACTTCATCGTCCATATTCCGGCAGGTGTCGATGCCGAACAGATACGGGCCGACATCGAGAAATACAGGGCCGCTTTAACAACGTATAAAATAGACCAAAGATGAAAAGACAAACACAAGTGCTCGGCGTCCGTAACTGGTACGGCGATGCGTTCGTATCACTCCAGGAGGAGCCGCTGAAGGTGATCGACGGCTTCTTCTCCCAGTACGGGGCTTTTGTCCTTTCCGGATGCGAGGTGAAGGCAAACGGCAGCAAGTACGACATAGCGCCCGGTCTGGTCGTGCTCGAAGGGTCCGGGGCCGACAATGCGACGGTCAAGGTCGTCGTGCCCTTTGCCGGGATTACTGCGACAGCCCTGCCCGTCTACCTCACACTGGGCTACGAGACCGAAACGGATGTCTACAACGATGGCAACGTCAAGCCCATCGCCCACATCTACAAGGCTGTGGCAACAACCGTAAAACCTGCGGGCAGCTATGTGCAGATCACCCGGGACGGCGGCGTGCGGTTCATCGACGCGATTCAGGATGCTACACATCGGCTTATCACTGATAACGAGCGCACTGCCTGGAATAAGGCCATTCAGGACGTAGCGAAATATACACCATTCGATTACGTTGTGGATAGCAACGCTACTTTGGCTGGACTGAACAACAATCCCAATGCGACGTGTGTTCTGATCAAGAAAGGGACATGGACGGCTCCATCAAGTGGCATTCTGCTGCATCCCAATACCAAACGGATTGTTGGACAGCCCGGAAGCCTCGTCCAATATGCAGGTAGTGATTCATGCTTAAAGTACAGCACAATTCCAAGTTTAGAGAGTGGTTACAGCGCCCATGGAGTATGTGTAAAAACGACGGGACAAGGTCACGGATTTGTAAATATGGTTAACTTGGAGGACTGCAAGTGCGAGGGTGCTGATATTTATACGCCAGATGATCCCTATTGTTTCTTAAAATGCAAGAATCTGACCCGTTGCTCCATATTTATCCATTCGAAAAGTCATCAGGCTTGGGGGTTTATGGAGTGCGAAAATATGCTGCAATGCAATGTAAGATCAGATGAATATTCGATTGATTCGATTGGAATCTATCATTGCAGAAACCTTACTCAATGTATCAGCGATGGCGGTATACATTTCAGTTACAATGTATTCATGTGCCAGAGTAGTAGGTATGAATACAGTTATTTCAGCTCCACCGATAATGAGAACTACAAATGTGCCGACACAATGAATGGAGGCTGGAATAAGATCATTACGGCATGATCGTCATTCACAACAACCTGATTCCGCTGGGCAAGGCCCGGACAATCAACTTTTTCGGGGTCCTGTTCACCAAGAACAAGAACCTGACACCAAAAACAGAGAACCACGAAGCCATACACACCCGGCAGCAGATCGAGTGGCTGATCCTCTACGCGACGGCGCTCCTGATGCTGATTCCTGCCTGCGGATTATCCTGGCGGTGGCTCTGCACTGTGCCGATCTGTTACCATGTCGTCCTGTACTGTACCCTTTGGGCCCTCGAATGGTTGCTGCCGCCATACGACACGGCATACCGAGACATAGCCCTCGAGCGGGAGTGTTACGACAACCAGGCCGATCAGATGTATCTGAAACGCCGCAAATGGTTCGCATGGGTTAAATACCTGTTTAAACGACCTGTAAAATGATACCGAAATTACCGATATATGCCAAAGGCGACAGCATGGGGATTGCTGTATATCCGACGGGAGTTTCTCTCGAAGAGGTGGAGATCGACATGTTGGTTTACACGACCGGGAACGGGCCGAGAATTTACGGATCGACGCAAGGCAGCGGGCTGCCGATCGTCAAAGAAACCGATCGGGCTGTGTTCAATATCCCATCCTCGGAAACCGGAAAACTCGATGCGGGTATCGCAACGCTCGAAACGACCTATACTGTAAAGGCGTCAGGTTATAAAAAAACGTTGACCAACCGATTACTTATACTTACAGATACAAAAATAATGGATTTTTATGGATGATAAACTAACCCATATTATCCTGACAGATCATGCTTTGCGTTATGGACTGGACGGAAAGTCGGCCTATGAGATCGCACAGAAGTATGGTTATGAGGGAACCGAACAGGAATATGCAGAAGGACCTGTCATCGCAAAAGACAAAGCTAATAAGGCTGCTGATAGTGCGGATAAGGCTGCTGATAGTGCAAAAAAATCAGCCTCAAACGCCGACCAGCAGGCTGCGCGTGCGAAGTCTCTTGCGGACCACCCTCCGAAGATCGTAACGGTCGACGATACGAATTACTGGGCCTTCTGGGATGAAGCGACCAAAGACTATATCACCTCGTCCGTCCGCTCGGATGGCGGTCCGATCTTCGCCACGTTCGACATTGATCCGGCGACAATGCTCCTGGGTGTGAATTACCAGTCCGGCTACGGCCACGGTTCCGAGTTCGAACTCAAGGATGATGGGCATTTGTATTACGAAATTAACGACTGACAGATATGGCAAAGACAAATTTAGGGAAAGTGGGCCTTACGCCCAAAAAGGCGTATTCGGCGGATACTACATACGAGCGCCTGGACTTCGTGACAGCAGGCGATTCGTCCTATGTTTCACTCCAAGACAACAACCTCGGACACCCGGTGACGGACGGGGCTTGGTGGCAGGTTTTGGCCTCCGGGGCCGCTTCGACGGATGCCGCAACAGCCGCCCTCGCCGCTGCCGCCGCAGCTCTCGAAGCCGCCGCAGCGGCCGCCCCTGTCGTTGTCAACGTCGAGGGTGCGGATGTCACGATCAACGTCGAAGGCAACCACAAATACATCTGCGGGGAGCTGACCTCGCTCAAGATCGGGACCGTGGAGAAGTCGGCCCGAACTTCGGCGATCTTCTTCACATCGGGAAACGTTGCCACGGAACTCACCTGGTCGGATAACCTCGTGGACATCATCGGCTACAAGACCCCGGCGCCGAACAAGGCCTACGAGATCAATATTGAGGAACTCCGCGCAATCATCGAATAGCCATGGACCGCAGACGAAGTTTGTTGAAGATCGCCGCGCTGCGCAGCGAGCGCGAGCGGCAGGAGGGGGTGAATTGCACGAAAGGGTATCTCCAATCACAGGACGCCGGACTGCTATTCGACGGCCCGCGAACTCTTGAGTGTTTTTTCAAGTACATCCCCAGCGATAAAATACAAGTGATAGCCGGGTTTGGCATTTCCATGATTGAAATTTACGCCCTGACGACAAATAAGCTTCGCGTCTATTGCGGGGGCGGAAACGCGACAGTAGACATTGTTCCAGGGGATAGCTATCTTGTTGATGTTGCCTACGACGGTACTACGGCGATATGCTATCTGAATGGGGCGGAGGCGGCTCGATTCCCGGTTACGGGATACAAGATCACGGATTTATTCAGGACCGGCAGCAATATATATATCCCCCAAGGCTCGCTCGTATTTTGCCGCCACTACAACTACGCCTTTTCCGCGGAAGAAGTAGCCGCACACTACAACAACGGCGATCCTGCAGGGTATGTGGTACCGTTAGCCGATAAATATCGTTGGGAAGCCTCTGAATCTAACATTGGAAATATCAGGTTCTATCCTAATTATGAAGGGTCCGGTGTTACCTCTTATTTAGAGGATAATGCTAATGGTTTCACGGGTCGATACGCACATATAATTTCGGGATCGTCAGGTTTATTGTCGGTATACAGCTATCGATTCATGGGGCATCCGGTCGGATGTGTTGTTGAAGCTAAATTCAAGTATCGTAGTAATGCTCTCGTACGCGTTCTGGAAGGCAATCGTATTCTTCCTATCAATATGGAGGATGCGGCTGACGCCACGATTGTATATCGCACAACAGGAACTAATATCACTGGTTTTAGTGTAACTGTACCAAATGCCGATGCAAATTCATGGGTCGAAATTCAACCTGTGTCGTTACGAACGCTCGGCTGCATCGCCGAGTATTTGCCGCAGAACCTTGTGGGACAATGGTATGAGAAACCGTTTGAGATCACGGGTATAACTACCTATACATGGACCGGAGAAACCGATCATGTTTACTATCAAGAGCTTTTATTGGGAAGATTTATTCAAACGGGAGCGGTCGTGATGATTAAAGGTTCTGTGTCCGATTATCAAAGCGGAGAACCTTTCGTATATGTAGGGAATAGGCAGGGGATGATCCCTGCGCAAAATGGGAGTTTTACGCTCAAGGTCATCAACAACCGGGACAATATCGACCGTATCTATTACTATGGCGGGACTGTGAGATCTGATCGACGGTTGACGATTACCATAAATAGTGTCGAGCTGATTCCCGATGTTGCCCTGTCCTGGCTCGACAGCGCCAAGCAGCTCCCGCTGAACGACGAATATCTTCCGCCGCTGTTTGAATCTATCGTGATCGGTGATGCAACTCCCATACATATTATGGGTGAAAATTCCTATACATGGACAGGCGTCGACGATCCTGTGTATTCGTATACTGTAAGGTGTTCGAGGTATTTTAAAATCGGCGAAATATATAAAGTGCGTGTAACCATATCAAACTGGGAAGCTGGAGGCCCCCCTTATTTCAAAATCGCAACGGATAATACCATAATTATGTCCGGTTTTACCGGAAATGGTACTTACGCATTTTACATTACCGCAGAGGGCATTCCTTACGATTACATGTTTGTATATGCCGGACATGGAGATACGGACAGACGCATGACGATTACCGTAGATAGCATCGAACCTATTGCCGAGCACGGTTATGACCTGACTGCGAACGGTACGCCGCAGATAATCATCAAATAAACCGAAAACATGAACAACTACGCAAAACTGATCGACGGGCGCCTGAATTATGCGCCCAATTCAATCCGAACCGACGAAGGGCTTGTTTGCAACCCGCGGCCGGACAAACTGATCCCGCTTGGATACAAAGAGGTGATCTTCGACGAGCAGCCGGAACCGTCCGACCCACCGAAGCATTACCGGGAGACATACACCGAGGAGGCCGACCGTATCCGGGTCGGCTGGGAAGAATACACGTCTGTACCGGAGCCGCAGCCCGATCCCGAACAGTTGCGGGAAATGGCCTACCGGGCCGAAGCGGATCAATATCTGATGGCCTACGAGGGCTATCTGGCCGAGGGCAAGATACTCGAAGCCGACGAGCAGAAGGCCCTATACCTGGCAAAGAAGGCCGAGATTAGGGAGCGATTCCCGGATAAGTAACCTGTCGGTCGAACTCTCGAAATACCGCAAATATATGAAAAGACTTATCAATAAACTCGTCGGATGGCTCAACGCCATCGCTAAAGACAAATACCAACACTTCGCAGTCGGGGCGGTCATCGCCTCCGCGGCGTTGATCGTGGCCGTGCCGTTGGTCGCCTTGTGGCGGTGGTTGCCTTTGCTGGTGTCGATGATCGCCGTCTTGACGGCCGCCATTTTAAAGGAGCGCAAGATCGATCCGAAAGCCGACATGCAGGACATTATATGGACGCTCGCAGGAGGAGGTATGGTGTGGCTGGCAATCTTGGCTGCTATTATTTTTGGATAAATATACCCCAAGTTACTACAATTATAAATAGAGATAGGGGGTAATCCAAATTTAAGGGACGTTTAAGCATGTTTTAAACGTCCCTTAAATTTTGCTTTTTTTGTCGATATTTCAAGATCGGAGGTTGAAATCCGATTATTTCAAAGTGGAATTTTCGAAATGCCGATTATACCAACGAGTATAAAAGATTATCTGAAAGCCGTGTCAAAAGATGTTAATTAATCCTTTTTTTGACAAATTTCGGGCAAAAGTGAATGAATGCGCACCACAAAAACGGGCGGCAGAATGCCTGCCGCCCGTAAAGTATTGGGTTTCGCGTCACTGCTCGGCGATTATTACCGCCGTGGGAACGCTTCGCTCCCGTAGCGCGACGTCCTGCGCAGTCGTACCGGGCGTGTCGCTGGGCATGTTGAGCACCCGTCCCTCCCGGCCCACGAAGGTCGAGGAGCCGCCGCCGTCGAGATTGATCGCTTCGACACATCCCAGCGAGATCATTTTGTCGGCCAGTTCGGGCAGTGTCATACCGGCGCTGCCCCGCTTGTTGCGTCCGTCGCAGACCACGATGACCAGTTTCCCGTCCTCCGTGGCGCCGATGGCCGTCCGGGGATGCCGCGCAAGCCCCTGCAGACCTCCGCAGTCGAAAATCTCTTTCCAGTAGTTCTCCTCGGCCACGTTCCGGCCCCCGTGGACCAGCATCGGGCCGCCGCCGATGGCGTTGTAGGGCTGCCAGCGGCGTCCGCCCGCCGTGTGCGAGGTCGGTGGCGCCGGCATGAACGTCATGGTCTTCTCGTTGTTGCCGAGCGCGGACGGGAAAGCATAGGGACAGTTGTCGTCGTCGGCCACGCAATAGACCCAGGCCGCCTCGAAACTTCCGTCGCGCAGCTGCCCCAAAGCGGCCCGCACGGGGAAGAAATGCGTGTAAGGATTTGTGGACCATATCCAATCCTCCTGCACGGCGAGCGATCGGACCACACCCCGGTCGATGAGCAGGCTAACCGAAGTCGTACCGCCGAAGAAACCCCCGTTGACGGCCAAATACGGCGTACCGTCTCCCGATTCGGCGAATGCCGAGAAATAGGCCGTCGGCTTCTTCGCTGCGGAGAACTGCGGACGGAACCGCAGGTTCGGATTCGCCTTGAAATCGACGATGGCGTAGAAGCCCAGGCACTTCGAGCCGTTCGCAAGTTCCTGCGTAAACTCATCGACCGTAAGACCCTTCGGATAACCGGGCAGACCTTCCGGATTTTCTTCGCCGCCGTCGCCGCCCGGATCGTCCCCTTCAGAGAGAGCCGGAGGAGTCTGGTGCTCCTTCTCGCTGCATTGTACGCAGGTGCAGCACAACAGAAGGGCTACCAACAGCATATAACCGAGATTTTTCATGTGCATCATACAAATGTTTATTCATTTCATGGAAGCAAAGATAATTAATTTACGGTAACATAAAACTCTTCAGCGTAAATATTTTTACTTTGTATGATGTTTTGAATAATTTTATTAATTTTGCCATCAAAGCAATCGATCGCTCACCCAAACCCTGCCCGATATGAAAATACCGAGATTTATTGCCTGCCTTACGGCGCTGCTCTGCATGGCCGCTGGCTGCCGCTCTGAGGACGATGCCGCCGTCCGCGCACTGGCCCGGCGGATCATTCCCGAGCACGAAAAACAGTTCCGCTTCGAGCGTCTTACCGATACGACCGAGTGTTTCGAACTGGAATCCCGCGGCTCAAAGATCGTCGTGCGCGGCAACAGCTCCGCCTCGATTGCCGTGGGACTGAACCATTACCTGAAGAATTACTGCCTGACGACCGTCTCGTGGCATGCCTGCAATCCCGTGGAGATGCCTGCCGTGCTACCGCGGATCGACGAAAAAGTCCGCGTCGAATCCCGCGCACGGGAGCGTTTCTTCCTCAATTACTGCACGTTCGGGTACACCATGCCGTGGTGGGGATGGACCGAATGGGAACGCTTCATCGACTGGATGGCGCTTCAGGGCGTAACCATGCCGCTGGCCATCACGGGGCAGGAAGCCGTCTGGCAGCGGGTATGGACCCGGCTCGGACTTTCGGACGAAGAGGTCCGCGCCTACTTCACCGGTCCGGCCCACCTGCCCTAGCACCGCATGTCGAACATCGACCGCTGGCAGGGTCCGCTGCCCGAGGAGTGGATCGACGGCCAGCTGGCGTTGCAGCAGCGTATTCTGGCGCGCGAACGCGAACTGGGGATGAAACCCGTGCTGCCGGCCTTCGCGGGACACGTTCCGCAGGAGCTCAAAAGACTCCATCCCGATGCCCGGATCACACGCGTGAGCTACTGGGGCGGCTTCGACGATCGATACCGGTGCAGTTTCCTCGACCCGATGGACCCGCTTTTCGCGGTCATCCAGCGGGAGTTCCTCACCGAACAGACCCGTCTGTTCGGCACGGGCCATATCTACGGCGCCGATCCGTTCAACGAGATCGACGCCCCGACGTGGGATCCTGAAACGCTCGCCGGAATGTCGCGCCACATCTACGAGTCGATGGCGGAGGTCGATCCCGAGGCGGTGTGGCTCCAGATGGGTTGGCTCTTCTATGCCGATCCGACGCACTGGACCGCGGAGAACATCCGCGCCTTCCTCGGCGCCGTGCCGCAGGACCGGCTGCTGATGCTGGATTACTTCTGCGAATTCACAGAGATCTGGAAGCAGACCGAAAAATTCCACGGCCAGCCTTACTTGTGGTGCTACCTCGGCAATTTCGGGGGCAACACGATGCTATCGGGCAATTTCCATACCGTGAGTGCCCGCATGGAGGACGCTTTCGCCCATGGCGGTGACAACCTGCGCGGCGTGGGCTCGACGCTCGAAGGCTTCGGCGTTAACCAGTTCATGTACGAATTCGTGCTGGACAAAGCGTGGAACACGGGCATTGCGGACGACGAGTGGATCGCACGCCTGGCCGACCGCCGCACGGGATTCCGCGACCCCGCGGCCCGCACCGGCTGGCGGACGCTCTGCGACAGCGTCTACACGCTGCCCGCGCAGACCGGACAGTCTCCGCTGACCAATGCGCATCCCGCGCTGGAGGGTAACTGGCACTGGACCACCAAGCCCACGACGGGCTACCGTTTCCCGACCTTGTGGCGGGTTTGGGAAGAGCTGCTCGCTGTGGACAGCGAACGCGACACCTACCGTTTCGACGTAGTGAACATCGGCCGGCAGGTGCTGGGCGACTACTTCCTGATAGAACGCGACCGTTTCGCCGCGGCCTATGCGCAGCACGATCGGAAGGCGATGGACGCCGCCGCCCGACGCATGACCGGATTGCTTGCGGACATCAACCTGCTCACGGCCTGCCACCCCGAGTTTTCGCTCGAGCGGTGGATCGCCGCGGCGCGCGGCTTCGGCAGCGACAACGCTTCGAAAGATTACTACGAAACCAACGCCCGCATGCTCATCTCGGTTTGGGGCGACAGTTACCACCTTACCGATTACGCCAGCCGCACATGGTCCGGAATGATTTCGACCTACTACGCTCCCCGCTGGCGGCTCTTCATCGAACGCGTGATGGAGGCGGCCCGCACGGGCCGGATGTTCGATCATGAGGCTTTCGACCGCGAAATCCGCGACTTCGAATGCCGATGGGCCGACGCCTCCCACCCGCTTACTTTCCCCGAAGCGGGAGACGCCGTGCGGACGGCGCGCGAACTGGCCTCGAAATACAAACCGCTGTTCGACGCCGAGCGGTAGGGCGTCGTACCTATTTATATAAAACCCCGGACTTTTTCGTTCAGTCCGGGAGTTTTCCGTTCGCAGAGGGCCGCTTCTCAGAACAGCCCCAGCGACTTGCTGCGCGCCAGTATGCAGGCGCCCATCACTCCAGCGCGTTCGCCCAGGGTCGAGAGGCGTATCTGCGTATCCTTGTTGACCAGCATCAGCGAGTATTTGTTGATGGCGTTGCGCACGGGCAGCATCAGGTACTCCTTGGCCACCGAAAGCGTACCGCCGATAACGATCACCTCCGGATTGAACATGTTGATAAGCCCCGCGATGGCCTTGCCGAGCGTGTGCCCCACCGACTCCAGAATCTCGATGGCCAGCACATCCTCCTTCAGCAGCGCGGCCAGAATATCATTCAGCGTGATCTCCTCGCCTTTTTTGTATTTCTCGGAAAGCATCGACACGCGTCCCTCCTTGAGTTTCTCCAGAAAAATCCGGTGCATGGCCGAACCGGAAGCCCCCGTCTCAAGACAGCCGCGTTTGCCGCAGCGGCAGATGATCTCGTTGTCGAGCAGCGGAAAATGGCCGAATTCGCCCGAAAAGCCCGACTTGCCGTAAAATATCTTGCCGTCGATGATCATCCCCAACCCCAGTCCCCAGCTGGCGTTAATGTAGAGCATCGTCTTCTCGGAGTGGGCGTCGCCGTACATATATTCGCCGTAAGTGGCGGCACGGGTGTCGTTCTCGATGTAGACCGTCGTGCCGAGACGCTCTTCGAGCAGCATCGTCAGCGGCTGTTCCTCGACGAAGAAATAGCTGTAACTGTATCCGGTCTGCGAATTGACGCGGCCCGAAATATTCACCCCGACGGCCAGCACCTTGTCGCGGGCGATCTTGCGCGCACGGATGAAATTCTGAATCACGCCGCAAAGACGGTCCAGCGAACGGGGATCGTTGTCCATCAGAAAATCGACCGTCGTTTCATCGATCAGCTGTCCCTTGAAATTGATGGCGGCCATCATGACCGAATCCTTGCGCAGATCGACGCCGACGAAATACCCGGCATAGGGATTCAGGCCGTAGATATTCGGCCGTCGTCCGCCGGCCGTCCCCTGCTCGCCGAAATTGTGCACGAAGCCCTCGTCGATCAGCTCCCCGATGAGTTTGGTCACGGTCGGCACGCTCAGATTCACGGCCTTGCTCAGATCGGTGATGCTCGAATCGCCGCCGAGAATGTACTGACAGATAATCTGCTGTTTGAGAATAGCGGCCTTGTTGCCTTCCGTGGCCAGTTTGAGGAACGAATTGGTCATTTCATCGGGGTGTTTGATTTACGTCTTTACGATTGGGTAAAGATAAAAATAAATAGCGAGTCGGGCAAACATTCTGCGGAAAATGCGCCCCGAGCCGCGAATTTATAACGAATGTCGCCATGCGGACCGTTCATTCGCAGAAATTTTACGATCGTACCCCGATCGGCCGCCGCCCTTCCTGCGAACGAGCTCCACCTGCAAAATAAACATATTTGTGACAAAACCGCTGTTGAATAAATTTTATCACCAAAACCGCTTGCGATAATAATTTTTATTATTACATTTGCTCGTGATTTAACGCCACCTTTATTATAACCAAACCGCCATGCAGATCAAAGGAACCTTTCTGGACGAAATCAGCCACGACATTCCCCACCAGAACTGGGGCGAAAAGGAGTGGGACGCCGATTTCGGACACATGCACCGGGCCGGTATCGAGCACGTGATACTCATCCGCTGCGGCTACCGCCGCTGGCAGACCTTCTCCTCGCAGGTGCTCACCTCGGAGGAACGCTGTTACGAACCGCCCGCGGACCTGGTCGGGATGTTCCTGCGCCTGAGCGAAAAGTGGGGCATGAAATTCTGGTTCGGGCTCTACGACTCGGGCAAATACTGGGCATCCGGGGATTATCTGCACGAGGTGGAGCTCAACTGCCGCCTGATCGACGAGGTGTGGGCCCGTTACGGGCATCACGCCGCTTTTGGCGGATGGTACATCTCGCAGGAGTGCAGCCGCAACACGGGCAAAATCATCGACCTCTACGCCCGGCTGGGCCGTCACTGCAAAGCCGTCTCGGGCGGACTGCCGACGCTGATTTCCCCCTACATCGACGGCAGCAAGAACATCAGCCAGTACACCGACCGGACCACGCGCACGGGCGGCGTCACGGCCGAGAGCCACGAGGCGGAGTGGGACGCCATTTTCCGGGGGATTCAGGGCGCGGTGGAATCGTGGCCTTTCAGGACGGGCACGTCGAATACGACGAGCTTCCGGAATTCCTCCGCATCAACAAGCGGCTGGCCGACCGCTACGGCCTGGAGTGCTGGACCAACACCGAGACCTTCGACCGCGACATGCCGATCAAGTTCCTGCCGATCAAGTGGGAGAAGCTGCGTCTGAAGTTGCGGATGGCCGAGGAGGCGGGTATCGATCAGGCCATCACCTTCGAATTCTCGCATTTCATGTCCCCGCAGTCGGCCTACCTGCAGGCGGGGCACCTCTACGACCGATACCTCGAATACTTAAATACTTCGAAGAAATGAAAAAAACGCTGTTCCGCGGCCTGCTCGGCGCCGCACTGACGATACTTGTCTGCCTGCCCGCCGCATCGCGCGGCAAAGGTCCGAAGAAGACGCGCGAATTCACGGATGCGGATTTCCGCACCGAAAAGATCCTCGAAGCCCTCCCCATCCGCGCCACGTTCCTCGACGAGGTGAGCTGGGACATTCCCCATCAGAACTGGGGCGTGAAGGAGTGGGACGCCGACTTCAAGGCCATGAAGCAGATGGGAATCAACACCGTCGTGCTGATCCGCGCCGGGCTCGGCAGCTGGATCGCGGCGCCGTTCGATTGCCTGCTCCGGACCGGAAAGGTCAAGTATCCGCCCGTGGATCAGGTGGAGATGTTCCTCGCGCTGTCCGACAAGTACGGAATGGATTTCTGGTTCGGGACCTACGACTCGTGCTACCACTGGCACGTGGGAGAGTATGAGAAGGAGATCGAACTGAACATGCAGCTCATCGACGAGGTGTGGGCCAAATACGGCCACCACAAATCGTTCCGGGGCTGGTACCTCTCGCAGGAGATCAGCCGCCGCACCCGCAACGTATCGAAGATATACGCCGCGATGGGCCGGCACGCCAAGGAGATATCGGGCGGGCTGAAGACGATGATCTCGCCCTACATCCACGGCGTCAAGACCGATCAGGTGATGGCCGGCGACAAGGCGATCACCGTCGAGGAGCACCGCCGCGAGTGGGACGCGATTCTGAGCGACATCGCCGGAGCCGTGGACATCCTCGCTTTCCAGGACGGACAGGTCGATTACGACGAACTCTACGACTACCTGGTGGTCAACCGCGAGCTGGCCGAACGCTACGGCATGGAGTGCTGGACCAACGTCGAATCGTTCGACCGCGACATGCCCATCCGTTTCCTGCCGATCAAATGGGAGAAACTCCTCTTCAAGCTCGACGCCGCACGGCGCGCCGGGATGCAGAATGTCATCACGTTCGAATTCTCGCACTTCATGAGCCCCAATTCGTCCTACACCCAAGCGGGACACCTCTACAACCGCTATATGGAATACATGAACTATCTCCAACACAAAACTTGAGTTCAACTTATAAATGCAACTTTTTGGGTGCGGATAATAAGCAATA
>ERZ825896.2260-NODE-2260-length-18947-cov-5.614493_pt1 | contig 18947 bp, 21 predicted proteins | sample MGYA00519858_ERZ825896 | MGnify/ENA primary metagenome ERZ825896 (study PRJEB31778, sample SAMEA3449214) | human gut metagenome | biome: human gut; feature: human-associated habitat; material: faeces | place: United Kingdom | collected 2010/2012 ...
TCTGAAGATGTTCTATTACCGTGGATTGAAGGAATGGGACAACGAAAAAGGCTATTTGACAGATACTTGCCTGACCGCACAGGACAAGTATAAAGCGTATTTGGATTATTTTAGGATTGCATATTAAGCAAGAAGCGAGGTGCAGCTATGTCAGCAGAAAAGAACTGGCAATTTGAACTTGAAAAGAATATATCAAACAAGGTGAGCCTGGTCAAATTGAAAAGAGTGAAGCGTGGCAGACTGCAATTGGCTTGCAGGCGGTAGATGGTTTGAAGACCTCTGCGTATCTGTTAGATACTGCCAAGGAACATATCGAAGGAAAAAGCAGTATTGATGAAGCGCAGAAACGTATTCAGAGCTATTACGAACAACGCACTGATGTGAAAGATTAGCTTTATGCTAATCGGACAGGCATTTTATATATTATGGGTGATGTATTAAGAATATTAGTTCGATTTAAAATAACAGGTCATGGTATTGTTTATACTGTAAAAATTACACCTTTTGCTGACGATATTATGCAAAAATAAACAAAGTTATGCCAGAAAGCAAAAATTTACAGAGGCTTACAAAGCCCGAAATATCAAGAAAAACTAAGAAATGCGAGGTTATGCAACAATGATAAAAGTGCTCTTTATCTGCCACGGCAATGTTTAATGGATGCCGTGAAAACCTTGATTTTAAAGGATTTCTTGGGAATTAACCAATAATTTACACCTTATTTATACCTTTGGAAGGCTGGATCGGAATAATAGAGAAAATAAAGAAATAGATAAATACAACAGGAACAGATTTTGTCATATTGGAAATATTGATACAAACGGCGAAGTGTTAGGATAAGCACTTCGCCATTTTTATGGTATAATATTTTGGAAGAAGAGTTAATATCTAAATTTGCTATTTGATGAAGGTGATGACAAAATGGTAAAAACAGAAGCGTTTCCAACTATTCGAATGAAAATTGACAGATTATTAAAAATTACAAATGAATATCAGTTTAATGATCTTGTGAAGGCGGTATATTGTATTAATCTGTGTATCAACAACAGATCAGTTTTGGAATCTTGTTTGGCATTAAATGCCTGTCTGATTGAATATGAAGAAAAAGGCAGTAAGAGGATTGGAACATATGATGAATTCAAAGGGTTCTTTGGTAAAATATATGATGTTATGAAACCAGGGATAGCAGACGATTACACGGTAGAAGATTTTGGTGAAGTCCAGCTTAGATATAATGATAAGTTTTACCGTGTAATAATCGGAACTGGTCATAATAATGTTTATGCTTGTCTCAATTTTTTACCTACTTTAGCAAGAAATATTTCGCGGGAAGAGGAATTATGCCTGGCTTTAGAGTATGTATCTGGAACGATTGATTATTTTATAGAAGAAAATAAGAATGATGGCGTTGTAGAAAAAAGGTTTGTTCTTCCGACTGAAATATTATTTTATAAAGTACAGAAATTCTTTAAGGAGGAAGTAAAGAAATATGATATTCTTGAACTTGATTCTTTAATGATGAGTGAAGGAACTACTATTGAAAAAAGCCATTTTGTATGCAGGGAAGATAATATTTATCCTTTGTACAATGTTTCTTTGTTAATTGATTTATATGATATATGGGAAAATAAAATTGATTTCAAAGAACAGATTTCAGTTGCGAATGAGGGAATCATTGACAGAATTTATAGTTTGTTTGAAATGGATCGGTCAAGAAGTTGTTCAATATTTGCACCTGCTATGATATTTCCAGAGCAAAAATATGATTCAAGCCAGAGAACATATACATTTATAGCAAAGGCTTCTCGTGGAGTAGTTGTCGCGCTTAATGCAGATGAATATGAGGAGGGACAGTTAGAAAAGGAAATTGCTAATATAGAGAAATATCATAAAAGCGGAACACTTCATATTGCGGAAACATTTAACCGTTTTGATAAAAGTGGATTAAGGGGGATTCATATTCCTGCCGATATGCCAATAGAATATTTAATTTATGATAGTTTTATGAATCCGAATCAAATGCACATGTCTTTGGGCGAGGAAGGGAAGAAGAGAAAAACTTGTACAGCGCTAGATGTTATATATTATCTAAATTTCATGGATGACATAGATGAATTATTCGAGTATCTATCTTATTCAAATGAGAAAGATTATGAAAGTTCGTTTGGTTTTGGAAGTGATGCTGCTTTATATTTTACATGGAAAAATCAAGGTCGGTATATTGCAAAGGGTGCAATTATATTTAATATGGTTGATGTAGGATATGATACAGAGAATGAAGCTGTTGTTGACTATTTTAAAGAGGAATTGAAAGATTATCCATTCCATATGAGGGATTATCTTTTCCGTGAACCATTTTCGTGGAAAATTGAAAAAAGAGATTTTGATAGATATGAATATACAGTAAAACATGGAATGGGATTTGGTGGTATATATCTTCCACTGCCTCAAAAAAATTATGTTTTTTTGACGAACAATGTGGAGTTCTACAAAGATGTAAAAGATTTTGGAGAATATCGTCAGTGGATTCAATTGTTGGAAGAGATTATAACAGAAGGATTTGATTCAATAAAATGTGTATTTGAGGACAATAAGGCAATTAGTAACACCGGAATACAGATTGCTTTTATGCCTATTGAGTATGCTGTTCATGCAGGGCATGAATCTTTTTTATATGAAGATAGGATATATGTATATAGTGATGCTCAATACTATAGTCATAAATGGATTATCAGATATGTTGTAAAAGATATTAATCGGATTTATGAAGATATTCAAGAGGCAAAAAATAGAAGTACAGAATTCAATATATTGCGCGAAATATTGATTCCATTGCTAGATAGGATGCCTGATTTGAATGAGCTATTTGAATCAAAAAGAAAAAAAGTTTCTCTTGAAAAAAAGAAAGTGGGAGTTTTTTCGGCATCTGTAGAGTATAAATGGGACAATAATGTACAGAATTTTTCTCCTGAGGATTATCACTATCATGAAGTTCGAAAAAGAATAGCAAATGTTTGTTATGGTAATATGATAAAACCAGGAATTTACCGTGGACAAGAAGCAAATCAAATTATACGTGCCATGCAAAAGGCTATAATTGAAGATTTCGAGGGTGAAGTTTCAAAATATTCATGGAGTGAATTGCATTATTTGTTGTTGGATTATCATTCAACATTGTTGCATGATATAGATATTAATTGGAAAAGATATGGCTCGTATTCTGGTTTAGATGAGAAGAAAGATAAAGAAGTCAGAGACCGAATTATAGACCAAAGAGAAAAAGCAAAGCATGATGATAGAAATACACTTTATCTAATAGAAACAAATTTGTATTTGCATTGTGAATCAGAAACACTTGCAACCATAGATGATATAAATCTTTTATTAGCATATGCGAATTGGCTAGTTGTTTTAAATGATGTAGCAGATATGTGCCATTTTGCAGATAACGAAGCCTATATAGAAATAACAGATGAGTATGTAGTGGATACTTTAGCAGATGATCAAGATGCTGAGGCATTAAGTGGTTTGCATCATAGGATATATTCATATTCAGGGGGATTAAAGCGAGATCATGAAACAGATTTCAAATATCTTGAAAAGGTGAAGGAAACATTTAAGGAAGATATGGGATTTGACCTCACAGACTTCTTAGATATCTTATCGTATTTTAGTAATTCTTTTTCAGAGACAATCGTTAAAAAGATTGGCAATAATGTATTCAGAGCACCTATGAAAGAATTATTGAGAGATTTCCTGGAGCAAATGAATAATGTTATTACAGAAGAAGATGCCGCAACTCTTTTTAACTATTTAGTGGTCTCTTCTCAAAATCTTAAGACAGAAAATGGTAAGATCAATTTTTATCTTCCAATCGGTAAAAGAAGAACAAGAGATACCAGGTTTGAATTAATGCCCCTTGTAAGTATTAATGGCGACATTATATTTTCACCTATTACAATGGATCGTTTGAAAAAAGATTGGCTTAACGGAATAATGGATTTTATTTTACCATATGAAGTGCGTATGAATAAAACAAAACAGTTAATAGTGGAGTGGAAAAAATCGTATGAGAAACAGATTGTCTATGATATAGCGAATTCATTTAAGAAAAATAAATTTGATATCATAAAGCAAAATTTTGAATTAATGAAATTAAATAAATCTCATCCGCAGTGGCTTGGAGACTATGATGTGTTTGCTGTAGATATTAATAATAAGTCTATCTGGATTGTAGAATGCAAAGTAATTGAAAAAGTAGCTACTTTCTATGATATGTATCGTCAGCAGAATAGATTTTTTAATGAACATAAGGAAGATGAGAAGTTCCAAAGAAGAATTGATTATTTACGTGAGAATGCTGATCAAGTGATCCAACAATTGGGATGCACAGACTATATCGGCTATAAAGTAATACCGTATATGTGTATGAATAAGGTACTGGTTTCAAGATATAAAAAAGTTACTTTCCCTATTGTGTCGTATCCGGAATTAGTAGAAATTATTTCTGGTGCTACAAGAGAATGATATATATAAAGTAGGGCATGGAGTACAGGGGGAGCGTTGGAATTTCAAGAGTACAAAAAATATAATGTTGTGTAAGAGAGGAAGTACTTATGAAAAAAATAAAGGCAATTATGTTTTTGGGATTAGTAGTTGCATTGCTTGTTATAGGTTTTTCTCCAATATCAGAAGCTGCAAGTATAGAAGGAAAGCGGGAAAAAGCAACAATACAAAAGCAAAATGTTGAGGAGCAGGATACGGAAGAAATAGCTTGTTCATCCGAAGGGGAAAATATAATAGAAAACGAGAAAGAACAGAATTTTATATCGACTCAAAATATGTCTTCTGCAACGGAGAATGAGTGTACAGAAGGCGCATCTTTTTCAAGGATAATAAATTTACTTAGTAATTTTAGTGATATAATACAAAATATATGGTGGCTTATTACACTAGTGGTTGCGATTTTTGTACTTATGAATTCTCTTTTTTCAATACGAAAAAAAGCAAATAAGTATACTGGTGAACAAGTTAAGAAATTGATTCAGGACGGAAAATATATTCCGGGTGTTTTTGTGGAGCTTAATAACAGTAAAGAAGTATTACGATATTTTGTATATGGTAAGAAGTGGAGAAAGAGGCTGATTAAAAATTTTAACTATGTATATGATAATTCATATGGTGAGATTCTAAAAAAAGCTTGTGATAATCAAAATGTGTGCTTTCGTCTTAACAGAATGGCATCCACAAAGAAAATTTTGGAGACAGTGAATTCGGCATACGAATTTCATAATAATTTTCGGAACTCAGGTATAGAATTTAAACAAGATTATAAAGAATCACAGATTCTTTTTGAAATAATACAGTATCCGTATAACGAAATACTTGGAAGTTTGCTAAAATATAGTAAAGTTGCTAATGGAAAGTATCTTATACTTACTGGAAGTGCTGGAAATGGGAAGACAAATTTGTTGTGTAGTATTAGTGAACTCTTAGTTAACCTTAAGCAAACGACAATATTTTTGAATGCTAGAGAGATTGAGGGTGATATTTTAGATTTTATATTCGATGAATTGGGGCTTCCAGATTTATATAAGAAGCATAAAGAGATTTATCTTTATTTGGTAAACTTACTGTTAACTGTTCAGAATAAGTTTCTATTTATAATTGTTGATGCTATTAATGAAAATGACAGTGATGGGTTTGGAAACCAGATTAGCGCATTTATCAATAAAATTGCTGACTATAGTAGAGCGAAGATAGTTGTATCTTGTAGAAACGAATACTATAAAGAACGTTTTAGAAAATATCTTGTAGAAAAAGTTAATATACCAGTATTTGAGTTTGATTTAAAGGAGCAACATTATACGTCTACAGCAATTAATCGTATTATTAAGACATACAGTAATCATTTTAATTATAGTGGAAATATCTCCCTTGCGGTGAAAAGCGTACTTAGTGAGCAATTACTTTTACTACGAATATTTTTCGAAGTTAATAAGGATAGTAATGCAGATGTGTATTCCATTCGAAAGCATGAAATATTTGCACAGTACATCGAAAAACTAAAACAAAATAACAGAGAATATCTCGAAACTGTGCTCGACACAGTGACTGATTTCATGATACACAGTGATAATTATGATGAAATCAGTATAACTGACTTGGAAAAGACAGGAATTACCTCCGGTGATATACGGAAGACAGTAAATAGTGGCATTCTTCTTAGTAAAAAATTGGTTTTCCATGAAGGTACAATTGCAAGAAATGAAAAGGAAGTCGTGTATTTTGTTTTTGATGAAATGAGAGATTATTGTTTAGCACGGCAAATTTTATTAAATAATATATCGGCATATAATGTGGATGGAGAATCCGTCATCGAAAAATTAAAACAATTAAAAGCAACAGGTGCATCTTGTACAGAGGGAGTTATTCATTATTGTTATGTCTTTTTTAAAACAGATGAACTGGTTTCAAAATTAGGGCAGACAGAAAAAATGTGTAATTCAATTCTTGATTTATACCGTATTCCGGAAGGTGGAGAAAGAAAGTCATATTGGAGTATGCGTTACAGGGAAGAATTACAAAATCTAGGATTAAGGATTATCTTAACATCTGGTCTCGAATTGACTGATTTTGAAATTACGTATATTCAAGACTGTTTAAGAAAAGATCCATATGAAGATGGTGGAATGTTTTTTGATACAATGTTAGATGGAACACTTTATGGAGGAATATATAATTTAGATATATATTTAGGGATCTTATTTGGATTGAAAAATAAAGATGCCATACTTAATACATTTCACACGATTAGTGCACGTAATAATATGGATGACAGGTTTATTCCAGAAGATTTCATCAAATATTATAATGAACTATCAGATTCAGAACGAAAATTACAGATTCAAAAAATAGCTGAATTATTTTTATTGTGCTTTAAATTACATGATAAAGATAAGCAGGAAGAACTTGAAGATTTTTTCTACAATTTGCCTACACATGATAAAGTACAAAATGATATGATTTTAGAAATGAGGATAGCCTGTGGTTTAGAGGTAAAAGATTATGAATGAAACATCGTGTTATAAGATAAATGGAAGAATATTTTTTAAGCATAAAGATGTACCGTGTAAAAGGCGAGTAATGAAAACGCTGGGAGTAAAGAAAAATACGTTTGCCGGAAATATGATTTCCAGAGTTTATGATTATTATTTTCAAGGAGCGATAAATTTAAAAAAAGAATATAGAAAGTACTATCGGAAAGAATTTTGCTCTGTAGAAAAGTTCATAGAAGAACATTTTAATATTGAATTAGATGATGCTAAAAAATTGGCTGAAGGAAATTATTCTATGAAAGAGTGTTCACGTTGTTCAGTTGAAAGAAATATAGAAACACTTAATTATGATGAAAGTTTTAAAAAAGCTTTTTCAAAAGCGATAGGAGGATTGGAAGATGAAGATCAGGATGGGATTTATTACGAATAGTTCTTCTACTAATTTCCTTATTATATCGAAAGAGGAATTAACAGAAGAGTATTTGTTTGAAAAATTAGGTTTTATAAAGGATGGTATGCTTGAAAAACAAGGCCGAGAATTATGCAGAAGCATAATATATGCTTTAGATGGAGGTTTAAGATATCACAACTATGAAATACCGGATTATGAATCAATAAAAAAAGTTTTCGGAGAGAAATCTGCAAGATTGTTTGTTAAAAACAAGGGGTATCATGCTTATTGGGGATATACAAGTAGCGATGATTCGCCTATAACACAGTTTTTTACTACTGATAGTTTTGAAATAGAGGACAAGGATTTCTATCTTAATGGTAGAGCTTGCGTGTGGTAAAGATGATTATTTATAAAGATGAAGTGTTTGGTTTTTTTGAAATTTTTAACGAAGAAAATGGAACCTTATTTCGCAGTGATATCAATGGCGTTGATCCAGTAATGAGATCGTTTCCTGAATTGCTTGATGTGGGAATCATGGGACATTGCAATGGTGGACAATATTGTAGGAACGCTGGGATTGATTGTTACCAAAAAGGTTTTACAACATATGCTCCACATATGTCATATGAGAATTTTATGGAAATTGTAAAACAAGCAGCAGGTAAAACTTTCCAAATTGCATTAGGTGGGGCTGGAGATCCTAATAAACATCCACAAATTGAGGATATACTGAAATCATGTAGAGCATATCGAATTATTCCGAATATGACAACAAGTGGTTTTCTTATAACAGATAATGAAGTTGGTTTGATAAAGCAATATTGTGGTGCCGTTGCAGTGTCCTGGTATTCACGTTTCATGGATGGAAAAGAAAGTAATCAGGAAACAATAGATGCTGTAGAACGATTGGTGAAAAGTGGTTGTACTACAAATATTCATTATGTGGTATCGAAAGATACTATTAATGAAGCAATCACAAGATTGGAGATGGATTCATTTCCTAAAGGAGTGAATGCAGTTATATTTATTTTGTACAAGCCTGTGGGGAATGGTATTATAGAAAAGGTATTAAAAAATACGGATTCTCGAATTGAAAGATTTATATCTCTTGCAACAAAGGTTAAACATCCGTACAGAGTTGGATTTGATACATGTTTTACACCCGCATTATTGCGATGGGGAGATACAGTACCAGCAGTTAGCATAGATGCTTGTGAAGCGGCCACTTTTTCAATGTACATAGACAGTCAAATGAATTGTTATCCGTGTTCATTTGGCATATGGGACAAAAGTATATCCGAATCAATGAATTCGAAAACATTAAGAGAAATATGGCAGGGAGATAAATTTGTTGCTTTCAGGGAACAAAGAAAAGAAAAATGCTCTAGTTGCAGACAAACGGAACTTTGTCGAGGTGGTTGTAGACTTGGGATTGATATAGATATGTGTTAGGATAGTTTGAATATAGAAGAAATGATAAGAAAATCTGGTGTAGAATAGTACATCAGATTTTCTTATGTAAAGGAACGTTTGTTTGCGCTACAAAGTATTGACATTGACATACTGCATGAGATAAAATAATAGGTAGTTGGAGGTGTTCAAAAGTGAAAAAATCAATATCAATAAGCATACGAGTGAGCGAAGAAGAATTAGATAAATTCAAGCAGGCAGCCAGATTAGAGGCATATGCTTCTTATAGTGAATTTGTGCGGAGAACAGCACTTATTGAAGCTGCAAAAATAATAAAAAAGAACGAGAATGAAGGAGCATAATTTAATGAATGTAATTAGTTTGTTTAGTGGATGTGGGGGACTTGATTTAGGTTTTGAGAGAGCTGGATTTAATATACCTGTAGCAAATGAATTTGACAAAACAATATGGGAAACCTACAAGGTTAATCATCCTAATACACATTTAATTGAGGGTGATATCAGGCAAGTTACAAAGGATGATATAGCCCAATATATAGACGGAGAAGTGGATGGTATCATAGGTGGTCCACCATGTCAGTCATGGTCAGAAGCAGGTTCTCTTAAAGGAATTAAGGATGCAAGAGGTCAGTTATTTTTTGATTACATAAGAATATTAAAGGAATTTCAGCCAAAGTTTTTTTTAGCAGAAAATGTGAGTGGAATGCTTGCCAATAGACATTCAATTGCCGTTCAAAATATTTTGGAATTATTTGATGAAGCAGGATATGATGTTTCTTTTACGTTGGTTAATGCTAAAGATTATGGTGTTGCAGAAGAGAGAAAAAGAGTATTTTATATAGGATTCAGAAAAGATTTAAATATAGAATTTGGTTTTCCTAAAGGTTCAACAAAGGATGATTCTAAAAAAATTACCTTGCGTGACATAATTTGGGATTTACAAGATACTGCAATTCCTTCCGGGGAAAAGAACCGACACAATCCAGAAGCAATAAATAATAATGAATATTTTACAGGTGCATATTCGCCTATTTTTATGAGCCGTAATCGTGTGAAGAGTTGGGATGAACAGGCATATACAGTTCAAGCATCTGGACGTCAATGTCAATTACATCCACAAGCTCCTAAAATGGTAAAAGTTGGAACTAATGACTGTAGATTTGTGGAAGGCAAAGAACATCTTTATAGAAGAATGACAATTCGCGAAGTTGCAAGAGTGCAGGGTTTTCCGGATGATTTTAAATTTATATATAACGATACCAATACCGCATATAAGATGATCGGTAATGCGGTTCCTGTGAATTTAGCGTATGAGATTGCGATAGCAATTAAATTGTATCTTGAAGGAAAAGGCTCTTCTGTTGAAATCGACAGAGAGGTTATTGATGCAAAGGAGGTTAATGAGAAGAAAGTGAGCACAAAGAGTAATGATCAAGGTAGAGCATATGAATATGCTTGGATGCAAACTTTATATAAAGCAATAGCTGAGTTAAGAAAAACAAGAATTGTTGAGAATTCCAGTTTGGTAGCAAATGAAAAAGCATGGTCTTTAATGGATGAAGATATGCAGGAAATATTTATGACATCTGCTGGAGCTGCTATTGATATGGTATTAGAACTTGAGCCGAGAATGGCAGAAGTTGATAGTGACGAGCTTACTCTTGAATTTCAAAAAGATGGTCAAGGTGTAAAAGGTGATGTTAGAGATATTGTTATAAAGAGAAAAAATATTGAATGGGAAATTGGTTTAAGTATTAAGCACAATCATGATGCAGTTAAGCATAGTAGATTAAGTCATAAGTTAGATTTTGGGAATGAATGGTTTGGAATGCCTTGTTCTGACGAATATTGGGAGGCAGTTGAGCCTGTATTTGATTTGTTGAAACAGGAAAAAAATTATGGTACAAAATGGTCTGAAATTGCAGACAAGAGTCAGAAAGTATACATTCCATTATTACAAGCATTTATTGATGAAATAAATCGAGCAAATGAAAAAGATCAGACGATGCCGAGAAAAATGATTGAGTATTTAATTGGTATTGAAGAATATTATAAAGTCGTGAGCAAAGATAGTAAGAGACTTACGATGATTCATACATTTAATATGCATGATACATTGAATAAGCCAGCGAAGAATAAAGTATCTGCAATCACAGTACCCATTGTAAAGTTGCCTACAAGACTTGTGGCACTTGAGTTTAAACCTGGCAGTGATAATACAGTAGAAATGTATCTTGATAATGGTTGGCAACTCAGCTTTAGAATTCACAATGCAAGCACAAAGGTCGAACCAAGCCTTAAGTTTGATGTTCAATTTGTTAGTATGCCGATGGAAGTTCTTAATATCGAATGTAGATGGAATTAAGGTGGTGTCATAAGTGAGAAAAATGCTTTTAAGTTTTAAACCGGAAGTATATGAGAAAATAAAATCAGGAAAGAAAAAATTTGAACATAGAAGAAACTTTCCAGATGAACCAATTATGGCATATATGTATGTGAGTGCACCAATTAAGGCAATTAAAGGCATAGTATATCTAGGTAAGCGACATTTGTTATCTGACTGGAGAGAAGAGTTTAAAAATGATAAAGCGGCTGTTGTTCGTATTGAGAAGTATCAAGAATTATATCGATACGCTATGGAAATCAATGAATTTCAAGAAACTACGGAAATTTCACTTGGTGCTTTAAGACGTGATGTTTCGGGATTTGTTGCTCCACAGATGTATATATATTTGGATGGGACAGAGTTGCTAGATTATATTGAGAATAAGATAGAAAATCTTGATGGATGCACAGTCCATGATTATTCTGTTATAAAATCAAATGAAGTTTGTGTACATTAGAAGATGGAAGGACTAAGGATGGGCGGTGTAATTAGATCCTTATCTGAAACGAATTCGCTCAGAGTATGAATTAATTATCTTGATGATTTCTACGATATGCGATCGTTTGTTCAAAATGATGATTTATCTAATTTGATGAGTCAGTAGTGTTTGAATAAAATCAATTCTACGATAAAAACATACCGTCTAGACAGCTACTTTTTTATCTATTATCCAAAAGACATATAATATATAGGCTCGAATGGTGAAAGTGCCCATTTGGGCCTATTATTGCATAAATGAACATGTTACAACTAGAGCAAGATCCACCCGTGTATTACAGTATTGTCATTTTGACAATTTTGTATTACTTACGAGTAGCAGACTTGATGGGGATTACGTCCCCATACCCACGTGAAAATATAATTGCTGGCAATTACATTTTAGCAGACACGCAAGCGTTTCTGAGTAAGTGTTACAGACAACAAAATAAGGAAATTTTGATAAGGCATTCACCTGGAATAGGTGAGTGTTTTTTTGCTTTTAAGTATTCAATTAACCGAAAAAATAAAAAAATTTTCCTCAGGGGGCTGTAAAAATGCCTCTCAGCATTTCGTATTGTGTAAGGGTGTTTTTGACAGGAAAAAATAAAAATTTTTTCATCAAGAGGCTGTATTTATGCCCTTCATCTTTTGTATAAGTGTAAGAACATTTTTTAGCCGGCATAAAAATGATTTTTACAACAATTAGAAACAGAAACGAGGCGAGAAAAGAATGAAATATGAATACATGAAGGAGTCTGAGCAGATGCTTCAGTACTTCCAGTTTCCGAAGTTTTTGCTAAAGCTGCGAATTTCTCAAACTGCAAAATTTCTTTATATGATTTTGTATGACCGGGCACGGATATCGAGAAAGAATAGCTGGATAGACAAGTATGGAAATGTTTATCTGATATTTCCAATAGAGGAATTGTCTGTTCAAATCGACAAATGCAAATCTTCTGTAAAAACAGCATTGAAGGAATTAGATGATGTGGGACTATTGGTTCGCAGATCCGGTGGATTTTCAAAACCCAATCATTTATATGTGAAAATTCCATCTGATGAGATAGGTTTACAGCCGGTTGACAATAAGGCGGTTGAAAAGATAACTGCAACAGAGCCGGAAAAGCCACCTTCATCTGGTCGTAAAAATGGCTGTGGAGGAGTCGGAAATGTGGCACCTAGTAAAGTAACTGAGAAATATAAAAGAAATAAATATCATGAAGTAAATTATTGCTATGGGGAAGGAGAGAGTTTGTGATGAGAGAAGAAGATACTGTATGTGTAGGTAGTGATGGCTTGAAATACTGCAAAGTCTGTTGGGAAGCGAAAGAAGCATTTTTTCCTAAGGGTGACTTTATGGGGATGAAGAAACATTCCAGGCAATGTGCTTGTGACAGAAAATGGAACAGTATAGTTAGTACAAGACGCATCACAGAAAATCGACGGAGGTTATGGTACTGTCTTCATTTATATGGATTTCCTGAATGATAGACCGCCAGAACGCTCTGCGGTTTTCTTGTGATAATTGATCATACATGGTCCGGAAATCTGTATCCAATAGTTCTTCAAGATAGCTGTAGTTTGGAGCTGGTTCCGGAAGAGAGTTCTGCAGATCATTTAATTCGCTTTCGACACGACTGTACTCCTCATTGTAATAATCCCATTCAATTCGTCCCTTCTGGAATAGAAAATTAAGACGGTCCAATTCTTTTCTTAACTTCTCGGGGGACTGCTTTTTCTTTTGCTTCTCTTTCTCTTTTTCGATTTTCTCACACTTTACTTTATAATTTTTATATTCATCCTCTAAGTTATCAAGTAGATAATTCTCAACGAGGTTCTGGCTCAGTCTGTGCCTATAAGAACATATGTGATCGATCATAGCTCTGTTACATCGGTAATAGCAGTAAGTTCTTTTGACACCAGTTTTTCTGTTAATGATGGACGAACACCCGGTACCGCATAGCTTTTGACCGCACACGGGACATCGAATCATTCCCGCAAACAGATAGATGCGGCCAGAAGGCGTAGCTTTAACATTTCGCTTTTGTATCTTCTGCAATTTGTTCCACTCATCTTCAGTAAGATATGCAGGGCAGTAAGGAAATCCTCGATAGGTGCCTTTGTAGAATTCGCTGGAAAGAAGCGTCCTCATGATCCCGAAACTGAAATCAGGATCATAGGTTTCTTGTATGTATCTGAGCGTAGCGCACTTATTTTGATGCTTGAAGAAATATTTATAAAATGCATCCACGACATGTTCTCGATCAGGGTCCTTAACCATGCGTTTCTGTCCATCAACGATACCTGACTTATAGCCATATCCCATATTTGCATCGCCAAAAATTAATTTACCGCTTCTGATCGATGATTCATTTACAAATTTGATACGCTCACTGGTGGTATCGACTTCGTTCTGGCCAATCGACAGAACCACATTAAGCTGCAGCCTCCCATCTCTGGTTTCCATGTTGATGCCTGGTTCACTGGTACTGATCCAGCGGACGTTGTGGCTGTCAAGAATATCCTGCACCTTATAGAAATCAGATAGATTACGAAACCATCTATCGATACGCCAGAAGATAATAACATCGATCTTCCCGGCTTCTACATCTTGCAGCAGAGAATGTATAGCCTTACGCTTTTTGAGCTCTTTACGGGCGGTTTTTCCCTCGTCAGCATATACACCAACGACGGCCATATTGTGTTCCTTGGCATAATTGGTAAGATATTCTTTTTGCGCTTCAAGTGATTTGCCGTGCATCATTTGCTCGGTAGTGGATACGCGGATATAGATTGCACAGCGTTCAACTTTAGTCGTCATATCATATCACCTTTCCTTTTTTATGTTACGCAAAAATGGGTATAAAAATAACACCTATACGGTGCTGGAAATTTGTGGTACAATATCCTTGGTTGTGGGGGTATTGTACGTGCTTCGGTACCGTATAGTTTTCTCATGCCCCGGTGCTGGTAACACCGGGGATTTTTTATTTAATCTAAACCATTAATTCTTAAACAGTTATTGTAAGCGAGTTCCTGAAGCAATTTATATAATGGCTGTACATTATATTTTTTCGGGAATTCTAACTTGTGAGATACGTATTGAACCTCGTGTGCTTTGAGGTCGGCTGTCTTGATGTATGTAAAAGTAAGTTCACTGTCGTCGAATCCAAAACCTGCAGTCTCCATGGTAACATCTACAACAGAGAAAAGGTTGATAGATGTTACACGCATTTTTACTCCTGTTGCTCCCTGTTTGTCAGTAAAGATAATTCTTTTGTTGGTGAAGATAAGTGCATCACGCACAAGTTTGAATCCGACTGTGATTTCTTCTCCATCCATCAAATACATACCATATTCTTTCTGCATATCTTCAGTAGTCATTTCACTATAATTATTCAATACACCTTGTACAAGGTTACTGCCTGCTACTGATTTTGCACCGTTTAAAACATCTTTCATTCCAAAAGCCATAATAAAAGCCCCGCTTTCTTTAGTTTTTTGATAATTTTTTTACCTAAAATTACACCAACATAATATAAGACAAAAAGATTCATACTATAAGTATGAAAATATTACTCGACGAACTAATGAACAAGAAAAACTTAACCATCCGCCAAGTATCTATTCTTACAGGCGTCCCAAAGTCAACCGTGTCGGACATAGTGTCCAGAGGGCGAATACCGCGGTTAGATACCATGGAGCAGCTGGCAAAGGGGCTAAAAGTCCGCATCACCGACCTGTTTGAATCAGATTATAAATAAGTGTCCGAAAACTCGGACAAATTTCAAAAATGTATCAGCATCCATAAAATAAGTGCTTTAATAGAGGAAAGGATAATAAAGATTCTTAAAGCACAAACAAATGTTCACAGAGCGGAGGTGCGATACATATGGAAGAATTAAAAATCTTATTATCAAAACTGGATGATTCTGATCACAAAATAATCCAGCAACTCTACGCTATCCTATATAGGTACCTGGAAAAGAGGGGAAGGCTCTAAGCCTTTTCCTCTTTATTCTTTATACCATCTGCTACGTTCTTAAAATACTCACGTATCACAGTCTTAGATTTATCGTCAAGAGAATGATAGGTCTTCATCATTTCAATGATTGCATCGTAAAATGCATTCCCATTTCCATCGTATTCCAACAGATCCTCGACATAATAACCGACTTCTTCTTCAGGAGAACGTTTGATAAACATTTCGCCGTTTCCGTCACGAAGCCATTCCTCGTTTACGTTAAAAGTTTTACATATAAGAGAAATGACAGCGTCGATAGGATCATTACGGCCAATTTCATAATTGGCAACAGCACCGCGCTTAATGTTGAGTCTGTCGGCAAATTCCTGCTGTGTAAGATTCAGCTCTTTTCTTAGGGCCTTGATACGCTCATTCATTGGTACACCTCCCTTCGTTCTGGGTTCATCATAGCACAGTAAAATAATTAATTCAATAGAAAATGTAACATTGTTGCAAAAAGAATATTGACAAAAGCAACAAAACGACATATAATTGCAACATAAACACAATAAATAAAATGCGAGGTGAGAGATATGAAAGAGCTAATAAAAAAACTAACAGAGTACTGTGATAGAGGAAGAGTCCATCAGAACTTTGTTAGTTTTACTGCCGGGCTGATTATTTCAGCGGTTTATATAGTTATAAAAACAATTTTGATGTACATCAATTAACACGCTTGAGAAGATCTCCGACCTGAGGATCATCAAAAGGTTTGACGGAAGTTTCAACTTCTTCTGCAGACCCGCCCCAGATACCGGAACGGCGAATTATCTTGGAAGATTTTTCCCGTTCGCAAGATTCCAGTGTAGCCATATTATCCTGAACATGGGTAACGGTGCCAGTTCCCTTAACGATTTCCAAAAAGCCCAAACTTTTGTTTGTGTCTGGGTCAATGATTTCTTCATCACTTAGTTGATAGATGAGATATTTCTGCCCGTTGGAAATCTTCCGGTTGGAGCCAGCATTCATAACAACTTTACAATCATCGAGTACCTTAGCGATTTTAAAATCCATAATATACCTCCTAAATCATATTTAATATTTCTGACAATTTGTCACGGGTTACGGTTGGTTTAACAATAATGTTCTTATGAGTAGAAATGATATCAATTGCATCTTTGTAGGATTCGAAAAGAACGATTTGAGCGATTCCTTCTTTGGTTATAGTTTGGACATATCCGCATGCAATCGGTTCCTCAAATCCATCGATGATTTCGTAAAAGGAAACCACGGAATCATGACCTATTAGGTTATTAGGCCAGCACAAAATGTGATTTTTAACACATCTTATAAGAGTGACAGAAGATTGACGATCCTCAGTATCAAGCCATTGCTTAATATTAAGCCAAGCCAATAGTAGTGCAATCAAAATGATTAAAACAATAGCATAGAAAGGCACCTTTGCACGAGGAGGATATTTATACATAAGCCATGCAGGAATAAGCGCAAGCGCAAAAGAGAGAAGATTACTCCAATCACGAAAATAATTTTGAAACTGCTTTTTCATTTGCATCACCTCCGGTTCACAAAGAACAAAAAATAATCTGTAAATACAGTATAGGTGATTGAAAAAGAAAAAGCAATGAAGAAGAAAGATGAACACACGAAAATTAACACAGAAAGAGGTGAGAAAAGCAATGAGTGAAAAAGAAAAGAAAGAAATCGCTGAAATGGTAGAAACAGCCAAACATCTGGCGACACATGATCCACAGGCATTCATGATTGCCAAAAGCAACATGGAGATTCTAAAGATCAGAGCAGACATGGACAAGCAGGAAAAAGAACCGGCATAGAGAATGCAACAAGTACAAACTGTAACACATAAACATAAACCAAGGAGATAGAAAGCAGGTGGCGAATATGAAACCGGACATGGAAAAAATCATTGAGGTGTTGATATCTCTTCTGGAAGAACAGGAAAAGGTGGAAATCACCTACACCATTGAGAAAACCGCGTAAGCGGTAGAAAGGAGGACAAGCGTGAAAAGAAGAGGACCGAGAAAAGTAAACATAAAATCACATTAAGAAAGGAGAAAACCATATGACAACAGTACAGAACGAAAAAACATGAACAACCATGAACAACCAGTTGGAAGATGTAAAAGAACTGATCCCAATGTACAAAGAGCTGACAGCAGATGAAAAGATCTACATTAAGGGCATGATTGCAGGATTCCAGACAATCAGACAGCTGGGAGCTAAGACGGCATAAGTAGAGGAGACAAAGAAAATGGTAATAGCAATGGCGATAGCCTGCGTCACGACTTCTGCTGCAGTCTCGATTGCGACAACAAAAATATTAGCTGCCTATTATTTTAAAATTGTAGACAACTATGTAGATGGAATGTGCAAAGAGACGAGAAAGTTCATTGACGAAGCTTGCGAAGAAATAAACAGGAGGTAAAGACAAGATGGAAATCTCGGAAAAGGAATGGATTGAATTAAAAGGCGAGATAGCAATATGCAAACATGAAAATGCAGCCATGAAAGAAATCATGAAACAAGAAGAAAAAAACGAAAGATTGTTGATTGTACATACTGAAGAGTGCAGACGTGAAATGAGAATGGTCATAGCACTTGTAGTGCTGGCACCTATAATCGGTGAAGTATTAGTGACGCTGATAAAAATTTTCGCTATTTCTTTATAGATGATCAGGAGGAAACAAATGAAAAGACTGTGTTATAAATGCTTCTCTGAACTTCCAGAGAATGCAAATTACTGCCCAATCTGCGGGGAATCAATGAGAGTTGAAAACAGCCGGAAAAGAACTACAAAACTCGGAGAGAAAAAATACAAAGTAAAAGAGACTGGAAACGTAGCAGATCGGGATGTCCGGACAGGAACGGAGGAACGATACGAAACAGCGGATTCAAAGCTTCAGATCATACCGCCACACCGAACGGAACAAAAACGACAAGATCTTAATGAAGCAATCTCTAGATTTGAAGAAATTCAGAGAAATGAAGTTCAAAAAGAAGCAAAGAAACGTCGTTTCAGAGTGTGCGTTGATCCGGATACTGTGATTGGAAAAGAAATCATGTACCAGACAGCATTACTGAAAGAACTGTTACATAAAATCCGGGAACTCTGAACAGCACAGGAGTAATGATCAACACCCGGGAATTCGCAAGAGCCGTCAGAGGTGTATGTAACGAAGAAAAGGAGAAAGAAGGT
>ERZ825896.2261-NODE-2261-length-18945-cov-3.686342_pt1 | contig 18945 bp, 18 predicted proteins | sample MGYA00519858_ERZ825896 | MGnify/ENA primary metagenome ERZ825896 (study PRJEB31778, sample SAMEA3449214) | human gut metagenome | biome: human gut; feature: human-associated habitat; material: faeces | place: United Kingdom | collected 2010/2012 ...
CATATTTTCGCACCCAGTGCGAAAATGCGCTGCGCGCAACAGGGACAAGCCGATCAAAAAATCCCGCCGGCATTGCCGGCGGGCGCCTCTTCAGCAGCTGACAGGCTTATTTCGCTTTGGTGATCTCAGAGATCCAGGTAAACATCTCGTCCATCTCATAGTCGCCGGCATGGGGCTGCTCCCACTGCATCTTGAAGTTCACGTCGTGGTCGGCGTTCATCAGGGCGGTGGCGTAGTTGACGGCGATGGTCTGGGAGGTGTCGTGGTCCTTGTTGCCCACGCGGACATAGAAGTGCTCGGCGAAGGTGGAGATATCCTCGTCCTCGTTGGCAATCCAGTACATGGGGTTGTACATGTTGGCCAGGGCCTTGACCTCATCGGAGACCACGTAGTCCTTGGGATCCAGGTCCTTCCAGTAACCCTTGGCCTGGGCGTCGGTGAGGGCCTGGGACAGGTAGTTGCTGAAGTTGCGGTTCTGCACCTCGTAGGTGCCGAACACGCTGTTCTCGCTGTAGAGCGACTCATAGAAGGGCTCGCCGGCGTGGCGGCCGGGGATGTCGTTGAAGGAGGGGACGGTCTTCATCTTCAGGGCGCTCTTGTACCAGCCAGTGACATAGCCCGCGAAGTCGGTGACGGTGGCCTCTTTGGTCTTGGCGTCGTAGGACAGCCAGGCGCTGATCTTGCGGCCCTGGGCGTCCTCGGAGTCCAGATAGGCGGCGATCTCATCGGCGGTCATATCACTCAGGTACTCGGTGGCAGCGTCGTTGATGTAGCCCAGCAGGTAGTCCATATAGCTGCCGGAGTAGATGTCCTTCTCGTCCAGAGTGAGGGCCTTGCCGGTCTCGGGATCTTTCAGGCCAAGGCTGTTCAGGTAGGCGGGGTAGTAGCCGGCCATGATGTCAGAGAGGACGATGTCGGCCTCGCAGGCGGGATCCTGATAGAACTCCAGGTCGTAGTAGGGCCCGAACATCCACTCATAGGCGATCTCCACGTTGTCCAGATCGACGATGGGGCAGAAGTTCATGACAGCGAAGACGGCGTCGCTGGTGTCGGCCGCGCCGATCTCCTCCAGGTAGGGCTCATAGGCGGCGCTGTCGCCCGAGGTGCCCAGGATGGCGCCCATAGCGCCAGAGGCGCTGGTGCCGTCCACGATGATCTTGTCACAGTCGCCGGGGATGGCGGCGTCATTGTAACGCAGGTAGCGGATGGCGGCCTTCAGGTCCACGGCGTTGGCGGGGCCAGTGCCGTAGAAGACATCATTGCCCTCGGCATCCTTGTAGGTGACGTTGCGGCCGCGGGCGGCAGGGGAAATCACCACATAGCCCTCGGCCAGCGCCTGGGAGATGATATCGTCGGCCTCGCCGGTGGGAGTCTTGGCCTCAGCGGCCATGTAGGCGCCGGAGCCAGATTTCAGAATGATGGGGGTATCCTCGTCGGCCCCCTCGGGGACGAAGATGTTCATGGACTGGAGCTTGACGTCATAGGGCTTGGACACGTAGAGCACGTTGGTGTAGGCGTCGTACTTCACGGTCTTGCCGTCCAGGGTGAAGGACTCGCTGGTGGGGGTGACGGCCAGGGCCAGGGGGTCCACCGGGGTGCTGGTGATGACGGCGGCGTCCTTCTCGGCGTCGTAGTCCACACCGAAGCCCAGGGCGGTGCCCAGGTCGCGGAGCTTGAAGTAGTTGTTGCCGCCCAGCGCGTAGACGCTGGCCTCCACCGTGGTGCCGTCCACGCTGAGCTTCCAGTCGCTGACGGCGCAGGTGGCGGAGTTGTCGGCGCCCTCGGCCAGCTCACCGCCCACAGGGGTGTAGGCCTTGCCGGTGTCGGCCAGGATGGTGTGGCTGTCGTCGTCGGCGGCCACGTCAAACTGAACCTCGGTGCCGCTGAGGAGCATGGCGATGTCACGGAGCTTGAAGTAGTTGTAGCCGCCAATGGCATAGGCCTCTGCGTCCACTTCCTTGCCGTCCACGATCAGAATTTGCCTGCTGGGAGCCGCGGAGGGGGCCGCGGGGTCAGCTGCAAAGGCCGGGACAGCCAGGGAGAAGACGAGCGAGAGCGCGAGAAGACAGCTGAGGAGCTTGGAAAGCCGGATTTGTTTTGCCATGAAGACATCTCTCCTTTTCCTTTTTTGGGGCATGACGCTGAAAACCTGTAGAAAATCGACACCTCGCTATGCATTTATCTTAGCATACAATGGCTAATTTGGCCAAATCCAAAGCGGATAAAGGCTGTTCCAAAACGGAATAAGGACTGCGGGGACGTAACGGCAAGATTCATTCAAGTTTAGAGAACCCACGGCTTGAAAAGCGCTGACCCGCTGTGATATGATAGAAACGCCAATTGCACAGGGACGATTCCGAATTGGAAAGGGGTGATGCCCGTGGGAATGGAGAAATACCGCACATTCCTGGCTGCTGCTGGGGAGCAGTCTTTCAGTGCCGCTGCCGAAAAGCTGTTTTTAACTCCTTCCGCCGTATCCAAGCATATCGCTGCGCTGGAGGAGGAATTGGGGGTTCCGCTATTCGTCCGGACATCCGCCGGGGTACGCCTGACGGAGCAGGGAATTCTCTGCGTTCCCTATGTGCAGCGCATTACCGATCTCTACCGGCGAATGGGCCGGGAGCTGGAGAAGGCCGGGCGGGCTGAGCGGCTGAGCATATGTACCATTCCGCTCCAGGCTGCGCTGAGACTGCCCGAATTGGTAGGGACTTTCCAGAGCGAACATCCGAATCTGGATTTACATTTAGAGGAGCGCCACGGCAAGGCAGTGGAGGAGGCGGTGCTCTCCGGGGCCTGTGAGCTGGGATTTGCCGCCGACCGGTATCTGCATCTGGAAAGATTGGATTTTTAACTCTGAACAGGGAGCCCATCGTAGCGGTGGTGCCTGACAGTCACCCTCTGGCGCGGAGAAGGCGGATTTCCCTGGCTGAGCTGAAGGAAGAGCCGTTTCTCTTTCTTCCGCCGGTAACCGGTACCTATGACACATATATGGAATTGTGTGGGGAGGCCGGCTTTCAGCCCATTGTACGGATGATCACCGAGCGGGAGGAAAACATTTTGCGCTTTGTGGCGCAGGGAATGGGGGTCTCCCTGCTGCCGGAAGGACTGGCGCGGGCGTTTCAAATTAGAGAGGTACGTCTGCTCCCCTTGAAGGAGGAGCCCTATTGGCAGGCTGTCCTGATGTGGGAAAAGGGCCGGACACTGTCCCGAGCGGCGCGGATGTTCCGCAACATGACCGCTGAATTTTATATGGGGGTCAGGAGTCCGGAAAACATACCTGAATAAGAAGGAGAGAAGGGCCTCCCCGGCGGGGAGGCCCCATTTTCAACAAGGAGTGCAGAGTTATGAGCGAGTTGGTGGAGATGCTGTCCGGAATTTGCCCCGCCGGCACTGATGCGGGACTGGCGGCAGAGCGGCGGTGGAATGAAATTGCCAAGCCGCTGGGAGGGCTCGGGCTGCTGGAGCGCGCGGTGGTGCGGATGGCCGCCATGACAGGCACTCCCGACGTCGATATCTCCCGGCGGGCGGTGGTGGTGATGTGCGCCGACAACGGCGTAGTGGCTGAAGGGGTCTCCCAGACCGGCCAGGAGGTGACTGCGGTGGTCACTGAGAACCTGTCCGCGGGGAGATCCAGTGTGTGCCGCATGGCAGAGGTGGCTGGAGCGGACGTGGTTCCGGTAGATATCGGTGTGGCCCGCCCTGTGGAGGGAGGGCGCATTTTGCAGCGGAATATCCGGCGGGGGACGGGAAACATCGCGAAAGGCCCGGCCATGAGCCGGGAGGAGGCGGTGCGGGCGGTGAGGACCGGGGCGGCGATCGCCCGGGAGCTGAAAGAGGCAGGGTATACCCTGCTGGCCACGGGCGAAATGGGCATCGGAAACACAACCACCTCCGCCGCTGTGGCAGCTGTGCTACTGGGCCTGGAGCCGGAGATCACGGTGGGCCGGGGAGCCGGGCTCTCTGCCGCGGGGCTGGCTCGGAAGCGGCTGGCCGTCCGCCGGGCAATAGCGTGCAACCGGCCCGATCCGTCCGATCCTGTGGACGTACTGGCCAAGGTCGGAGGTTTGGATCTGGCCGGGTTGGCCGGCGTCTTCCTGGGCGGTGCGCTCTGCCGCCTGCCTGTACTCGTGGATGGGGTGATCTCCGCGGTGGCCGCCCTGGCGGCGGTTCGGATGTGCCCGGCTGCCGGAGACTACCTGTTGGCCAGCCACGCCTCAGCGGAGCCGGCCGGAGATCTGGTGCTCAGGGAGCTGGGGCTCAGTCCGCTGATACGGGCTGGAATGCGGCTGGGAGAGGGGACCGGCGCGGTGGCCGCCATCCCCCTGCTGGATATGGCTCTGGCGGTTTACCGGGAGATGCCCACCTTTGAGGAGACCCATATCGAGGCCTATCAGCCGCTGGAGTGAGCGTGCGGCCGGGAGGAGGAGTTTGATGCTGATATTAGTCTCAGGAGGCGCAGCCAGCGGAAAGTCGGCGTTTGCCGAGGAGCTGCTGGTAAAGGGAGGGGCCGCGCCCCGCATCTACCTGGCGACGATGGAGCTGCGGGATGCCGAGAGCCGCGAACGGGCGCAGCGGCACCGGCGGATGCGGGCCGGCAAGGACTTTATCACTGTAGAGCGGCCGTTGGACTTGGCGGGCCTGGAGATCCCGGAGGGGTGCGGCGTGTTGCTGGAGGATCTGGGGAACCTCTGTGCCAACGAGTGCTTTGGCCCGATTGGCATGGCGGGCGCGGAGGAGCGGATGATGTCCGGCCTCTCCAGACTGGCGGAGAGAGCTGCGCTGCTTGTGGCGGTCAGCAATGAAATCTTTACCGATGGGACAGACTATGGCGGGCAGACGGCGGCCTATCTCAACTGCCTCGCCAGCCTCAACCGCCGGGCCGCTGCCCTGGCGGCGGCGGTATATGAAGTGGTCTGCGGGATTCCGGTCTGCTGGAAGGGGGCTGGGCTTTGCGTGCGCTGATTATCGCGTTTTCCATGTATTCCAAAATTCCCATGCCGCAGATTGCATGGGAGGAGAAGGCGCTCTCCCGGGCGCTGTGCTTTTTTCCTCTGGTGGGCGCTGCGGCCGGACTGCTGCTGCTGGGCTGGATGCGGCTCTCCGCAGCTCTGGGCTTTGGCGCTGTGCTCTCAGCTGCCGTGGCGGCGGCCATTCCCATTGCCCTGAGCGGCGGCATCCATTTGGACGGCTTTTGCGACACCTGCGACGCTCTGGCCTCGCGGCAGGATAGGGCGCGAAAGTTGGAAATTATGAAGGATTCCCATGCCGGCGCTTTCGCGGTGCTGGGGTGCGGGCTTTACCTGCTTCTCCTCGCGGCCGCCTGGCATGAGGCCGCATGGAGTGGCCGGGCCGGGCTGGCCCTGGCTCTTTCGCCGGTGCTCTCCAGAAGCCTGTCCGGTCTCTTCGCAGCGCTTCTCCCCAACGCCAGGGGCGGGGGGCTGCTGTGGGCCTTCACCGCACCCATGGACGTCCGGCGCACCAGACTGGTTCTGGGGCTCTGGATCGCGGCCTGCGGGGCGGCCATGCTCGGTTTGGACCCCTGGACCGGGGGATTCGCGCTTCTGGGGGCGGGGGTGGCCGGCCTCTATTACGTGTCTATGGCCCGGCGGCAATTTGGCGGGATTACCGGCGATTTGGCCGGTTTTTTCCTCCAGCTCTGTGAGCTGTGCATGGTGCTGGGGGCGGCTTTGGGACAGAGAATCGAGGTGCTGGTATGATATTGATCATCGGCGGCGCGGGCCAGGGGAAGCTGGACTATGTGCTGAGCAAGACGGGGTTCGGGGAGGCGGATGTGGCCCGGGATCCGGAGGCGGCGAAGAAAAAGCCTGTTTTTGCCGGTGTGGAGCATTGGCCCGATCTGGATGAGGAGTCCCTGCTGGCGGCCAACCCGGACGTCATTCTCATCTGCCGGGAGGTTGGCTGCGGCGTGGTCCCGGTGGAAGCCGGCGAGCGGGAGCGGCGGGAGAAAGTGGGCAGGCTCTGCTGTCGGCTGGCGGCGCGGGCGGCGCGGGTAGAGCGAATTTTCTGCGGTATGCCGATGCTGCTGAAGGGAGAGGGAGCATGGAGCTGATTATCATACGGCACGGCACCACACAGGGGAACCTGGAGCGCCGCTTTGTGGGGATGCTGGACGTACCGCTGGCCCCGGAGGGGGAGGCGCTGGCGCGGGAGGTCTCCCGTACTCTTCCGCCAGTGGAGCACATTTACCGCAGCCCGCTTCGGCGCTGTGCCCAGACGGCGGCTTTGCTCTGGCCCGGCACGCCGGAGACCGTTGTAGCCGCCCTGAGGGAGACCGACTTCGGCCCGTTTGAGGGCCGGAGCCATGAGGAGTTGAAAGACGACCCCATATATCAGGCCTGGATTGCACAGAAGGGGGGCCCCAACTTTGCTGCCCTGCCGGTAGGGGAGGCGCCGGAGGAGGCCGCAGCCCGGGCGGCCTCCGGGCTGCGCGCCGTGGCGGACGATATGGCGGCGCGGAACCTTCAGCGCGCGGCCGTGGTCTCCCATGGGGGGACTATTATGGGCATGCTCTCCCAGTTCGGACGCCCGGAGCGGGACTATTACGGCTGGATGTGCCCCAACTGCGGAGGGTTCCGCATGGAGCTGGAGCCGGGGCCTCTGCTGCGGCTGCTGGAACAGGTGGGCAATCGGAAGCGGCTGTAAGGGCCCTGGATTGCGGCAGGCGGAGAGAATTCCAGACAATCGTACAAAAAGCTGCCCGGCCCAGGGAAAGATCCTGGTGCCGGGCAGCTTTTTGTGGTATTCTGAGGCTAGGCCTTGTTTGAAGATTGGCGGAATGGCCAACGGCGAGAGATTTTCCCGCTTAAAACCCGCTCAGGCTTTTGGCGAGGGCGGCAAAAACAGGCAGTGTAACAATAGAGAGCAGGGTGGAAAGGGTGATCATCTGGACGGCCGTCTCCGTATTCCGGCCGAATTGCTGGGCGAACATACTGGTGATGCCGGCGACCGGCGCGGCGGAGAGAATGACCGAGGCGCAGTAGAGCGCGGGATTTAAGCCGAGCGGCAACAGGCACAGGGCCGTGAGAGCGGGAATAACCACGAGCCGCACTGCGGAGGCGGCATAGAGCACAGGCCGCCGGAAGGAGCGCAGCAGGCCGGCTGAGGCCATCTGGGCGCCCACCACCACCATGGCCAGGGGACTGTTCAGATCGGCCAGAAAGGATACGGCATTGCCTATCGGGGCGGGCAGCGTAAAATGGCCCAGGAAGAAGACCAGAGCGATGGCCAGCCCGATGACGCCTGGGTTCAGAAAGACCTTTCTGGGGGAGAGGGCCTTTCGTCCCCCCATAAGAATAACGCCATGTGTCCAGCTGAACAGATTGAAGGCCACCAGGGACAGGGCGCCGTAGATCATGGCGTCGGCCCCCAGGATAGATTGAACCAGCGGGACGCCCATAAAGCCGATATTGCCATATACGACGGCGAAGCGCAGGGAATCGCGGTCATCCCGGGCGGTGCGGCGGAACAGGAGCTGAGCGATGAGGATATAGGCCGCATAACAGGCCAGGGTCACCAGCGCGCCGGTTCCCAGTTCCCGCAAGAGAGCGGGGGTGGCCTCCACCTGAAAACACTGGATGATAATACAGGGGTTGACGATATAGAGAAGCAGAAAGGTCATCTGGGACAGACCGTGACTGTTGAGCTTGCCCAGCTTGCCCAGCAGGAAGCCCACTGCCATCATGAGGAACAGCGTGCCTACCTGCCCGGCTACGGCTGCTATATTCTGAACCATGAAGTCACCCCCTGGACAAGCTCAATTCCCCCGGGAAATGCGCCGTCCCGGAGGAACTGAGAATATAGAATGCAGAAGCAGCTTTAGCGGCCTTTTGGGGCCTCCAGCGTCTTGTTGGAAAGACCGAGCGCGAGGAAGAAAGCTATGAGCGAGAGTACGCCCAATACGATGGACAGTACCTGATAGCTGCCCTGAGTGGCAGTCAGGATAACCGGCATGATGATAAAGGTTGAGGTGCGGATAGCCACAACAATGGGAGTGACCACACTGTTGGCTGCGGCAAACTCATAGCGGCCGAAAATTTGAATGACCATGGAGGGCAGCAGATTGCAGATACCGCCGATGAGAATACCAAGGAGGATAATGAGAATCAGGGTGACGGTTTTGCTGCCGATAAAGGCGGCCAGCAGGAACTGCATGATGGCCATATAGAGGGCAAAGACGATGACGGCCTTTTTGGTACCGGCCTTCTGGTCCAACACACCCCACAAATAGCTGCCCAGGATACCCAGCACAGAGGCGATGGAAAGCCAGAGCGTACCCTCCTCCATGGTAAAGCCGGAGGCCTGGACACGGGGAATGAACTGCGTCATTGTGGACACCAGGGCGATGAACAGGAGGCCGAAAGAGAGCGAGACTAGCCACATCTGCTTGCAGCAGAGCAGGCGCGGCACCGACCAGGTGGATTTATATTCGGAGATTTTAGGTTTGTTGGCCTCTTCCGGATCGTTGTCGGGATAGGCTCCGGCCTCCTCCGGAGTGGCTTTTACGGCGAAAGCCGCGAGGAGCGCCAGCACTAAGGTGATGGCGGCAAAGACCAGGAAGGGAGCGGACAGGCCGTGGGTGGCACCGAAGACGGCGGTGAAAATGGGGATACAAATGGCGCTGGAGAGAGGGGCGCCCATGGTGGACCAGCCCAGCGCAATTCCCTTTTTCTTGGGGAACCAGTTAGACATATAAGTATTGGTAGAGACCAGATTCAGCGTATTCCCCAGGGCAGTGAGAACGACAACCACCACACCGTACATTGCAATCGAAGTAACCTGGCCGTTGACCGCGAAGAGAACAGCCACCAGCACCAGGGCCAGCACGGTGGGGACTTTGACGCCTTTGGCAGTGATCCAGCGGCCAAAAACCAGAGCCAGCACCACGCCGGCCCAGCCGCCGACACCGGAGAAAACCAACAGGCTGTTTTGGTTCCAGCCCTTGACCGCTTCAAAGAGCTGAGGCGTTACATTGAGGAGATCTACGGTTGCCGAGCTGATGAGGTAGAGCAGGCCGACAAAGATAATAATCCACCAGCCCTTGGCGCCGAAGTTGTTCAATCCTTTTTGCTTCATTGCTGAGGAGCCTCCCTTTTGATATTTTATGTTCCAGTTTGCCACAACACACGGGATTCACTGAGTGAATTTTAGCGCAAAACGCACAATAAGGGAAATATCGTTTTCCCATGCAGTTATTCCGAAAAGGAATCATTAGTACCAAAGGAGGGGGAAGCCACTGTGGATATCAAACTGTTGAAGACCTTTGTTACCGTAGCCAACCACAGCTCTTTTACCGACGCGGCGAAGGAGCTCTACATTGCCCAGAGCGCAGTGAGCAAGCATATCACACAGTTAGAGAAAGAGTTGGGCGTACAGCTCTTCCTGCGGGATACCAGGATGGTGCGTCTGACAGCTGCGGGCGAGGCCTTCTATCAGGACAGCGCAGATATTTTAAGGCGGCTGGAGGAGGCGGTGCTCCGGCTGACCGATCCGGCAAGAGCGGTGACGGGCCGGCTGACCGTAGGGGCTTTCAGCGTCCTGGCCGATGAGGCGGTGGAGACGGTGCGCGCATTTCGCAGCCGCCATCCGGGGGTGGAGACGGTGCTGGAGTGGTTTGAATTCGGCGAGCTGATTCGCAGGGTAGAGGATGGGTCGGTGGACGTGGCCTTTACCATCGGCTTTGCCGCCGACGGCAAGAGCCAGATGCGCCGTAAGACGCTGGAAAAGGGACGCATGAGCGTCCTGCTGGGAATACGAAGCCCTCTGGCGGCGCGGGAATCGCTGAGGCTGTCCGACTTGAAGGGAAGGCCATATTACACCATGCGGCCAAACGTGACCCCTGACGGCTATATGAATATTATGCGTTACTTCTCTGAGAAGGGGTTCCAGCCCGGCGACATGATTCCCTGTTCCAGCCATGAGTCAATGATTCTGGAGCTTCAGCTCCACGACGAGGGCTATGGGCTGATGGGGGAATATCAGTACCGAAGGCATCCCGGTATTGTTTTTGTACCTATGGCAGAAGAGGATCAGCCTGGCGGAGATTCCTTTGATCTGGTTGCCATGTGGCGGGCGAACAATGAAAACCCGTGTATCCAGGCCTTGCTGGATGAGATCGACCGGCGCAGTTATCCCATTCAGGAATAAATCTGTTCCAAACATATATTTTACAAGCCGCGTGCTTAGCGTTATGATGAATCCATCCCAATGGATGTCATATGTGACACTGAGACAGCACGAAAGCGAGGCAATTCATGATGGATAGACCGGTAATGACCGCCGAAGAGGCGAAGCTCTCTTATGCAAAGTATTTTGACCGCCCCATGGCCCCTATCCCCCAGGAAAAGCTGGACATCTGGAAAGGGCCGGCCGCCCCTGCCGCGTCCGCTCTGCCCTTTGCGGAACGAGCCAGGTTTCAGGATGCGGATGTTCCCGGACTGGACAATGGCTTTACCGTTGCGGCCGACGGTACGGGATTTGTCGCCAATACCACGTTCATGCCCGGTGTTACGGCTGAGATGTTCAACTGGTGGTTTGGCTGGCATTCGGTCACCAGCGACCTGCGTTATAAGATCTGGAACCATGATGACCACTGGTACGCCCGGGCGGACAGGCCCGAATATGTCAAGGACCCCAACGTCCCGGCGGCTCAAAAGACTTGGGGGGTAAACCATCAGATTCTGGAGGATATCGGGCTGGGGGCCAGCGACCTGCTGCTCTGCTTCCGCCGCCCCTCCGATTTGGGCTATGACGAGGCAAAGGTAGGGACGCCCTCCTGTCTGGCCATGGTGTGCGCATATGGTCTGGGGAATACGCCTGCTGTTATGACGCACATCGCCAAGGAGGCTGAGGGCGGGATCCTCTTCTGCTCCCGATTCTGGATGGGATACGGCCCCGATGAAAAGGGAGAGCTGATTAAACTGGTGCCCGACGGGGCGGCGGTTCCCGAGGCAGCCCCCCGCGCGCTCTATGGACACAACATCAAGGAGTACAGCAACCTGGCTTCCATCCTCCCCAGCGTCTACGCCGAGGAGAAAGACAAGCCCTGGTAAAAAGAAACGGCCCTGGGCCTTGAAGCGCCCCAAAGTGAGACAATCACCCAATAAAAATGGTTCAGGCAGCCGGGAGGGCTTGCCGTCTGTGAATGCAGGCGGCAAGCCCTTCCGTTTTGCCTCAATACGGCGGTTCCCGTCATAGTTCAGATACCCCGCCAGTTTCTCTAAACATGGTGGTTACGGACAATCTGCGGTTTGTGTCATAGTAGCTACTTGGCTTACATGGCCAAATAATAGCCATGTTTATAGGCCTACCATAAGTGTATAATTTAGGCGATTTGAGTTGGTTGAGCAGATGGATTAGACGCGATGGGAATATCGGAGGCAATTTGAAACGGCTTCGGTTAAACTGCCGCATTTCGCAGGAAAAGCTGTGCGAAGAATGACAATGGTGTGGATGTGACATCGGACTGAGCACTTATCAAAAATACGAGTCTGGAGCGCTCAATATTCGCGTCAGCATTTTTGAGCGAAGTCAGAAAATTTTATAGTAATTGAGGGCAGATAAGGTGGTGAAGTCGATGTTCCAACCGGATCGGGAGCGAAAGTTCAGCGCGACCAACATTTCGAAAACGGTCCGTTTTACCGAGTGGATAGACCAGGAGTTCGTCGAGCTGCATAGAAAGACGGGGATTTCTGTGAACCAGTTGATTCTACAGTGCTGCCGGTATGCGCTGGATCATCTTGAGGACAATCATGACGTACCATAACAGCCATATCATGCGCGGGCTGCTCAGAACCGTTACGGATTTGCTCCGCCTGTCCAATTATCAGATCAGCTCACTCAGGAGCATTGGCCCCAATTCAAAGGGCCTGGAAGAGATCAGGCGCAAGCGGCAGAAGTTCATCGACGAATACAGCAGCGGCCTGATTCGACAGGAAAGCATTTGATATTACTCTGTGCGTAACACATAGGAGCAAGAAATTTGTTGATGCTGACGAAGAGGGGCTATCTGTTACAGATGTGTTCGGAGTTCAAGTGCCAGCCCAATCAGCCGATCTACCTGATCCGCCATGAACAGCGGGATATTCAGCACATCATCGTCCAGTTTCAGGTTATCCAGGGAGAAGCGCACACGGAGCTTGACCTTATCCGGAAACAGCTCTTTGAACTTCTTCAAGCTCTTGCTGGATGTGTTGGCCTCGGATTTGACCTCGATAGGAAAAATATCATTCTCCCGCTGAATCAGGAAATCCACCTCATAGGGAGGATTATTCTGCGTCCAGTAGCGGGGAACCACTTCGAACTGTGTAACCAAAGTCTGTAAAACGAAGTTTTCGGTCAATGCGCCCTTAAACTCGGTGAACAGGCGGTTGCCCTCGCCAAAGGCCGTGGGGGCCAGCTGCGCCAAGCGGCGGAGCAGACCCACATCCACCAGATAAATCTTAAAGGCGGACAGGTCATCGTAAGCGGCCACCGGCAGGCCGGGGGCGCTGCTGCGGTAGATCTTATGCACCAGGCGGGCATCCACCAGCCATTGCAGGGCGTCCTCGTATTCCCGGGCTCGTGCGCCCTCTTTGTAGATGAATTTTTTGTTTTCCCTTGCCAACTGAGAGGGGATAGATCTCCAAATCATGGAGATCTTTGGGAACTCACTGATGTTGGGGTGTTTGGCAAAGTCACGCTCGTATGCGCCGAGGATACCCGACAGCGCTTCCTGCATGGCGGCAACGTCACGGGCCTCCGTCCACATCAGCACGGATTCCGGCATACCGCCGGTGACATAGTACATCTTCAATTTCTCGTACAGAGGGTTAAAAAACGCATCTGGGATCGGCTCAATGGCGTCCACACTTTCCAGGTATGCCGCAAGGTTTTCGTCCCCATTGGCAATCAGGAACTCGGAGAAGGTCATAGGGTCAATCTGCATGAAATTGACCTTGCCCACAGGGAAAGAGGACGGCTTTGCCAGCGCAATGCCCAGCAGAGAACCGGCGCAGGCGATGTGATACTGCGGCGCATTCTCGCAGAAATACTTCATGGAATTGATGACCTTGGGGCAGTCCTGCACCTCGTCAAAAATGATAAGGGTCTTTTCCGGCAGGATCTTCTGGCCGCTGGCCAGCATCAGGTTTTGCAGGATGCGGTCAACATCCTTGGTGGTCTCGAAGAACGGCCTGTATTCCTCGTTTTCATCGAAGTTGAAATAGGCGGTGTTTTCATAGTAACGCCTGCCGAACTCTTTCAGAATCCATGTCTTGCCCACCTGCCGTACACCTTTCAGAATCAGAGGCTTGCGGTAGGGGGAGTTCTTCCAATCCAGCAGCTTTTTCAAAATAAATCGTTCCACAATGTCACTCCTCACACTTTTATTGGAGTTTTGGGGCTAAAAAATCACATTAATATTATAGACTGCGGGTTCAAAAACTTCAATGCCTTTTCACATAATTATATTCGTTTTGCGGATGTGTTATCACACTTTTATATATTTTTAGCTGATTTTAGTTTCTCACTGAACAATTCTTTTCCCATAGATTTCTGCACCCCTTTCGTTGGCTCTCTTGTCCAACTTTTGGGGTGTTGTTCACTTTGCCGTGCAGATGGTGATTTTTACTGCAAAATAAAAAAGCTCCTGCTGGAAATTTTCCGGCGGGGGCTATATTTTTTGCCGTCATTGCCATACTAAGCCCATCTAAGCAGATTCAGGGGGTGCCCATGAGACAGTTTATGCTGCGGCCCGCAGTTTACTTTGGAGAAAACGCCCTTTCGGCTCTGGAAGCCCTGGCGGGAAAGCGGGTCATGATAGTCACGGATGGGTTTCTGGCCCATAAGTCCGGTCTGCTGGAACAGGTAAAGGCCTGCCTGCCCGGCTGTACCATTTCTCTGTTTGACCAGGTTACGCCCGACCCGCCCCTCAGATTGGTGGCCGGGGGCGTGCGGGCCATGGAGGAGGCCGCGCCCGAGGCGCTGGTCGCCTTTGGCGGCGGTTCGCCCATGGACTGTGCCAAGGCCATGCGCCATTTTTCGAGCCGGCCCCATATCCCGCTCTGGGCGGTACCGACTACGGCGGGGACCGGCTCAGAGGTCACCTCCTTTGCCGTTCTGACCGACACAGAGAAAGGCGTGAAATATCCTCTGGTAGACGACGCGCTGCTGCCCGACGCAGCGGTGCTGGAGGAGGCATTTCTGGCGGGCGTACCGCCCGCAGTCACCGCTGACACGGGTATGGATGTGCTCACCCATGCTGCGGAGGGCTATGTGGCAAAGGGCGCCAGCCCCTTCAGCGACGCCCTGGCCGAGCACGCCTTTGCACTGGCCTGGCGGGCGCTCCCCGCCGCATACAGAGGAGACATGCAGGCAAAGGGAGAGATGCTGCTGGCCTCCTGCCTGGCGGGCATTGCGTTCAATGCCGCAGGGCTGGGTATCTGCCATGGGCTGGCGCACAGCCTTGGAGGGCGGATTCACCTGCCCCATGGCCGGATCAACGCCCTGCTGCTGCCCCACGTCATCCGCTTCAACGCGGAGGATAAATCTGCGGCAAGAAAATACGGGCGGCTGGCCGCTCTCTGCGGCCTCTCGGGGACGGCGCGGGCCCTGTCCTCTGCCCTGACCCGGAGGAGGGAGGAACTGGGGATTTCACCCCGGCTGGGAGAAACGGCAGATTTTGCCGCCGTAGCGGCTGCAGCAAAAGATGATATCTGCACGCCCTCCAATCCCAGAGACGCAACGGCAGATGAGCTGGAGCGGCTGCTGAAGGAGCTGATATAAGGTTGGAAGAACTTTTTTCGGTGGGCATTGATATCGGGACCTCGACGACGCAGCTGGTCATTTCCAAACTTACACTGGAGAACCGGGCCAACCCCTTTTCGGTGCCCCGCATTTCCATTGCGGCCCGGGAGGTGCTCTACCGCAGCGACATCCATTTTACGCCGCTTCTCTCCGATACCGTCATTGACGCTGAGGGGGTGCGGTCCATCGTGGAGGAGGAGTACCGGAAATCCGGCTATCGAAAGGAGCAGGTCGGTACCGGTGCGGTCATCATCACCGGTGAAACGGCCCGGAAGGAAAACGCCCGGGAGGTGCTGCGGGCCCTGTCCGAATTCGCGGGGGACTTTGTGGTGGCTACCGCAGGGCCCGATCTGGAGTCTATTCTGGCTGCCCGGGGCGCTGGAGCGGATGAATACTCAAAGGAGAAAAGGTGCCAGGTATTACACTTCGACATTGGCGGGGGAACCTCCAATCTGGCGCTGTACGAGAAGGGAGAGCTGACCGCCACCGGGTGCCTGGACGTGGGCGGGCGGCTGATTAAGGTGGACCGGGACGGAAGTATCAACTACCTTTCGCCAAAGCTCCAACGCTGGCTGGAGCAGGCGGGTCGTCCCCTCCGCGTGGGACAGACAGTCACCCCCGACGATTTGGCTCCGGTTATTGGGGATATGGTTGCCGCGCTGGAGCAGGCGGCGGGGCTGCGGCCCGGTACAGAGCGGCTGGACTACTTTACCACGCAGGGGACACACTGGAAGCCCGCCCCTGCTCCGGTGGTCTCCTTCTCCGGCGGAGTGGCCGACTGTATCTACGACCCGCAGGGCGACTGGCGGACCTATGGAGACATTGGGGTGCTGCTGGGCCGGGCCATACGGGATTCGGCCTCGTTCCGCTCTGCGGAGCTGCGCCGGGGGACCGAGACCATCCGGGCAACGGTGGTGGGGGCCGGTAGCCACTCCACCGACATCTCCGGATCCACCATCTTTTACCGCGGCATCTCCTTCCCACTGAAGAATCTTCCCATTCTCAAGCTGACTGAGGCCGAGGAGCGGGGCGGCGCCGGGACCCTGGCCGCCGCCATCCGTGAGAAGGTGAAGTGGTTCTCCGACGAGGGAGGGCTTACGCAGACGGCGCTGGGCCTGCGCGGAGAAAAGAACCCGGCCTACCACCGGGTTCAGGAGCTGGCCCAGGGAATCTTTGAGGGGCTGGAAGCCCTGCGGGAACACGGATTTTTCCCTGTGGTCGTCGTAGAGGCCGACATGGCCAAGGTGCTGGGGCAGACGCTGTCCCAGCTGGCTTCGGGGCCCCTCCTGTGCCTGGACGGCGTGGGGGTGGATAACGGCGACTACATCGACATCGGCGCGCCGGTGGCGAATGGGACGGTGCTGCCCGTGGTGATCAAGACACTGGTATTCAATCAATAGGAGAGCGGGGAGCTGTCTCCGCTGCAAGGGAGCGATCACATGATACTCAAAACCAAACTGCTGGGGCATGTCTATGAATTCAAGTCGGTGAAGGACGCTCTGGCAAAGGCCAACGAGGTAAAGTCGGGGGATTCCCTGGCGGGCATTGCCGCCGAGACCGCCGAAGAACGGGTGGCGGCCAAGGTGGTAGTGTCCAACCTCACCCTTTCCGACCTGCGCAACAACCCTGCCGTCCCCTATGAGGAGGACGAGGTCACCCGCATCATTCAGGACGATGTGAATGAGAAAATCTACGACGAGATCAAGAACTGGACGGTATCCGAGCTGCGGGAGTGGCTGCTGGACGAGAGGCATGACAGTGCAGACATCCGGCGGGTGAGCCGGGGGCTCACGGCAGAAATGATTGCCGCCGTGGCAAAGCTTATGAGCAATATGGATCTCATCTATGCGGCCAAGAAGATGGTGGTCACAGCGCACTGCAACACCACCATCGGCGAGCCGGGCACGCTGTCCTGCCGTCTCCAGCCCAACCATCCCACCGACGATCCGGACGGCATTATGGCCTCCCTGCTGGAGGGCCTCACCTATGGAGCCGGGGATGCGGTGCTGGGCCTCAATCCGGTGGACGATTCAGTGGAAAGCGTGCGCCGGGTGCTGGACCGGTTCCACGAAATTCGCAACCGCTGGGAAATCCCCACGCAGATCTGCGTCCTGGCCCACGTGACCACCCAAATGGAGGCGGTAAGGCAGGGGGCGCCCTGTGATCTGATCTTCCAGTCCATCGCCGGATCCCAAAAGGGCAACGAGGCGTTCGGTCTGGACGGCAAGCTCATCGAGGAGGCCCGCCAGCTGGCCCTTCGGGACGGAACTGCCGTAGGTCCGAATGTCATGTACTTTGAGACCGGCCAGGGGTCCGAGCTCTCCTCCGAGGCCCACCACGGCGCCGATCAGGTGGTCATGGAGGCCCGCTGCTACGGCTTTGCCAAGCGATTCCAGCCGTTTTTGGTGAATACGGTGGTGGGATTTATCGGACCGGAGTACCTCTATAACTCCAAGCAGGTCATCCGGGCGGGCCTGGAGGACCACTTCATGGGCAAGCTCACCGGCATCCCCATGGGCTGCGACGCCTGCTACACCAACCACATGAAGGCCGACCAGAGCGATATTGAGGATCTGGCCGTCCTGCTGACCACCGCCGGGTGCAACTATTTCATGGGCATCCCACACGGAGACGACGTGATGCTCAACTATCAGACCACCGGCTTCCATGAGACGGCGGCCCTCCGCGAGATGTTCGGCCTCACCGCCATCGCCCCCTTCCAGCGCTGGCTGGAGAAGATGGGCTTTGTGGAGGACAACAGACTGACTGCCTTGGCGGGGGACGCATCCATTCTGCTGGCGTGAGGGAAACGGCGGGCGGCTGCCCGACCGATACAATTGAGGTGACAATATGAACGAACGCGAACTGCGCGCCATGGTGGAGCGCATGGTGGCCGAACTGGCGGGGCAGGCCCCCACCCCTCAGGTAAAGGGATCGGATTACCATCCAATGGAGCCCGAGGGGAGAACAAGCGGCTGCCTGGATGACATTTCAGAGATCGATCTCAGAAGGCAGTACCTGGTGCCCAATCCCCGAAACGGCCCTGCTTTCCTGGATCTCAAGCTGAAGACACCCGCGCGCCTCGGCGTGGGCCGGGCGGGGGCCCGCTACAAGACCATTACCATGCTCCGGGTACGGGCCGACCACGCCGCCGCCCAGGATTCTGTCTTTTCCCATGTGGACGAGGCGTTTGTGGACAAAAACGGCTGGGTGTTTACCCAGACGCTCTGTGCGGACAAAGATGAGTACCTGACCCGGCCCGACAGGGGCCGCCGCTTTGACGAACAGAACCAGGGCATTATCAAAAGTACGTTTGGGCAGAGCCCGAAGGTTGCTCTGGTAGTGGGAGACGGGCTCAGTTCCGCGGCCATTGAGGCCAATGCCGTGGACTGTATGGAGGCAATCAGGGCCGGTTTAAAGGGCTACGGTATTGAGCCGGGCAAAGTTCTCTTTGTGAAATACTGCCGGGTCGGGGCCTCGGACCACATCGGAGATCTCACGGGGGCCGAGGTGGTGTGCATGCTGGTTGGAGAGCGGCCCGGCCTGGTGACGGCGGAGTCCATGTCGGCCTACCTCACCTATAAGCCCTATATCGGAATTCCCGAGTCCAAACGGACTGTTGTTTCCAATATTCACAAACAGGGCACCACCGCCGTGGAAGCGGGTGCCCACATTGCGGAACTGATAAAAACCATGCTGGAGAAAAAGGCCAGCGGCATTGATCTGAGGTGATACGATGACAGGAGATTTACTTCCAGCCAAAGTACTTGCGACCCACACCATTGCAAATGTCAGCGAGACGCTGGCCGAAAAGCTGGGGCTGCCCCCGGAGTACCGCTCCATCGGCATCATCACCGCTGACAGCGATGATGTAACCTACTGCGCGCTGGATGAGGCCACAAAGGCCGCCGCTGTAGAGGTGGTATACGGACGGAGCCTTTACGCCGGAGCGGCCAACGCCAGCACCAAGCTGGCGGGCGAGGTCATTGGGATTCTCGCCGGTCCCAACCCGGCGGAGGTACAGAGCGGCCTGCGTTCCTGCGTGGACTTTATGGAGAGCGGCGTGGGATTCCGCTCGGCCAACGAGGACGACTCGGTTATCTACTTTGCGCACACGGTTTCGCAGACCGGCAGCAACCTGTC
>ERZ825896.2267-NODE-2267-length-18912-cov-3.551944_pt1 | contig 18912 bp, 13 predicted proteins | sample MGYA00519858_ERZ825896 | MGnify/ENA primary metagenome ERZ825896 (study PRJEB31778, sample SAMEA3449214) | human gut metagenome | biome: human gut; feature: human-associated habitat; material: faeces | place: United Kingdom | collected 2010/2012 ...
ATTTCTTCATATACTTTTTGGCAAGCTTTACTGCCTTGCTGTTTGTTCGTCCCTTTTTATCTGGGGTTCCAGACAGGCGTACTCCTGCCGGACTCGAATGCACTAAAACAACACTGCCATCTGCACAGCTTCCCACAACAATATAGATATGCGTAGGTGAACTCATAATATCCCCCGGTTTCCAGTCCTTTACCGCTATCGTCTTTTTATAGGTTCCCCAGCCGTACTTTGCATAAGTAGATGCTGCTTTCGATGCCTTTGTAACATAACCCTGACCCTGTTTTCCATTTTTTGTTTTATTTATGTTGTATACACTCCATCCAACAAATCCAGAACAATCCAGTCCATTTCCAAATGCAAACCTGTGCTTTCTATAATTATAGCTTGCTTTCTGCTTTGCACAAAAGATAACCTATCGGCAATAACGGTTGCCAACCCCATCAATTCCTGCTCTGTATCACCACTCAACTGAATACTACGTGTATGCAGCTCATTTATGTATGTGTTCTCAAAGAGAGGCTTAACTGGAGCCTCTTGCTGTTGAGCTGCCTTAGATTCTTTACGAATATGATCAAGATACTCATTAAGCTTATTAACCATAAAGTTATATGCGTCACTTCCTTTTTCTGCAAGTCGACCACAAACCTTACAGATCTCATCATCAATCATCTCCTGCATAGTCTCCTTATCAGGAAGATTCCACGGGAGAGGTGTGGCATCATTGGCCAATTTCTGGATTTCCTTTATTGCTTCTTGTTTCCCCTTCTCTATAGCAATTCTTTCGTCCTCTGCCTTTTGTAATTTTCTCTTCGTGCGACTAAGAGCTGCAACTTTCTTCTGGTACTCGCTTAAAATAGACGGAAATGCTCTAAGGATCCACATATCATCCAGCAGCATAGCGTTATAGTCTAGATTGATATACCCCATCAGTCTACGTTGTTCTATTTTTTTCTGCTCAATTCGAGCATTTATATCCTGTAAATTTTCACAAGCATCCTGATTCTCCTCCAGAACTCTTAATCTGGTTTCATAGTCTGATACAGCTTTCTCTTTGATACTAATGTCATGGCGAACATCAGAAATAGCAGATTGCACTTTGCTCAATTCATATTCAAGTCGCTTAATAACCTCCTCCTGCTTTTTGTCTTTTTTTAACTCTTTGGTAACTAAGTTATCAGATTGTTGCTCAAAATACGTAGTCAACTCAACAAGATTATCGAATTGTTTGATTCCAGAAAATGTGTCAACCAACGTCTTGAGAGCAGTATTATTATCAAAAACATTTAACTCTCGTTCACCTTTGAATAAGCAATATCGGCGTATTACAGTATCAAAACAGGATTCTAATAATATCTTTCCGTCTCGCTTATACCTTTCTGATCCAACAATCTCATATCCAACAAAAGAAAAATCTTTTGTTCTAACAGATCCATTAGTATCTTTTTCGAAAATGAATTTTTTACAAATTTCCTTTTCTCCACGATGGTCAAAAGTCATAGTTACAGATACCTCATCACTATCGCCAATCCCCATCTCGGCTTTGCACATCTCGGATATATTACTTTCGCTTTTATTATCCTTACTAGTATCAAATAACCACTCTAAAGCTTCGAAGAAGGTTGTTTTGCCGTCACCATTATCTCCAATAATAAGGGTTAAGCCATCCGACAGTTCAAAACAATTTTCACCGTAATAGCTGCGGAAATTTTTTATAATAATTTTATTTAGTTTCATATGCTAGAGGTAAGATAATTAGACACCTGAGTATATATTTCTTTAGGGGTGTATTGATTCTCATTCCCATCAATAATCATGGCAACAGCACGTATTGTGGCATTTTCAGAATCAAGAGCGTCTGCAACTGTTTCATCTCCAGTTGGTGTATACTCGCCCAATTCGGCAAGTTTAGGATCGGCCAATACTGCTTGCAGTATTCTGTCTCCATTTGTGTAATGAGTAGCCATAGTAGTATCAATTAAAAAGTGATATTTGATATCGATTTAATACATCATCTAAAATATTTAGTGTGTCATTACAATTCTCGGAAAGGAGTGCAAAATCTCTGACTCGTTTTACTTCAGTTGAGACTAAACTCTTTTCCAGCTCATAGTATTCCGGATCGAAATTCATGTCTGGGATTACTACAAGATCGTGAATAACAGCATATCGTTTGTCTTTATGCGTTCTCAGCACACGACCTCGGCGCTGAATAAACTGCCTAGGATTTCCAGTGCTGGCACAAAAGATTGCTAATTCGCTACGTGGTACGTCAACACCTTCGTCCAAACACTTCATTGACGTTAAAACATCAATATTCCCATTCGCAAAATCAGACAACATTGAATCACGGTCAATAGATTCTGATGTAAATTGACGTACAACTATATGCGGGTCAATATCTCTTACGATACGCGTATATTCATCAATAAGATGCAGTGTATCTTCATCATCCTTAATTCTTTCTATCGTATCGAAAATATCTGCAGTTTGATCATCTAATTGGTTCCCCTCAGGAACATATACTAACGTATATTTTAAAGAACCGGTTTTATTTAGATGATCTTTTAATATTGCTTCAAATTCTTTTTTCTTATTTTCTGCTTTATGTATAATTTGCTTTCGTTTCAGTAAAAGTCGTTTTAAGATTTCTTGACTATCGTCATCGGTCCTATTAATGATTTTTACAATTTTCTTTGATAACTCAATGTACTGGCTCATTTCATCTTGGGTCAATTCAACTAGATGAGGATAATAATAATATTTACACAATGCTTTGTTTCTAATGGCCTCTGCCATTGAGTACTCAAAAGTGAATTCTTTATCGCATCCAAAGAATGACATTAATCGCAAATTTCCTTCTTCATCAAACTGTCGCTCAGGTGTAGCAGACAGACCTATCCGTCGCAAATATTTAATATCGTTCAATCGTTTTGCAACAAGCCCTCCTCCAATGTTGTGAGCCTCGTCAGCAATAAGCAACAATTTAGCCTTTGGAAATTGATTTAATTCCAAAAAATTGGCTGGTCGAATAAAAGATGCATATGTAGAAATAATCACATACGATAATTTGTTGTTTGGTTCTGACAACTCCAACATTCGTATGTTTGCCAGCGAGGTCTGCCACCCTCCGTATTTGGAGCAGACTTTGATTATATTGCCAAAATTAAATTTTTCACATTCTTTTTCCCACTGTTCAACAAGTGTAATAGTTGGAACTAATATAAGTGCTTTATAATAACCTAGTTTCTTATAAATTTCAAGTAGACAGTTTAAGGATGTAATAGTTTTGCCTGTACCTGTTGCCATAGCAAACAATCCTTTCTGTTTGTTATCTTTCCAGTTCTCAAAAGCCTGTACTTGATAGTCTCTTGGTCCAGATGGATATGGGAAATGCGGCTCGTGGCTTTTCAAAACATCTACTTTGTATTTTTCCTCCTTGAGCTTATCAAGAATTACCTCCAATCGTTCTTTGGCATTATCCAAAGCTTTGGCAATACGTTTAGAGACATTTTGCGAATACTGCTTCCTTAAAATATTGTATTCGGATTTAAGAAGTTCGGATATAGATTTATCTGGATAATTCTCTGTAATATGAGTCTTAATCTTGTCTGCCGATAAATAAACCACAGTGTCATCTCTCTCTTGAAAGACTTTCTCAAAATCATCCTTTATGTATTTGATCTTAGCAACTTCTACATCCCCGTCCCAATCACATGAAACGGTCAAACTTTCTATATTATCCACCAATGCAGTCCGAGAAAAATTACACGAACCATCAAATCCAACATCATTAATACCATCAGAGAATATGCCTGACTTAGTATGCGATATACCAATACCATTCTTAGGTGCTATAATTTTAATATCAAGGCGATTATGTCGTATGAGCCATGCCAAACAGTTGAAGAAATGATTATCTCTTTCTGACAATGTTTCTTTAATCTTTTTAATGTCTGACACATCAAAATATGGTATTTCAACATCACCAGCCCCATCTGCAATAGCTTTCTTATCATCTTCTGTTAAGATGTCATTAACTATAAGCCTCATCTTTCCTCCATTATAAAGGAATACTGCGAATCCATTAGCGAGCACACTTATCGCAGATGAAGAAAAGAACCCAAGCATAAGATCAAAATGCGTCGTATTGCACAAACAATCTGAGAAGAAACCTATCGGTTCCCACTCTGTACGCGATTTGTATCGCCGATGTTCAGGCCATATTATATCTGACTTAAGCATATATTAAAGTGAATATTTCTGTATTATCCGTTTTAAATCATTGATAACATAATCAATGGTTAAAGGCCTTTTCTTTTTTGAATGATTAAGCATATATTTTAGTAAACTATAGACCTCATCTCGCCTGTCAAAAAAATCGGATCTACTAATACCTCCAATAGGGACATTCCCTTGGAGAATATACCAAAATATTTTACCCAATTGAAAAATATCTGATTGATGGTCTATTTTGCAATCAAACTTATACACGCTATCATCATAACTAAGATATTTATTCATGGCTTCAGGAGAAAGCCAACCTTTGGGACCAATGAATTCATTTTTCTTATCATATAGTTCATCTTCATCTCGAAATGCCACTAACCCAAGATCTCCTATTTGCCAAATGTCATCAAACATGAGAATATTATCAGGTTTTAAATCACGGTGATAGCATCCAAGTTCATTTAAGCCCTTAAGACCTTCTGCTATTTGTAAACACAAATAAATTCTCTCTGCATATGAAATTTGATTATTTTCTAAGTATTTCTTCAAATCACATGTAGCGCAATCCATAACATAGAACGGAAAATAATATTCAATTTCTTTACCATATCTATTTTTTCCAATACAGCTTAATTGTCCTGAAGAATAAATTGTAATTACATTTGCGATATGATGCTGTTTGCATTTATTTAAAGCTTCTATTTCTCTATAAAAACGCAAATTATTCTCTGAATGGGCATTTTTATAATCTCTTTTATTTGATATTTTAATAACCCTATCAGGAAAAGAGTTTTCATAATCAATAAATTTTTGAGCTTGATATAAAGCAAACACATATGAATTAGCACCTTTACTCTTTTTAAATTTGGGGTCAATATAGTATGCGAAATAATCAATGTTATCAATAGTTATCGTATTTTGGGGGATATCCTCATAAATACAAATATTATTGTTCTCATATTTGAATGATGTCCTAACAGTATTCATATTTATGCTTCAATTTCTACGAGCAAATATTTATTACACCTTTTAAGAGGCAATTCTTTATCTAATTCATTATTGGCAAATTCTATCAGCTGCAATTGTTCCTCACTAGGATCTTTTGATTGATTTGCTAATAGAGCTTCAAAAAATGACAACCTTAGTTCTCTTGCACGCTTAGAATTAGATTGGCTAACACAATTTATAGCATATTCTTTAAATAAATCATATTCATCATTAGAAGGTGATATTAGACCATTATTGCTGATGAATACTAGAACCTTAAATTGCTCCATTTGGACTTCAATCGTATCTTCTATGTGTACATCTATGAAACAAAAAAGTGTGTAAAAGTCATTACGTTGTTTATATCGAGTTTGATTAATAGGTTTTATAGCCTGAAATGCTTTTATGCGATCTATTATTTTGCAAAAGCGGGCGTATTGGACATTTGCCTTTTCATTATCTATTTTTGACTCAAATAAATCTTCTACAGCATTTCTCTTATCTGTAATACCTTTAAATAAATATGCGGCTAATTCTTCTATTAGACTTCTATCATTCATTCTCAATGCTGTTTTGTCAGTAAATATATCAAGGTCTATTAAAGATTGATAATCTGACATCCTATTGACAAGTTTCATAAAATCTGTATCATGATAATAAGCATGATTGATTTCGGAAGGATTTAATTGAACACCTCTTTTATTAACTAAATAGAAGAATTCCTCTTTGGATTCTATTCCGTCTTTAAAATCTTCCAAAAGCACTATATTCAACTTATAATCTAGGAATGAATTTGCGGCATATTCTCTATAGTACTTTTTATGTAAATCTGGAAATTCATTATTTATAAACTTATGAATTGTAATTGCACGTTGCTGTCCATCTACCATTTCATATGTATTATCCTCGTTCTTTAAAATAAAGAAATTAGGTAATGGATATCCTTTGTGGAGCGACTCTATTAATAACTTCTGATCTTTTGGTGACCAAATAAAATTTCGTTGATATGGAGGTCGGAGATTTATGCGGTTACAATTAATCAAATCCATTAATTGTCCAATAGTCCATTCTACATTAGAATACTTCATTTTTCTTACAATTTAAATAAAACAATTAGCACAAGGTATTTCATCGTCAAACATATCCACCAAAAGGCCACTTGAATTTTTACCTTTTAAATTAGCCTGCTTCTTGATGTGATCAAGCTTGATCTGGCGAACTCGCTCTGGGCGACTTAACTCCTCAAGCGTTTCACCTTGAATCCATGTATAGCCATCCTTTTCATATTGCATAGCTTTTTTATAAAGTTCCGGGTGCTGTTCCAAAAGCCATATCCATTCGATACGTTGCTGAAAAAAACAGAAATAACATCCGGAACGACTTCTATTGTATGTCCCCACTTTCCCATCAACTTCGAACGGAATTGGATTGTAATAGGCTGGCACCTCAACTCCATTATCTCTTAGAATATTGAAAATATCTTCTTTTACCAAGATATCTTCATTATTTATTAGAGGAAATTCCTCTAACTTTCCAACAGGATAATCAGTTGTCTTGAGATATTCAAAGACCACCTTATTAAAGGTCTTTACACTTAAATCCAATAAAGCATTGAATTTTCGGCTGAATAAAAATTTTTTTGATGTAGGAATTTCTATAATCTGCATAGCCTCGTCCAATATATCACGAGGAGCATGCTTTTTGTATAGAGATGAAATCACAGATATATTGCTATTTTGCATAACATTATGAATCACATCTATACTCCAAATGTTTTTCCGGAATGGGAATATAGCCTGAATATTAGGTTTGGTTGAAACATATCCCTCTCTATCCTCATCACCTCGAATCCCGACATACGATATTGTAGGATCATCACCCACAAATCTCTCAAACTCTGCCAGCTTCATTTTTTGCGTACACCACCGAGCTTGAGGCGACGGCAAATATCCCCCACTAATTTTAAGAAAATGATCAAATGGAGTTGGCTCAGGGCTATCTTCGGCCGCAACCAATATCTCAATATGCCCTAAATATGATTTTAGATTCTCAATCAATTTTTGAGTTTCTGCCAATTCACATTTTGTATCAGTATTATAATACTCTATAGGAAGCTGAGGATACAACCGCTTCAAATAGATCGCCAGTGCTGCACTATCTTTGCCGCCTGATATACCTAAGACATGTCTTACTTTACTCATCTCTCAATTTCTTTTTAAGAATAATTAACAAAGCATATACATCGACCTCACTGTCTCCCGATAACAGTTTATCTATTTGTTTTTCAATTTTTTGTGCGACATCAACCTTGCTCTTATTAAGCCGTACTACTTGAGGTGATATTGCTCCATCATTTGAGATCATTTCTATCCGAATAAAATTGTCCTCATGTTCAAGGTTCTGACGACTAATATCTATGTATTTATCCAGCTCTTTGAACAAATGGATCAAATTATCTATCAGATACGCTTCTTCTTCATCAAGCAAATTTTCAAGCTGCTTATCTAATATGACATATGCCAACGATTGATACCAAGAAACCTTATCTGCTGCCGGAGATAATATTCTGTTGAGTATTGCCTTTTGTTTATCAGTTAGCAAATATGTTTTGAGGCAAGAGTATCGTTCCTCTAATTCTTTTTTGTATTGAATAAAGTCTGTTGATTTTAAACTCAACGAATCGACGAGCGCATTCTCAATGCGCCCAATCAGATTAACATAACAACTCCGAAGTTCTCTTATCGCGTTCTGCAATAGATCTACATAGCTCTTCAAAACCTCATCATTACTAGCGAGGACACTATCCTTGAAACCCAAAGCACGAGGCAAATCCTCAAAAAAAGTCTTTTCGGGGTCTTTGGCGGTAGATAATACATTACGGAACTGCAATGTCGTCTTTTTGAGCCGCTTTGTTTGCTTAGTATATTTATTAAGTTTCTTATAGAATACCAAAAAAGGTCTAATAGTTTCTATAAGGCTAGCAGCCGTAAATTCACTATCTTGACTAAGGTTTAATGCTTCACGATATTTATTGTACAAATCCAGCTTAACTCCTTCTACATTAAATGCTTTAATTTGGAATCCGCCCGGTGATTTCTGCATAATATCCAATACCTCTCTATTAATAAAAGGAATAAAGACTCCCGAATCATTATATAAAGAGTAATCATTCTTCTTAATAATGAGATATGTTGGTATCCACAAATCAATCACGCCTTGTTTGAGCTTAAATGGACGCGCCTTAAGTGTGTTAATGAGTTCAGCCAATTTGCGAGGCTTCTCTTTACTACCTTCCAAAAATGCTTCACAAACATTCCAAAGATCACTGAACGATTCTTCTTGGGGTGCATCTAACTCATATGTACCGAGGAACAGTCTATGTATGCCGGTATTTTTCAACAACGTCAAATAGATGGTTTTTTCCGGTTTAAACATACTGTCCTCAAATCCCAGATTGTATTCAGTAGAGTTCTCTAATAAATGAGATAAGTAGTTGACACGAGCTAGAGACATTGCACCGCTCGGCTTATGCTTATTCACCATCTCATTGATGTATATAGGTGTAGAGAAATAAACCTCATCACATATACGAGATAAGAATTTATTAAAGCTGGTCTTAGAATCAATCTGGAACTCATTGCCTCGATACACCCAAACGACATCTTGGCTATATCTAAATAATGCATCTAACACACTCGCATTAAGCAACCCTCGTTCATGGTTCATCAAAGCTTTTAATTCTCGATGAGCAACTTTGTCTGCGCTATCAACTATATTTTGAACATAGGCAAGCTTATCTAACATCCAAATATGATCAATAACTTTATCAGTTCGCTTAAAATAAGCATATAATATAGCCTCTTCGACAGTACTGGTCTCTTGTTTGAGTTTCTCTAATGTCAATGATTCATTAAAGACAAGATTAATATATCCGTCAATCTCATTTTGAGGTTGTTTATTAATTGGATAATCTGATATAACATACTCAAAATATCGAGGTGTACCCTTACGATAATATACAGCATTAGCAAACTCTACAGGAAGAGAGAAATTCTCAAGAAGTTTATCAACAACATCTTTAGAACGAGGCACGATTCCAGAGGCTTTTAGTAATTCACTTTCAATACTGACGTCAGTACCCTCAAACAAAACATATTGCGACTTATACTCTGCATAACGAATTATTTTGTGCTGTGCCAATAAGTCAATCACACCCTCTGGAGATATGATTCCTAACGCATTCTTAGCATACAATGACAAATCTTTTTTAGTAAAGCTTACACCAGCATTACCAAATAAATTTATCATGCCAATAGTCTTGACAAGCTTAATTGCATCGTCTGCGACTTCTGGGTCAAACAATCCTTCTACTCGCTCCAAAGAGACTCGGATACCTGCCCATGCTGCCGAATCGAGATTAATCTCAGAAAGGAAAGAGTGGAAGTTATATATGTCGTAGTCATATACATCCGCTAAATTATAGGTAGTATGTTCACTGTCTTTAAAGGATTGCAAAGAACCTCCGCCAGTCGATTCAAGAAATGAAAACAGAGTCCGTTCATTTTGGCCATATCGTTGAATCGACAATGTTAATGCATGGGCCGCAAATAAATCCAATGGATATAATCGTTCTGCTGTATCTTCATATTTAATTGACGGACTCGCAAACTTTGTATTTTGCGCTAAATCATATATTGATCTAAAACCATTGTTAAGGACGGATCTAGATGTACGTTCTATTCGTTTGGCGGCTAAATATAACAGTTGTTCAACCGGCTCATTAAAGACAATTTCCTGAAATCGGCCTTTCACCTTATTCCATTCGTGACGCTGAGATTCACTTAATGTGCGAGCGTATGAATTGAAATTCTGATGAAGAGTTGTAAGTAAAATTACATTACGTTTCTCGCTATTAATAAACTCAGTAAACTTCTGGAATATATACAGTTCTCTTTCTGGATTATTCTTCGCAGCATATTCTAATAGCTTGCCAAACTCGTCTATAACAATAAAAACAAATTCATCCTTTTTCTCTGCTTTAGCAAAAAATCGGGATAGATTTTCAAACAGATTCTCAGAAGCCGAATCGGGAAAGAGATGTTCAGTCAACAGGCTATGTAATGATATATAATCTCCAACAATTTTGTGGAATTGGAAACGACTATATCCATTAAACTGACCTTTATTTGCCACAAGAACATGAGAGTTATTCACCAAAGAATCCTCTAAGGCCAAAAGAAAACTAGATTTACCCGTTCCATAAGAGCCAATAATATTAAATGAGTGAATTCCTATATTGAATGCATCAATAATGCGCCCCACAACGCCAAGAGCATTTGGCGTTACAATATAGCTCTCAGGATCAAAAATGCTATGTTCTATATTTATTGAGAGGGTATATTTCATATTACTCAGTCAAATAGTAGTTATTGAGTATCGTATCTTTGGATAGATTTTCTCTAATCTGTAATTCTTTAATACCCGCAACATCAGAAAATACTATTTGGGTGGGGTATGAAGCACACAACTGTTTTATAATACTTAACAAATCATTATTTGTTAAGCAAAACATTAGTGCCAAGTCTTTCATGGCCTCAAATGATATGCTTTTGCTATCAGTAAATTGAACAAGTAATGCATATAAAAATATATTCGCTGGGATGCTATTACGAGTATCGTAATTGAAGATATACATACCATCTTCCGTTTCTTGAATAAGGTTCAACGGAGCCAATAGCATATTCGAATCTTCAATACTTCCATTACTATGGTTACAATAGTTATGGAATAAAACTCCTATATCACGTTTAACCGTATTTTCGTTGTAAAGGTTTTTATAGCTAGTGCTATCAAAGCATAGATGCTTAATGAAATTTTGAAGTTTTATACCATCAATCAAATTACGCTGTCTATGATAATCAATAAAAGTGCTTTTATAAACAGTTGCATAATCTTCATTTATAAGATTAAAGTGTAACAGCCATAAACTACCCGTATCTTCAAAAAACGGATCATATCCATTTTCATTGCTCATAAGTTTATGAGCTAACGAAGTTAATTCTCCTTCTGTTTTCAATAACCCAAATGCTCGCATCCAATACTTAATGGAATTGACCATATTCTTACCAACTCCAAGGTGCACAACAGCATCTTCATTGTTAAAACTATGCCCTGCAAGCACAAAGTCATATCCGCGTTTTAACCAATGTGATTTGCACGCAAATGATTCATGCCCCGAGAATACAGGCTTTTTCATATATTGATTCTTATTTATCATTTATTAAATCCTTAATACTAACGCCTAATACTTTGGCTATATTGACCAATGTATCTAATGTCGGCTGTGTAACATTAGAGCACCATTTTGAAACAGTAGATGGATCTTTACCCAATTGTTCCGCCAACCATTTTCCTGTTCTTTTCTGCTCAACAAGAACCAACTTTAATCTATTTACATCTTTCATATTAGTGCCAGTATCATTTGATATTTTGCAAATATATTGAGAAATATTCAATGTCAGGCGTCTTTAAGCTACAAAATAGCGATATAACATAAAAAATTGGCTTATCTCCATACAAACCTGTATAAAGATAAGCCAAGTCACTAATTACTACAGCCCAGTCAAGCGCAGACCTTCACCCTTTCCTCCGGCTGCCATTCTGCATTAGAGACAATCGCCTGATATTGTTCCTTAGTCAGAACCGAACAAGCATCATTCGTACACTCGTATTCCCACGGCAGTTCGTAGACGGAGCCTTCTTCCTGGTAACCCATATAGTTGTGAAAGGAGTCGGGAACCAGCCGTACATAATCCTCTTCGAACAATATTCTCAGGAGCTTTTCCGCATCGTATATCAACAGCGGTGCCCCAGCCTTATACAAGGCCGTAGCCACTTCGATGGCCAGCCCGACATTGGACGAATAACTGTTGGAAACAACAATCATCCACCCATGTTGCCGGTAGTTTGAGGCAAAGATATTCAGACGCGAAAGTCCCAGTTCACCATAGTGGTCAGTTGCGAACCGCATGAAATCCTCCGGACTGTCAATGTCATACATTTCCGTCACTTCCACGAACTTCTTCCGATTGTAGTAGATCACATCACGCAGTTCTTCAGGAACATCCTGCAGATCTGTATAGATGCGTCCCCTGAATCCACGCTTCCGGTGATAAGCCTCATACACCTCGTTGGCAATGCGGAAATAGGTGCAATACCGTATGGTCATGGTTTCCAAAAGAGGGGCAGAATGCCCATGCACCGAGTCTTCCAATGCCCTGATGGCCGTTTCCCGATCTTCCACCTCAATTTTGAAATTCTGCACTATGCGGTTGAATTCCTTTTGTGAGATCCGTCCTATGCGCTGCTGGTACGGAAGGTTATGCGCCACGTAATCGTTGAACCCGTCGGGATTCACGACAACGACATCAATCATCCGTTGCAGATAGTCAAAGAGGCGGGTCAGATTCTCCCGGCACCACGTATCATCTGGCTCTGCATCCGTACACTTGGAACGATTCGTAATGATAAAATGGGTATGCTTCCGGTCCGTAACACGGATTGACCGGGAGTCCCCGTATCGGTTCGAAGCGACATAGAACCACCTGGTCTCCATCGGGTTGAATGCAAGCCAATCTGCAAGGAACGTTTTCCGACTATCATATTCCCCCGAAGCAATCAATTCCTCGGCATCCCCCCACTCTTCCGGCGCTGGCCGTGGCACTTCGATATAGAATCCCCGGTACTCATCGTCGCCCATTACGCCCAGCAGCTCGAACCGATGTTGAATCTCAACCAGCCGTTCCAACATATCGCCATCAATAACAATCTCCCAATGGCGACTTTCGCCCAACGCCTCCAAATGCGAGGCATTCAGTCCGACCTCCTTTGCCAAACTGGCAAGGAGCTTTCTGTCTATGATCTTTCTTTCGTTCATCTACACCTTTTTCTAACACACTATTATCCCACTATTATTAAGCTTTTCCCGCGCTATCAGAGATAATTAACTGGTCAATATCTACTGCAATAGTAGAATAAACATTTTTTACATTAGCATTGGTTTTCATCCCTTTTAGAATATCTTGAGACATCTCCTTACAATGAACCATTACACCTAAGTAAAAACCTTTGTTGGCAACAATAATCTTAGCACATTCTGGATCACTCACAACCGGATTGATAAAATTTGATATGAGGCCTCGTGCCGTATTATTATCCATATCCGAGCCTAAATATGGCAACAATTCACCAAACACCTTAAATACAATAGGTTGATACTTATGTTTTGCAAAATTATTGTTTAATTTATTATGGAGATATTCTGTCAATAACGACATCTCCTTACGAGCTGATAATAATTTATTCAATAAGTCTGGATATTCAACTCTATTTGCAGTTATAACTCGGTCTAAAAGGCTTTCCAGCTCTCCATATAAGTTATCCGTTAATTCGGGCAAAAAACTAGTCCCTAAAAACGATTGAACAAACCGACTCCAATAGGTATTAGGACTGTTATTAAGACTATATAAAAAGCCTTTGGGTTGCTTCTTTAATACCCTTATCCCTAAATTTATTATACCATTTGTAAATAGCCCCAGATATTCTTTATAAGTATCGAACAAATCTTGCAAACAATATGAAGTATACGTTGTTTCATCAGAATCACTCCATTCTGGTGCCCACCTGTTAAATTGTGAAAATATTTCGGAATAATCTAAAGCAAGATTCTGCTTGATTGTCTTGATATTTTGAGCAGCATATTTAACATCCGGTGTTTTTCCTAATTTATTTTTTATAACGTAAATATTCAGCAACTTATACGCAGAGGCTTGACTCCCAGATTGCTTAAGCAGAGAGCTATAATCCAAATATTTTTCAAAACAACCGGCCATTCGAGGTATTATTGTTTCGCTTATATGAGCGATATCATGGCCATCAGCCAAAGACATTGCTAATAAGTCCTCAACACCTCGTTTTTCTGTACCTGCGGCAGATGTCGCATCTATTTTCTGAATAGTCTGAGAGATAAAACTACTTGTAAAGCGGGTTGTAATTCTACCATCACCTTTATCAAGCAGTCTGTTTACATAAGATACAATTCTAGGCTCCTTAATATTAGGCTCAGCCTTTATATAGTTAGAGACTTTAGTTCTTAAATTTGATAAATTGTATGTTGTATCTTGATATACCAGTTCGACAAACTCATCTATCCTTTCTGCTCCTTTCTCTATTTCTGAGAATACATACTCGTTGAGACTCGCATTATCAGCACTGACTTTATATATACTATACTCCTTTCCAGCAGCAACCACAAACTCGACAAAATGTTTAGGCTCAAGCTTAATAGGCTTTATAACATCTTCAAACTTAACATCCTTGCCTGAATCATCCAAACATGTCTTCAGTTTATTCAATACAAAGAAATATTCAGAGCCTTTGCCTATCTCACATGTTTGTATTGCATTTACATATGATATACACATATCTTTTACTCTCCGTTCAGTCGCATGATGTATGATTGTTTCAACAGCATCGTCGAATTGCATTCTATCGCATGAGGCTTCAGATCTCAGATTTGCCAACATGTCCCATTTCTTCTGAATTTTCTCTTTGTCATCCGATAAACTATTAATATCCAATGTCGACAAACTTTTCACTGCATTGCCAAGTGATTCTATCGTTACTTCTTTCGCAAGAATATTTTCCAAGACGGATATAAAATGAGGCTGCTCAACAAAGCGAGCCAAAGAATCACCTGATTTGACAGCAGAGGATAACAATCTTATTAAAGGCAGCTCTCCGGCCAATGATTTATCGTGCAGGCCATAGGCAAACTGACATAATTGAGTTCTAACAGACTCTTGGTCTGGATAGAAGGAAGATACATCTTTAAACAATGCATCACTCAGCAGATTCTCTTCTAAAGAATTGTTTCCATATAGGAGTCCATCCTTTTTAAGGACAAATAGAGCTATATTTTGTAATCTGTATTCCGTAGCAGGCCACTGCAAGCGCATGGCAACAAGTTCGTTGACAAACGATATTACAGTGCGAGGATTGGGATTAACATGAAACAGCATAAATACCTGACATATGTGTTTTTGGTCATGTTCTTCTGTGCCAAAGGCATCCTCAAAGTATTTGTTGAATAACTTATTGTAGTCAGTTATTACTGGTTGAGGAACAGTATATACAACAGGGAATGTCTTATTGATAAAACGTTTGAACTTTGAATTATCACTATCTTTAATTTTACCATCCTCCCCACTTTCATAAATTGCGTCACACAAGTGCATATAATCATATGGAATAATAGTCCATATATTTTCAAACTCACTACCCGCAAAAAATGTATATATGGCTGACCAAAGCTGCATCACCTTTTCAGATGGCAGTCTGTCCATATTATCAAATACAATTATAACTTTCTTTTTCTTATTTCCCTTTGCTCTACCAAGATGAGACGAAATGGCATGCATCCAATTCTTAAATTCCATTACAGAGGGTTCCTCGCTGGATGTAAATTGCTCAGTAATTGTATCATCACTCTTTTGTGTTAATAATGTAAAAACATTTTTCCAATTTTTATCTTTATATCTATAATAGCCTGCCACTATAAGCCCCACAATAATGGGAGAGTATTCTAGTAGTATCCATTTCCAAGATAACGAGATATAGTCATTATCAAGCAATTGATTGATAATTATATTCAGTATAGTAAATAAGCCTATTAGAACAATTCCCCAAATAGCCGAACCAGTAAGCCTCGTTTGAGGTTTGGTAATTGTGGTCGTTTTATTTGATAGTAGTAATGAAAGTTGGTCTTTCCATTCTGCCTCTTTGGATTCACCATTTCTCATTTTTATTTTAACTTTTCCTACCAGAACCTTATCCTCTATAAGGGCATTAGTAAGTGTTTCCAGAATAGACCGACGCTGTAGATCCTCTTGATGCCCCCACGCATCATATGTGAAAGTATAATATCCTTCTCCTTCAAGGTCTTTCTTTATCTTCTCTACCACATTAGATTTACCAGACCCCCACTTCCCCTCCAAGCCAATTATCCTAGGCATCTGCCCCCGTCCTCGAGAGGATGCAGAATCATTAGAACGAATATACTCACAAATATTATTTGCAAGATTAGTCTGAGATTGACCTTCAAAAACGTCATCTCCGGTTGGTTTATCAGGAATAAACCGAGGATACTGTTCATTATTTGCCATTATATTTTTATTTTTAATTTTTCCAAACAATGCAACTATAAATTTATAGATTACACTAAACATAACCAAACAAATATTTCTTTTTACAATTTACAGTGCCATTCTTTTTTTTGATTTTGTCCTCTTTCTATCAAACATTGCGATTAGCTCTTCAACTTTCAATTTCCCTTTCTCACAGCTAGCAGACTCCTCATTATAGGGACATTTGCCGTTTAAAAACATGAGTAAAATATTCTTGTTCGCTTTTCGTAATACCTAATCGTGTTGCCAATCTTCGCCATTCTTTAACTGCATCCAAGACTTCACTGATAATTTCATGACCAGTCTGTTTTTGAAGCATGTATTCTTCGCAAGAATCCCTCAACTCATTCAAATCAGATTTATTGGTAAACAGACTCTGATACTCATTCAGCGTTGGATTCATATCGTATGCAGGAGAAAGTGTCCAGCCTTTCGCAGTCAAAAGAAAACCATGATTACGAAAATGATCATCCATATTACCGATGCAGATATTGAATGCGACTCTGCGATACAGTTCTTGCAGATTATCCTCCACGTTGGTACAGTTCTGAAGTATGAAATCGACAATATCCAGATAGCCATGGCCGGTATTGGCATTGTCACCATCATTCAAGCCCAAAAGAGTCATGGCTGAAGCAAAGTGTATGCGCTTACCGTCTCCCTTTCTGTCAAATCGTCGGGAAAGCAATGTATGGTATTTGTCGTTTGTGAAGATTACTCTTGTCTCTGCTGCGTGTATGCCGGCCTTCTTTGCCAATAGGTGTGAGAAATGTTCCCAAAGCCCAGTATCATAATCATCTTTGCGGGACGGAAACTTTGCTATATGCAGGATCTTGTTCTCGTCAATTACGCTTGCCTTTGGACGCGCCCCGCCAAGGGATGAACCCGGTTGTACAAGCTGCTCGATCCAGCGTCTTTCAGGCAGGAGGTTCTCCTCTTCACTTTTTTCGATCTCAGAACTGGCAGCAATTAGTTCTCGGATATCGGTTATTGGTGGAATTCTCAGAACTTCACTTGCATTGATATATTCTCCGTCCAAGGAGTCCTTAAAACGGAGCCCACCCATGCGGGAGTAGTCTTCGATTCCGACAAGATAGTCAAAGGATGAAAGACGGCGAACAGGACGCTTCTCCTCTTTCGCCAGAATCTGTTCCCTGCGATTTATCAATGTGCGCCCCCATCTGTCTGGAAGGGCATCAGAAAAACATCCGAAAATATCCTTGCCAGGAGCTGTATATTGCCGCCCTGGATAGTTGTTCAAGTCATCACTCAGAAACAAGTTGCCATAGTCCCTTAGCCAGTCATCACTATAGCAAAATCCATAACTGTCTGAGCCACGAAGTGATTCATAGCTCAGTTCTCCGATCAGCCTTGGTTCTTTAAGCCAATCAAAGTCAGCAAAGACATATAGTCGTTTCATGGCTTATTCTTTTTTAGATGCTCTCTCTCGCTTTTTCAAACTCAAATCCTGTAAAGCCTTTCCCATCGCGTCTTCTTTGGCAAGCAGAAGTATATCATCATCCAGTTGAAGCGCATAGAGAACTCTGAGATAAATGCCGATAGCTACTGTCGGTGCACCCTTTTCAATCCGGCCAACCGTAAGTGGAGAGCAGGTTGCACGTTCGGCAACCTGAGCTATGCTGAGATTCCTGCGCAGCCTAGCCAGTTTGATCTGCTCACCCACTATCTGCATCTTCTGCTCTAGTTTTCTTGGCAACTTGGTGCCCATTGTATTTTTTGCCATATTCAATATATCATATAATATGCAAATATACTACTTTTTATCTATTTAATGATGTATTATAGGTGAAAAATCGCAAAAATAGAAGATATGGCATTTAAGCGGTTCTACACTTTTCCATCAAAACAAAGGCTTAAAACCTACACTTTTCCATGAAATCAGCACCTTTACTTTATCCCCGTATTCATATATACGCCAATTAAAGTAAAGTCAGAACTAAGGGAAGAAAAGAGATGGATCCGCCAAACAGACCAGCCGATTTGCCGAAGCCCACCAATGATACAGTCTGTTTTTTCTTTTGGCTGCAAAATCTTCGTGACTGCATTTTGCTTTTAGTTGACATCAGTTGGTGAAAATCCCACTTATTTTCGTACCTTCGCAACGGATAGAAAACAGGTGGACTTCGGACGGGAAAAGGAAGTTTTCCCGTTGGTTCTGATTCAAATGAAAAGTGCGGCAAAACGGACGGTTTTTGGCCTGAAAAACAAGCGAAAAAAGACTTTTCTACCGTTTAAAGCACAACTCTTTCACATTCAGGTTGTTCGGTATGCTGCATCGGAATTTCTCTCAAAAGAAGATCTTGAAATTATGCATGAAAACATAGAGTATTTTGCGCACGGACAGTCTGATTTATACAAGCCAATCCATTCAAAAGTAGATAATTCCCTCCGTTCTATCGACCTAATGCATTTCGTATGGAATATCGGGGAGAGA
>ERZ825896.2268-NODE-2268-length-18909-cov-3.819879_pt1 | contig 18909 bp, 8 predicted proteins | sample MGYA00519858_ERZ825896 | MGnify/ENA primary metagenome ERZ825896 (study PRJEB31778, sample SAMEA3449214) | human gut metagenome | biome: human gut; feature: human-associated habitat; material: faeces | place: United Kingdom | collected 2010/2012 ...
CGCCCTCTGGGGTGTCATTTCGATCTGGCGTTCATTGATGATTTGAAGAATAAAGGAGCATTTCAATATGGAAAAGCGAAAAGAGATGTGGCGCGCGCTGCCGTTTGTGATGGCGCTGCTGCTGCTCATCGAGCCGCTTTTGCGCCGCCGCCTGCACCGCTGGCAGGGTGCGGCCTGCCTGGTGCTGTACTTTTTGTACCTGGCGGCGGTCTCCTTCGCGCCCCGGGCCGGCGCGTAAAGTTTTCAACAAGACGAATCCCCCCGCGGAAAACTCCGCAGGGGGATTTGCTGTTTTAGTAAGTCGTCAACGTTGTGCCGACGAAGTAGTGGGTCAGGATGTCGCGGTAGCTCCAGCCGTTGCGGGCATAGCCGATGGCGCCCCACTGGCTCATGCCGCAGCCGTGGCCGTAGCCGTACACATCAAAGATGAAGCAGTCCAGATCGGCGTTGTAGCTGACCGTGAAGCACTGGCTGCGCAGGCTGCGGCCGTCCACGCTCTGGCGGGCCAGCAGGTTCTCGCGGAACCAGCGGCCGCTGACGGTGCCCACGCTGGCATCCGGGCCGACCTGGATCTTGGCCACCCAGCCGTATTGGTTGGCGGACTGGATGGTGAACCAGCTGTTGGGGTCCACGCCGGAAAGGTCGATGTCCATCACATCTTTAATGCGGTCCTGCAGCGTCTGGCGGGAGAAGCGGGCCGTGCCGCTGGAGTTGCCGTTGGTGTTCCAGTTGGTGGCGATCTGCTGGTCGTAGGGGCTGTCCACGGCCTGCAGCCAGGCGCGGTCGTTGCCCCAGACCTCGGCGGCCGAGGCCGTGCCGGTGCTGGCGGAGGCGAAGTAGGGCGTAAAGCAGACCTGACCGTTGTAGGTCACCAGCACGTGGGCAACCTCCTGGGCAGCGGCCAGCGCGGCAGCGCCCGGCTCGGCCCCCAGCACGGAGGGGTAGCCCGACTGGCTCAGGATCCAGCAATGGGTGGCCACGCATTGGGCCTTGTAGGCCTCGGCGGGGGCGCTGGAGCCAAGCTCGTTCTGAGCCACCATGGCCAGGCAGCGCACCAGGTCCATCGTCTGGGCGGTGCCGTTCATCGTTACATTGATGGTCTCGCCCTCAGCGCTGGTGCCGCCATTGTTGGTGTTGTTGTCGCCGCTGTTGTCCGGCGCATCCGGCGTGGTATCGCCGTTTTCGGTGCTGTCGCTGCCGTCGGCGGTGCTGTCCGCCGGGGCGGGCGTGGGGTTGGCGTTGGCGATCTGGTCCACCGTCACGGTCTGCTCGGGCAGGCTGCCCTCGGCGCCCTTGTTCAGGTCTGTCTCGGTGGCGTTGGCCGAGCCTGCCACATCGGTCAGGCCCGCCATCAGCTTGTCGGCGCTGGCAATCAGCGCGTCAGTGCGCTGCTGCATCTCGCTGGCGGCCTGGCTCAGGTCGGTGCTGGTGTCAGCGCTGTCGCTGGCCGTCTGGCTGCTGCCGCGGTTGGCGGCAGTAGCGGCGCTTTGCTTGGCGTAGCGGTCGATGCTGGCACCCAGCAGGGCGCTGACGGTGGGCATCGGCTGGTTTTTACTCTGGTACTGCACGGCGGTCAGCAGCGGGTCATCCGCCGCCGTGATGGCCGATGCGTTGAGCACCTCGGCCTCGCCGTCCTCGATGAGGCGGCCGGTGACGCAGAGCTGCACACCGGCGTCCTCGCTGGGGGCGGTCAGGGTCAGGAAGCGGGATGCGTCCCCCACTTCCACCTCGGTATCCCACAGGCTGCGGGCCTGGATGCCCGCCACAAAGCTGAGGTAATCGTAGTAGCTGGACAGGTCGGTGCTGCCGTAGAGGTCGAAGGCGCCGTCGCCCTGCTCGGCGGGGTCGTAGTAGTAAACGGCCAGCACCTTAAAGCGGTAGGTGCGGCCCGGCAGGTAGAGGGTAAAGCCGCTGTTGGCCTTGATGCCCTCCTCAGTGGTAAGCGGGGTGAGCAGGGCGTCGGTGGAGGCCAGCACCGTATTGCCGGGGGCGGTGCTGTTCAGCGCGCTGGCTGTGGCGAAGCGGGTCTGAGCGGTCGTTTCGTTGTCTGCATTCTCGGCAGTGGCAGTATCAGCCGCGTAGACAAAGCGGCCCTCCATACCGGGGAAGCCCAGGTAGCCTACCACGCCGGGCAGCTTCTCGGTGCCCTTGGTCAGGTAGCTCTCGGCAGTATTGTCGTACAGGGCTGTGCCGTAGCTCTTGGCAGCGGGGCGTGCACCCAGGTCATTGCTGAAGAACCACCACAGCGCCACTGCGCCGCCCACGATGACCAGCGTCAGCACCACCAGCACGGTGATGACCATACGGCGGCGGCGCTTCTCGCTCTTTTCGATCATGGCAAGGCTGTGGCTGCGGATGCTGTTTTCCGCGCCGGGCTTGTCCCCATGGCGGCGGCGCGGCGGCGGGGCCGTATCTGTGTCGTCGCTGTCGTTGTCATCAAACAGGCGGCTGGCGGCTTTGGTAAAGTCCTCGGCGCTGGTGGCGCGGCCTGCGGCGGCATCGGCTTCGTCCGCCGCCTGGGCAGCAGCCAGGGCCTCGGGGTCAAGCTCTGCCGAGAAATCCGGCACATCATCGTCCAGAATGGACGGTGCCGGGCTGCGGCGGATGGTATGGCCGCTGGTGCTGGGCAACTCGGCTTCGGGGGCGGCAAACGGTTCACCGTCCACTTCGGGGGCCGGGGCACGGCGGTTCACCCGCAGACTGCGGGCGGTACGGGCGGCTTCTGGGCCGGCGGTACGGATGTCCAGCGGGTCGGTAGTGTTTGCAGCCGCGGCGGGGGCTGCCTCGTTTTCCTCGTCCAGTTCCGATTCAAAGCGAATCGTGCCGGTGGGTTCGGATACCGCCGGGGGCGCAGCATGGGTGCGGCCCACATTCAGGTGGCGGGTCGCGCCGGGGTCAGCGGATTCCGCCGGGGCAGGTTCAGGCGTCGGCGGGGCCACCGGCTCGGCGGTGTCAAAGTCCAGCATCGGCTCAAAGTCTGCCGTGCGGTCCGGCTCGGTGGTGGGCGGTGTGCGGCGGCGCAGCGAGAACCGCACCGTGTTGCCCCGCTCACGCCCGGCCTCGGACACGATCAGCAGCGGCCGCTCCCGCCCAGGGCGGAAGATGATGCAGGAATCGGTCAACCGCAGGCCCAGCACGCGGCGGCGCAGCAGGTCCAAGATCTGGTTGCCGATGGTGGCATCGTTCAGGTCCGGCGGCAGCGCGCAGGCGGCAGCACCGTGGTTATCGCAGATCAGCACAAAGGGGCACTGGCCCACGGTAGCGGGCATGTACACGGCGGCAAAGTCCGCCCCTGCGGCCTGCATGGCGGCCAGGGCGCGGCCTGCGGCGGCCTGCACCACATCGCCGGGGAATTTTTTCAACAGCTGGGACGGCACCGTGATCTGCTTTTGCTTTTCGGGGTCAGCGTAGCTCTCGGTGCCAAAGTCAAACACAGCTTCGCTGTGGGGCAGCGGCTGCAGCAGCGCACCAACCAAACGGCCCGTAGTTTCATCCGCCGCCACCAGCAGCTTGCGCTTTTCCAGCAGGGTGTCCAGCGTAGCCTGGGCCAGGCTGGTCTCGCCGGTGGCAAACACATCATCGCCAAATTTGGCGCGCAGGCGCTGCACCCATTTTTCGCAGTACTGCTCGGCCATGGCGCGGTTGGGCGCACTGACCTGCACGCAGACGGCAAACTCGCCATCACGTTCCAGCAGGCGCAGGCCGGGGCAGCCATCGGCTCGTGCCTGACGCAGCACCGCCGAAACTTCCGCCGCCGTGGGGCCGAAGACGCGCAAAATTCTCAGTTCTGTGTTTACCATGTTGAACCTCTAGTCAAATATCCATTGTTGTGGCCGGGGTATCCGGGGTGATGGCCAGGCTGTCCGGCACAGGCAGACCCAGCGCCATGCGGCGCAGCATATCCAACGCGTACATGGCGGCGCGGGCGCGGATGACACTGCGCTCGCGATAGCCGCCCAAGGTCAGCCGCATGAGGCAGCCCGTGTTGGTGCGGGCGTCGGCGCCAGCCAGGTAGACCGTGCCCACCGGCTTGCCGGGCAATTCTCCGCCGGGGCCGGCCAGGCCGGTGATACCTACGGCCAGCTCCGCGCCGGATTCTTTCGCCGCACCAAAGGCCATGGCAGCAGCCACGGGGCCGGAAACCACGTTGTACTGTGCAATCGTCTCTGCCGGGACGCCCAACAGCTTTTGCTTGGCGGCCTCGGCATAGGTGACAAAGCCGTAGCCGAACACCTCGCTGGAGCCGGGCACATTGGTCAGCCGCTCGGCGATCATGCCGCCGGTGCAGCTTTCAGCCGTGGCGGCATGCAGGCCTTTTTCCCGCAGCACGCGCACGACGGTGTATTCCAGCGCAGGCACATCCACATCATAGGCGGCATCGCCCAAAATCCGGCGGAACTCCTCCAGCCGTTCGCGGCAGGCGGTCTCGGCGGCTTCTGGGGTTGTTTCCCGCGCAGTTACGCGAATTTCACACTCGCCGGTCTTGCAGTAGATGGCGGCAGTGGGGTTGGTGCTTTCAAACAGCGGGGCTACCTTGCTGGCGATGGCGCTCTCGCCGCCCAGCACCCGAAGCGTATGGCTGTGGATAGTGCAGTTCTGGCGGGCCAGCAGCAGCGGGCGCACCTGCTCCAGCCACATGGCCTTCATCTCCCGGGGCACGCCGGGCATCAGGGCGGCGCAGTGGCCCTGGGCATCCTCAAACCAGGCGCCGGGGGCGGTGCCGTGGTCGTTGATGATCTTGCGGCCGTTTGTCGGCACCATGGCCTGCTTGCGGTTATTCTCGGTGGGGCGGCGATTTGTCCGGGCAAAGAAAGCCAGAATTTTGTCCCACTCGGTCTCGTCAAAATGCAGCGTATCGCCAAAGACCTCGGCCACTGTCTCCTTGGTCAGGTCGTCCTCGGTAGGGCCTAAGCCGCCGGAGAAGATGAGCAGGTCGCTGCGGCCTTTAGCCTGGGTCACCAGCTCCCGCAGGCGGGCGGGGTTATCGCCGATGACGTGCTGGTGCAGCACGCTGATGCCCAGCTCGGCCAGTTCGCGGCTTAAAAACTGCGCATTGGTGTTTAAAATGTCGCCCAGCAGCAGCTCGGTGCCAACGCAGATGATTTCAGCGGTCACAGCAGATCGTCCTCTTCCCCACCCATACGGATGTAAATTTTCTCGACATTTTCAGCAGCTTCCGCTTCCAGCGCCAGCAGGTCGGGCATACCCGCCTCAGCCGCCAAAATTTCCTCCATGGTGGGGCTGGTCTTGGGGTGCGGCGGGGTGAAGATGGTGCAGCAATCCTCGTAAGGTTCGATGGACGTCTCAAAGGTGCCGATCTTGCGCGAAATAGCGATGATCTCGGTCTTGTCCATGCCGATGCAGGGGCGCAGCACGGGCAGGTCCTGGGCGGCGTCGGTGCAGGCCAGGGCCGCCATCGTCTGGCTGGCCACCTGGGCCAGGCTCTCGCCGGTGATAAGGGCCTGCAGTTCCAGCTTGGCGGCCACACGGTTGGCGATGCGCAGCATGCTGCGGCGCATCAGCACGGTGAACAGCACGTCGGGGGCATTATCTCGGATATACTCCTGCGGCTTGGTGTAGGGCACGACGAAGAGCGTGCAGTTGCCGGTGTACTCCACCAGTTCCCGGGCCAGGTCGCGCACCTTCATCTTGGCGCGCAGGCTGGTGTAGGGCGGGCTGGCAAAGTGGATGTGATGCAGCGCCAGGCCGCGGCGGGCCATGCACCAGGCGGCGACAGGGCTGTCGATACCGCCGGAAAGCAGGTTGAGGGCACGGCCGCTGGTGCCTACCGGCAGGCCGCCGGCGGCTTCCACTTTGGGGCCGTGGACGTAGGCGGAGTGGTCGCGGATCTCGACCATGACTTCCAGCTGGGGGTTGTGCACGTCCACCCGCAGGTGATGGTGCTTGTCCAGCAGGTAGGCGCCCAGCTCGCGGCAGATTTCGGGGCTCTTCATCGGGTAGGTCTTGTCGGCGCGCTTGGCTTCCACCTTAAAGGTGCGGATGCCCCGCAGCGTCTCGCCCAGGTAGGCTTCGGCGGTCTCGCAGATGGCGTCGAAGTCCTTGGGGCACTCCACCGCACGGCTCATCTTGACGATGCCGAACACGTGGGAGACGCGGCGGAAGGCCTCGTCCATGTCCAGGCCCTCTTCCTTCGGCTCGATAAAGACGGTGCTCTGGGCCTGGTAAACTTTGAACTTGCCCAGCGGCTCCAGCCGCCAGCGGATGATCTTGGACAGGCGTGCTTCAAACTTGCCGCGGTTCAGACCTTTCAGGGTCATTTCGCCCTGGTATGCTAGGATGATCTCTTTCATTATACAAAAACGCCTTTCGTTGGTGGGTGTTACGCTTTTACATTTAAATGTGCTGCAGTTCGCGCAGGCCGGCGCGCAGGCCGTCCAGCAGGGCGTCCACGTCCTCGGGGGTGTTGTCGGCGCAGAAGCTGACACGCAGCGCGGTGCGGATGGTCAGGTCATCGCAGCCCATGGCCTGCAGGGTGTGGCTGGGTTCGCCCTTATCGCAGGCGCTGCCGCCGGAGACGAACACCAGCCGCCCGTTGAGGTAGTTGATGAAGGTCTGGCTGTTGATGCAGCCGGTGGAGAAGTTGACCACCTCATCCACGGCGTCATCGGGGGAATTCAGCGTGATGCCGGGCAGCTCGGCCAGGCCGGTGCGCAGCTGCCGATTCAGGGCATGCAGGTGGTCGTCCTTGGTGCGCAGGCGCTGGGCGCCTTTGGCGGCCGCCAGGCCCAGGCCCACGATATAGGGCGTGTTCTCGGTGCCGGGGCGCATGCCGCGCTCCTGATGGCCGCCAACGTAGGGCGGGTGCAGCGTCTGGCGCTGGCTGTCCCGCACGAAGAGTGCGCCGATGCCCTTGGGGGCGTGGATCTTGTGGCCGGAAACGGACAGCGTGTCCACGCCGGGCCACTTTTGCAGGTCGATGGGGATGCGCAGCCAGGCCTGCACCGCGTCTACATGGAAGTGGGTGCGGCTGTTTTTAGCCTTGATGCCCTTGGCCAGGGCAGCAATGTCCTGACGTGCGCCGGTCTCGTTGTTGACGGCCATGCAGGCGGCCAGGACGGTGCTTTTATCCACAGCAGCGAGGAATTTCTCGGTGTCGATATGACCGTCCCGCTCCGGGGCGATTTCCACGACGGTGAAGCCTTCCTCTTTTAAAGCGCGGATCGGCAGCTGCACGCTGGGATGCTCGAAGCCGGTGACGACGATCTTATTGCCCCAGTGGCGGCGGGGCATCGCGGCACCGTAGATGGCCATGTTGTTGCTCTCCGACCCGCAGGCCGTGAAGTAAATTTCATCGCTGCGGCAGTGCAACGTTTTGGCAATGCGGGCACGGGCCGTTTCGATGCCGTCCTGCGCGGCCACGGCGGGGTCGTACAGGCTGCTGGGGTTGGCCCAGAGTTCCACCAGCGCGTCGTGGATGACCTCGGTAACAGCGGGGTCCACGCGGGTGGTGGCGGCGTTATCCAGATAATGGATCTGCGGGTCGGAAAGCATAGACATTCCTCACATTTTGAACAAAATTATACAGGATAAATTATACACGCCCAGGGCCTAAAAAACAACTGGTCCTGCAAAAAAATACGCCAACTTCCACCTGCCCGCTTGACTTTTTTGCAGGGAGCAGGTATAATAATATAGTTTCCTGTGCCGGTGTGTTGGAATTGGCAGACGAGACGGACTCAAAATCCGTTGGTGGTGACACCGTATGGGTTCGACCCCCATCACCGGCATTCCTTATACCTAAGCCTTTTAGCGGCTTAGGTATTTTTTGTGTGGCAGACAAGATTTCGGCTTGTCTGCCATTTTGTCTGCCACTTTTGTGCCAAATGACAGACAAAACGGATTTATTTTCCGTTGGTTTTGGCGGACAAGTTCGCCCAACGGAGTTTTTCTCCTAAGCGATTTTTCGTTTGGGAGATTTCTTCTTTTCGGGAAGTTCGCCAAGGTTGATTTTGCTGGCAATCATATTCGCGGCTTCCATCTTGCTGTCCACGTCAATGTGGGCGTAAATATTGGCCGTGGTGGAAAAGCTGGAATGCCCCAGCCACATCTGTACCTCTTTCATCGTGACTTTGTTCTTGATGAGCAGACTGGCGCAGGAGTGGCGGAGGTCATGATAACGAATCGGGCGGAAACCATTCTTTAAGAGCATTTCGCGGAAAACCCGTGTCACATAATCCGGGGTCACAAGATACCGGCACCGTAATCTTTACCGTCAGCGTTGATGAAACACCGCCCCCCTAAAACAAAACAGCACCAGCCGTCACGTCTCCGTGACAGCTGGTGCTGTTTTATAGGCACAATGACAGCAGCGCCCGGGCAGCACAGGAAGAAAAGCCCCTGCTGCAGCTTTCAATGGCGCTGACAAATGAATGGCAAACGGGCTTTTCGCGCTCGAACCAGCAGAATATGCACCTTTGCCAATTCCTGATTCTGAAAAAATAGCGCATTACAGTATTTTGCGCATCTCCTGCACAAGATCGGCAATCACGATGGGCTTGGACAAGAAACCGTTCATACCGCTTTCCAGGGCGTTGCGGCGGTCCTCATCAAAGGCGTTCGCCGTCATGGCAAGAATGGGGATGCACGCCAAGGCAGGGTTTTCCAATTCGCGGATGCGGTGGGTGGCGGTGTAGCCGTCCATAATCGGCATCTGCACGTCCATCAGTACCAAATCGTACTGCCCCGGCGCTGCGGTGCTGACCTTTTCCACGGCGACCGCGCCGTTTTCGGCGGTATCGACTTCAAAGCCATAGGCGTTCAAAATCTCCACGGCAATCTCGCGGTTCAGCTCGTTATCCTCGGCAAGCAGGATGTGCTTACCCTTAAAGTCGGTAGTCTTTTGGGGCAACACGCCCTGCTCCTCCTGCGCCTGCTTCTGCCCGATGGCGGTCATCAGCGTGTCGCGCAAGTCAGACAGGAACATCGGCTTGGAGCAGAACGCCGTGACACCGGCTGCCTTTGCCTCCACCTCAATGTCGGACCAGTCATAGGCGGTAAGGATAATAATGGGCGTATCATCGTGCAGGCTGCGGATCTGGCGGGTGACCTCAATGCCGTTCATATCCGGCAGACGCCAGTCGATAATATAGGCCTTATAGGTATCGCCCATCTCGATGGACTGCCGTGCGCGCAGCACTGCCTCCTTGCCGGAAAGCGTCCACTCGGCACGCATACCTACCTTAACCAGCATCTTGGTCACGCTGTCGCAGGTGTTGAAATCATCATCCACCACCAGCGCCTTCAGACCCTCCAGCTCGGTGATTTTTACCGTCTTGCGGGGTTCTGCCTGTGCGCGCAGCGGCACACGAACGATAAATTCAGAGCCTTTTTCCGGCGCGGTCTGCACCTCAATGGTGCCGCCCATCATATCCACAATGTTTTTGGTAATGGCCATACCCAGCCCGGTGCCCTGTATTTTGCTTACCGTGGAGGTGCGCTCGCGCTCAAAGGGTTCAAAGATCTTTTTGGCAAACTCCGGGCTCATGCCGATGCCGCTGTCTTTGACGCGGAACTCATACTGCCCGCAGCCGCCGACCTTGCCGGCGAGCTGGCGCACCCGCACCGACACGGTGCCGCCTGCGGGGGTGAACTTAATAGCGTTGGACAAAAGGTTCATCAGAACCTGATTCAGCCGGGTCTTATCGCAATAGACGTCCTCATCGGTAATATCCATTGCGTCCATATACAAATCCAGCTGCTTTGCGTAAATCTGCCCGCTGACGATGGTTTTTATGTCGTGCAGCACATCGGACAGATTGACCTCCGTTTCGTCCAGCTGGATTTTTCCGCTTTCGATGCGGCTCATATCCAGAATATCATTGATGAGCGAAAGCAGGTGGTTTCCGGAGGCAAGTATCTTGGTAAGGTATTCCTTCATGCGGTCCTTGTCGTCCAGATGGCTGACTGCCAGCGTGGTAAAGCCGATGATGGCGTTCATGGGGGTGCGGATATCGTGGGACATATTGGAAAGGAAGGTGCTCTTGGCGCGGTTGGCGTTTTCGGCGGCGGCAACGGCATCCGAAAGTGCTTGGTTCACCTGCCTGTCGGCGGTGCGGTCAGACAAAACCAAAATGTACTTGGTTTGTCCCTCGACCTCACTGCCCATGGCAACCACATGGAACCAGCGTCGCTCCCCTGTTTGCTGATGGATATATTCCATATCCCATTCGCGCTGCTCGCCGCAGGCAAGCCTTTCCAGAAAGTTCTTGGTGCGGTCGGGGGAATCCTTCGGGTGCAGCAGCGCCAAGGTATTGATATTTTCGCGCACACTCTCCCGCGTCAAACCCAGCAGCCGTTCCATGTTCGGGCTGATATAATCTGCCTTGTAGGTTTTTGCATCCAGCATCAGGAAAACGTCGTCCACGTTTTGGGACAGCTTTTGGAACAGCTCGTCCCGGCACAGAATCTCGTAATCCTTGCGGCGCAGCTTGACGTGACCCCAGCGCGTAACCAGCAGAATGATCAGCACGGCAATCGTCAAAACAATGCCGGTTACAATCTGCACCGTGCGCAGCCAAAGCTGATTCATACCGGCATTGACGACATCTACGGGGACAATGCCCGCCATGATCCAGTTCTGGACACCGGCACTCTCGTAGACCAGATAGTATCTTGTGCCGCCCATCGTCACCTCACGGTTTCCGCTGGCACCTTTTGCAAAGTCGCTGACAAGCTCTTGCATCTGCGTCTCGGTAAGGTCGGAATAATCGCGCAGTACCGCAACAAGGTTATAGATGGATTCCTCGCCCTCTGCAATATCTTCAATCACGACCTGCCCATCCGGGTAGATGACATAGCTGCTGGCAGCACCGCCGAAAGCCGATTCGTCCACAGTTTTCATCACGTCGGCATTGTAGCGGCTGATGGCGATGGCATCGTAGGCAAAGCCGCGGTAAACACCCTTGGTTTCAGGGCAGATAAACACCAGCATCGGGTCCTGCCCCGGCAAAGCCGCATTCATCACAACGTCGTCCTGATCGGCAAGCAGCTCGTCCAGATTGCTTTGCAAGCCAAGATAGCCTGTTTCACCGCCGGGTGTCATGTAGTTGCCGTCGTAAGAAAGAAAGTAGAATCCGGCAAAGCCAAGCTCCTTCTGCGCAGACTCCAGATACGCCTGCGTTCCGGCATCATCGGGGTTGCTGTCCAAAAAGCCGTTCCACAAATGCAGATAGGAGATGTTTTTGTTGGCGATCATGCTCAGCATACTGTTGGATTTATGCAGAATTTCATCCAGATGCGCGGTGCTTTCTTCGTAGACGGTTTTGGATACAAACGAAAGGTACTGCACGCTAAGGCAGACAAAAAACGCGATTGCCAGCAGAACAGCGGCAGCCGTCAGCCTTTTGCGCGGAAAACGGCGCTTTGTTTTCAGTTTTCGCTTATCATCTTCCATAGCGTTTTACCCCCCCCTAACGTAATATAGCTTTCCGGCGCGGCAAGCATCACGCTGCCGCTGCAAACCGCATCGCTCCAAGTGTTTTTGACCGTGGCTTCCCCGCGCTCAAACGCGCCGGTTTCGTCCTGTAGCAGCGGTGCCATCTGCTTTTCTGTCGCCAGGCAGGTCACGGTAACGGTATCATCGTCCCGCAGGGGCTGCCCGCTGCGGGTAACGCCGGTCAGCGTATAGCTGCCGTCGTTCTCCTGTACCTGCAGGGCGATGCCGCTGACCACCGGCAGGGAACCGCGGTTGAACGGGGTAAAGCCGCCCTCGCAGCCCTCCACAAAGGCGCGCAGGGTGTCCTTCAGCTCGGCGCCCGTCATGGTGCGCTGGTACGACAAAAGCCCGTTGGGCATGATCATGGCGCGCACCGTTGCCTTGGTATAGTCGGCCTGCAGCACGCTGCCGGTGAAGCTGCTGGCGGGTGCCACCAACACATCCGTGCCGTAAAGCCCGCGCAGCGTGTTTGCCATAACCGAGAAGGACGCATTGCCGCCGTTTTTGTGGAATACATTGGAATAGGCGGTTTCGCTGGTCAGTACAACATCGCTTGTGTCGGGTTTTTCCCCTGCCAGAAGCTGGGCATTAAACACTCGATAGGCTTGCTCGGCATCATATTCGCCCGCGATCATCTTGGAGACCACATCCTGCGAGATGGCAAAGAAATCGTTGGAGGCGATGCGGATATACATGTGGTTTTCTTCCACCACCGAGCGCACGTCCTTCATGGTGTCGGTCAGGTGGTAGCTTACGCTCTGGCTGTAGCTGAGCAGGTCCTGCCCTTCCGCAAGGATCTGTTCCTGCGCATCCTCCGACAGCATAACGTGCAGGATCTGCATCGCCTTTTCGCGCCGGGTGGGATCCTGCTCCAAATCGCGGTTCAATGCCACTTGGAAGTAGGGCGTGGTCATCAGCCACTTTTCCCCGTTCTGGCTGAAGATCGGCAAAAAGGTTGCGTCAATACCCTGCTCTTGGAACATCCCTACACCGGCGGAGGAGCCGAAGTACATGGCAAGCTGCCCGTTGCCGAACATCTCGACCACGTCATCGTAATTCAGCTCCAGATCCGCCGCCGTAAGACCTGTGTCCTGGATGAACTGCTCCATACGCTCGAAGCCGCCCGGCCACACGGTATCGTCCAGCCCGACACGGGTGTTGTTGGCGGGGTCGCTGTAGGCGGTGCGCCATTTGCGCCCTGCTATGGTCGTAAGCTCGCCAGCAGAAAGCCCCTGCAGCGTTTCCATGCAGGTGTAGTCGTACAGATAGTCGGCGGTAAAGCCGCGGATGCCCACTTCCTCAAAGGCCTTACAGGCAGCGACAAAGCTGGCGTAATCGGTGGGCAGCGGGATGCCGTACTGCACAAAAAGGTCGCGGTTGACCACAAGACCGTGGGCATCGGCGCATACGGGCAGCCAGTTTACGCTGCCGTCCTCATTTTTGAAGCTGTTGAGGTAGGTATTGTAGATGGCACCTGCCTCGTTGGTGGTAGCAAGGTTCATCAGGCTGTCCTTTAAGGGGGCAGCATCGTGCAGGGAGAAACGGCAGCAGGTAATAATGTCCGGCAGACCGCCGTTTTGCTGCAAAAACTTATAAAAGTCCAAGTCGTTGTTGCCTACGATAAACTCAATGTTTACATCCGGCAGCTGCGACTGCACGTAGGGGGCGTACTTTTCGTACAGGTTGTTGGTCCACAGATATACCTGAATGGTTTCGGCGTCCTCCTGCGCCTGCACTGCCTCGGTGCTTTTTCCGGCGCATCCGGTCAGCAGGGACAAGCTCAGCACCATGGCTGCAAGCAGGGCAAAAACTTTGTACAGTCGTTTCTTTTTCATCCAATCGTTCTCCTCACGGCCTGAAGACAGCCTGCCCTTATCCGGCAGGCTGCCCGGGCTTTTTAACAATACCATCACGACCTATAAAAATACTGCTGTAATTTCTTTGCGGGGTTCCTGTTTCGTGCGCCGCGTTCTGCAAAGTGCGCGGGCAATGTCAGACAGAATAATTTAAATCTTTTATCATGATAACGACAAGATTCCAACATCCATTCCATGTTTTTATAAACACATTCAAAAATTATACAATTGTCAAAATGTTGACAGCCGCGCCTTTGCTTCGCCGGTTATCGAATTTTTATCTTTACCAGAAACCACCTGCCTTGATTTGCAAAAAGCTGTCATGACTTATTCAGATTTCTCGCAATGACTTTGGCTACCTCTGCCACATTAAGAGGCTTGGAAACATGACCGTTCATGCCCGCATCCAGAGAGGTCTGCACATCCTCCGCAAAAGCGTTGGCCGACAGTGCAATGATGGGGATTTCTTCTGCATCCGGGCGTTCCGCCTGCATGGCGCGGATGGCTTTTGCTGCCTGCAGTCCGTCCATTTTCGGCATCATAATGTCCATCAGGATAATATCATAGGTACCCGCCGGGTGATTTGCAAACAGGTCGACAACCTCCTGCCCGTCCGCCGCACGGGTTACGATCATCTCCGAATCCTCTAACAGTATCGCGGCAAGCTCGGCGTTCAAATCGTTATCCTCTGCCAGAAGCACCTTGATCCCTTTCAGGCTTTTGCGCTTTGCCGGCTTCTTTGTTTTTTCGACCTTTTCAGAGCTTGTCAGCTCCATGGGGATTTCCACGGTAAAGGTCGTGCCGACTCCCTTTTTGCTTTCCACCGCAATGGTTCCGCCCATCAATTCTACATATCTCTTTGCGATGGGCATACCCAGACCTGTGCCTTTATACTGCGTTCTTGCGTCGTTTTTCTCCTGTTCGAATTCGTCAAAGAGCTTTGTCTGGAATTCCTCGCTCATACCGACACCGGTATCCTGAACTCGATAGCAAACCACCCTGTGCTGTGCATCGGCTCCCGGACGGTTGCTCACATCTAGACGGATCGTACCGCCGTCATTGGTGAATTTTACGGCGTTGTTCAGGATGTTGACCAGAATCTCCCGGATGCGGACAGGCTCCGTCATGACATAGGGATTTTCCATCGGTTCACGGTGTACCTCAAAGTTCAGGCTCCGGTTCAGAAGGGTACCTTTTATGATCTCAATTGCACTATCCGTAACGGCGGTGATATCTGCCGGAACCGGGGAGAATACCACCTTTCCGCTTTCGATGCGGCTCAGATCCAGTATATCATTCAACAGGGACAGCAGATGATCCGAGCTGTCCTCGATTTTTTTCAGGCAGTTGTGGATTTCGGGTACAGAATCCTGATGCAACGCGATATTCGTAAAGCCGATGATGGCATTCATCGGGGTACGGATATCGTGGGACATATTGGAAAGGAAGACACTTTTTGCTTTGCTGGCGGCCTGCGCCTGCTCTGCAAGGGTGGTCATTTCTTCTGCTTTCTGCTGGGCGGCAAGCTGTAATTCTCTGCGCGTCTGCAAACGGCTCATAATAATGATCAGCGCGACCGCCATCAACGCGATAAATACGACGATAAGGACAGCCGCAACCGGATGCAGGCGGAGCATATCTGCAAAGGTCAGATTGGTCGCTTTATATGCGGTGTACTGCGCCGCAAGATCCTCGACAAGATTCTCCGGCATCGCGTACATTGCCTTTGTCAGGATACCTGCCAGCGCGTGATTTTCCAGGGAGGAAACCACCATGCGGTAGCTGAAGGTGGGCTGTTCCAGCGGCGTGTAGGTCATGGTGCCTGTCGTGTCGCCGTTGATAAACGCCTGCGCCATATAATAGTAGACAAACGCTGCATCCGCCTTGCCGTCACGGACAGCCTCCATCATCTCCTGACGGGTACTGCACATCAGTTTTTCCGCACCGGGTGCCAATGCATCTTCGATCGACTTGGCCACGGTCTGATTGACCGTGGTGACGACATGGATGTTCCCGTCAAAATCTCTCCGCGTCACCCTTGCCATGCGCATCGTGATATAGGGTGCGGTCAATCCCCATCCTTTGGTTTCTGCGTAATTGTCCGTATCCAATCGTGCATCAATGCTGATGTCTACCGCGGTCTTATCGCTTTGATACGCGATATATTCATCTCTGGTTGCGGGGACAAGAAATTCATAGGAAAGCCCGGCATAGTCCGCTATCTTCCGGAAATAGTCCGGGAGAATGCCCTTTACCTTGCCATCTTCTGTATAAGAATAGGGATACCGGGTCGGGTCGCACAGGATGTGAAGGGGATTGTCCTTGGAATATTGGGCGATGATGCGCTTTTCTTCTTCCGTATACTCCAGATTTTTGGCATCAGCGCTTTCGTAATTTTTGCTATAGAGGGTCGTTTTCCAGTTGCCCTCGGCGGCGTTCATCTGATCGATTGCATAATTTACCTGGTTCAGAAGCTCGGTATTTCCTTTTTTGACGATCACATAAAAATCACTGCTGCCGAATTTTTCAAGGATGCGCTCGTTGTTTATCCTGCTCAGGGAACTGGTGACAATGGCATCGACCGTTCCGTTCTGAAGGGCCTTTGCCATCTCCTCAGTCGAATCGAAATAAACCGATGTGTAGGTAAAGCCTTTGGCCTGTGCATACTCTGCAAATTCAACATTCCGGGAGTTTCCGTTCAGGAGTGCAACACGCATCCCATTGTAGGTACTGTATTGCCCCTCAACGATAGCAGTATTATCGCCGCGAATCGTCAGGATATCGTTGCTGGTTCCGATGGGACGGGAAAAATCAAACAATTCTTCGCGGTCAGGCGTTTTGCTGGCAGAAGTGACCATGTCGATCTCGCCGTCCAGCAGCATCTGCTGCATATCCTCCCAGCTTTTGTCATAGCCGATGTACTCATAGTCTGCATCCCAATAGCGCGCCATCAGGCGGAGGAAATCATAGCCGTAACCGCTGCGGTTTCCATCCTCATCCATCATGTGATAGCCGTCCATCGCAAAAAAGCCAACGCGCACGTGCTCATGCTGGCTTTCCGCCTCTTCCGCACGCGCCGGGAAAGACAGCAGCGCCGTTAGAATCAGCATCGCTGTCAGAATGGCCAGTTCCCTGTAAACACCGGCTCGCTTTATAAGATTCATAGTACAATCCCCTCTACCTTTATATGTATGGCGCCTAAAAAACAAACAACGCTTTCAAGGTATGGCGAACCCATACCTGAAAGCGTTATCTAACCTTATAAAACAATATTTGCGGGCAACCGAAAACGGCAGCGCATTATAGTTACTCTGTTCTGTGGTCAGCATATCGCTGTGCATTCACCCTTGTCAACCCATGTTTTCAAAAAAGAACACAAAGCTACTGATGACAGAAAAAGCAACAATTTCTTGCTGGCAACTGGCTGACCCAATGGGTCCCTATAGCTTTGCGTCGCCGGCTTGCGCCGGGTTTGCTTATGAACTTGGATGCAGGTATTATACCATATAAGTCGTCGATGGACAAGTCAAAAATCATAATAAATTCAAATAAATTCATTTTTTGCTGCTTACAGAAAAGTTGTACCGGAACACATTGCTGTTTTAAAAATGGGCGGCGTTGGTGATTCTATCATCTCTCTGATGTCGCCTCGCCCGGCTTGGTCGTGATGAGCTTATATACCGCCGTGTCCTTGGGTTCCAGATGGGAAGATTGGCTTGTAAGTCAGAATCACTGCTATATAAACCAAAAAAGCCGCCGGGGATGCTTTCCAAAAACGGGAAGGCTCCCCGGCGGTATTCGTTTATAGGTTGTATTGCGGTCTATGGGTCGTTCTTATATACGACGACTTTCTGTCCGCATCAAAGGTATTTCCGCAGGGTCGACACAAGAATGTTCATATCGATCGGCTTTGCGATATGGTCGTTCATCCCGGCATCCAGTGCCGCTTGTCTGTCCTCGGAAAAGGCGTTTGCCGTCATCGCGACAATGGGGATATTCGCCTTTTGGGGGTCGCCCATCCTTCGTATCACTCTTGCCGCATCGTAGCCGTTCATCACGGGCATCTGGACATCCATAAGGATAATCTGATACGTTCCGTTTGCCGCCTTTTCCAGCATATCCACACATTCCACGCCGTCTTTTGCGCGGTCTACCGTGCAGCCTTCCTCCTGCAATAGCTCGGCGGCAATCTCCGCATTGAGGTCGTTATCCTCGGTCAGCAGAATTCTTGTACCGCACAGGCACTTTTTGTCCGAGGGGTTGATCTCTCGTTTTGCCTGTGCTTCCTCCTCGGACGCAATGCGGCTGGGAATGGTCACGGTAAACGTGGAGCCGACACCGATTTTGCTCTCCACCTCCACGGTACCGCCCATCAGCCCGACCAGCTTTTTCACGATGCCCATCCCGATGCCGCTGCCTTCCACCTTGCTGACGGTGGACGTGCGTTCCCGTTCAAACGGCTCAAAGATACGCTGCTGGAACTCCTGCGACATGCCGATGCCGTTATCGGCAACCGTAATCACCGTATCGCACCAGCCCGCTTTTTCGCAGGGCTTCTGCGTAACATCGCAGCCAATCGTGCCGCCGGTTCCTGTGTATTTGACAGCATTGCTGACAAGGTTTGTGCAGACCTCGGTCAGGTGCGGGATATCCGCATAGATATACGGGTGCAGCAAGTGCGTGGTCACCGTAAGCGTCTGATTCTTGCTGTCTGCCTGATTCCGGAACATGGCAATGCAATTTCGGAAATCCTTCTCGACATCCGAAACCGAATACTCCATCTCCGTCTTATCGTTCTCGATGCGGGCAAGGTCCAGCACATTGTTCAGCAGCATCAGCAGGTTCTGCCCGCACACCTGAATGTTCTTCATGTATTTTTTCAGCTTGGCAGGGTCGTCCGAATGTCGGGCGGCCAGGTCTGCGTAGCCGATAATGGCGTTCATGGGTGTGCGGATGTCATGCGACATATTGAACAGGAAGGTGGATTTGGCCCGGTTCGCGCTCTCGGCGTTTTCCGCGGCGATCTGCAATTTTGCATTCAGCTCCTGCGTGTCGTTGGCGGCTTTTCTTGCGGCAGCCTCGGCTTTGCGCGCCTTTTGAAGCAGCTTCAGGATTGCGAGCAGAATAACTGCCACAAAAATGCTGCCACCCAGCAGAACCATAACGAAGTTGTCCCTTATAAACTCGCCAAGGGTAACCTTCCGCGCGGCGCTTTTATACATCGCCAGAGCGCCGGTAAGCATATTGGCCGGCATGGCCTTGATTGTTTTGTTCAGGATGGACAGAAGGATGCCGTTTCCGCTATTGACCGCAAAGCAGGATTTGGCGGGGTTTGGCAGCGGAACGCTGTAAAAGTCGTATTTCTTGCTGTAATTTTCCTGGTTGCTGACCCCTGTGACAAAGCAGTCCGCCTGTCCGTCCTTGACCAGCTTTGCCGCGTCCTCCGGTGTAGCACAGTCCACGATTTCCCACTGCGGATAATAAACCGCAAGGTACCTTGTCAGCGAGAGCCTGTTTTGGGGAACGGCAACGCGGTTCGTTTGGTTTTCGTTAAAGTGCTGTTTGTTCGTGACCGCCATCAGGTTGGAGGTCCACGTT